>Ga0335081_10011149_pt1 | contig 14539 bp, 10 predicted proteins | sample Lox_Sample_35_FD_206713 | JGI IMG/M metagenome (GOLD analysis project Ga0335081, IMG submission 206713) | Soil microbial communities from Loxahatchee National Wildlife Refuge, Florida, United States - Lox_Sample_3.5 | ecosystem: Environmental > Terrestrial > Soil > Wetlands | place: USA... | reverse complement strand
TCCCGCCACAGCAAGCTGACCACCCGGCGGCCGAGCCAGACGCATTCCGGGTTGCCGGCGGGGCCGGTGAGGACACGCGAGGCCTCGGCGATCTCGTCAATTCGCTTCTGGCTGTCTTTGACGGTCTTTTCGGCCGGCGGCTTTTCGGACGGTGAGCCATTGCCGCTGCCTTGGGCGAATGCGTCGCCAGCGGTCAGACAGAAGGCCAGCACGCAAAACGCACACCAAAGTCGACGCAACGACACAGTTTGTCCCGTTTGTATTGAAGACGCCCCTCGCGCCCGCTTCCGGTATTCTTTGAAGCCGGATTGGGACGCTATTGCGGCTACCCGCGCCGCCGGGCGACTGTTTCTTTGAAAGGCCGTTACCCCACCCGTTGAACCGGCCCTTTTCAGCCAAGACCGGAAGGCAAAACTTGACCTTACGGACGGGCTTTGTCCAGCGCCGGGCGAGCTTGGCAGCGGGCGGCGCGCACGATAAGCCGAACCAGTGGCTTTTCTGCCGAATGGGTGAGGGATGCGCCTCGGTCTTGCCGGTCTTGCCCTGTCGGCACTGGCGATAGCCGCGTTCTGGGCCTGGCTTGGCATTCCAGAGCCCATTCATCAGGCCCCGCTCAAAGCCGGCCAAAAGCTCTATTGCGTCTCCTACGCCCCCTTCCATGGCGGCCAGACGCCACTCGACCTGGCAACCCATATCTCGGCCGAGCAGATCGACCGGGATCTGACCCAGCTCGCCAAGCTGACCGACTGCGTGCGGACCTATTCGACCGATTTCGGCCTCGACCAGATCGCCGGGATTGCCGCCCGCCATGGATTGAAGGTGATCCAGGGGCTCTGGCTGGGCGGCCACGCCGACTACAACCACAGCCAGATCGAAACGGCGGTGGCTCTCGCCAAGCGCTATCCGGACACCATCCAGGCCGTGGTGGTCGGCAATGAGACGCTGTTGCGCGGGGAAATGTCGGGCACCGACCTGGCGGCGCTCGTCCGCGAGGTCAAATCGCAGGTCCCGATGCCGGTGACCTATGCCGACGTCTGGGAGTTCTGGCTGCGCAATCCGGAGGCGGCGGCGGCGGCCGATTTCATCACCATCCATATCCTGCCCTATTGGGAGGATTTCCCGATCGCGGCGCCTTTCGCCGCCGCCCATGTCGACACGATCCGCCAGCGGGTGATGAAGGCGTTTCCCGGCAAGGAGGTGCTGATCGGCGAAGTCGGCTGGCCGAGCGCCGGGCGCATGCGCGAGGGCGCGCTGCCGTCGCCGATCAACCAGGCGCGTGTGATCCAGGACGTGCTGGCGCTGGCGGCGCGCGAAAATTTCCGCGTCAATGTGATCGAGGCTTACGACCAGCCGTGGAAGCGGGCGCTCGAGGGCACCGTCGGCGGACATTGGGGGCTGATCAGCGACGGCTCGCGACAGTTCAAGTTCGTGTGGGGCGAGGCGGTCTCCAATCATCCGCTGTGGGCGTGGCAGGCGGCTGGCGGGATTGCATTGGCGGCGATCGTTTTCGGTGCAGCATTCGTCGCCGGGCGCAAGGCTCCGCCGCTTGCGTGGCTTGCGGTGACTGGCAATGCGGTTGCCGGCGGCGCGCTGATCGGCTGGACGGTTGCCAATGTGCCGCTGGAGAGTCTCGGCGTCGGCGGATGGCTGCGCTCGCTTGCGCTGGCTTTGGTGGCGGCGCTGAGCGCGCCGACGCTAAGTGCCGCGATCGCGCGCGGCGTGCCGATCCCGCGACTGTCGCGGCTGCTGGGGCCGGCATCCGAGCGCGCGCGCGATCCGCTTGCGCTCGCGGTGGGCGCGCTGTTGATCGCGACCATGCTGCTGGCGCTGCTGACCGCGCTCGGGCTGGTGTTCGATCCGCGCTACAAGGATTTTCCGTTCGCGCCGCTGACGGCGGCAGCGGCGCCTTTTCTCTTGCACACGCTGGCCATGCCGCGGCCGCCGGGCGCGCACGGCGCCGCCGAGATTTTGACGGCTTTGCTGCTGGCGCTGTCGGTGCCGTACATCGTGCTCAACGAGAGCTTGGCCAATTGGCAGTCGCTTTGGCTGTGCGCGGCGCTGCTTGCGCTCGCGGTCACTCTGGTTCAGGTGCGCGACGCGCGAAGCTGAGCATCAGCAAGCCGACAGCCAGCGCGGAGAGGCCGGCGTTGTACAGCACGACGCCCATGCAAGCGATGCTGAGCGCGACCGCGAACCCGATGAGCGAGGGCCGCAGCAGATTGACCGCGGCGACAATGAGCGCGGCCCAGCCGAATACCGAGTAGGTGAACAGCACGATCGCAATGTGGCGCGTGAAGCAGAGCCAGGTGTTGAGCCCGCCTTCGCAGGCGAGGCCAACCGGCGTCTGCTCGATCGCGAGGTAGCGCATATAAAGCGCGTAGCCGAGCGAGCAGAAACCGACGATCAGCAGATAATTGGTCGCGCGCGCGCTCGGCAAAAACAGTTTCATTTTGCAATTATGCCGCCGCGCCGCGGCCGCGGCAAATCGAGCTTCCTAAAGAGGATCGCCGGTGAATTTTCCCGGGTGACACGGCGCATGCGCGGCGGTCAGGCGCGCGCACAGCTTGGCCGCGGCGGCGGCGTTCGGCAGCGGCCCGAGCACCAGCCGGTAGTGCGTAACGGTGCCGCGTTGCTCACGCGCCGCGATCGGGCGCAGGTCTGTGAGCAGCGGTCCGAAATTGGCTTTCAGCGCCGACCATTGCAGATGCAGGACATCGAGGTTCGATGAGCTCGCCAGCGCGACCCCGAATTCAGGCTTTGGCACGGTAGGCGCGGCTGGCAGCGTGGCCACGCGCACCGGCGGCAACGGTACGACCTCCTGCGGCGGCTCGGCCATTTTTTCGGCCGCGGTCTCGGGCGGGCCCGCTGCAGGCGCCGCCGCTTCGGCGGTCTGCTGGGCGGGTGTTTCGAGGTGCTTGGCCTCGGCCGTTATGGGCGGTGAAATCATCGGGGGCGTGGATGCCGCGGCCGACTGCGGCGTCGCAGGCGCGGCCTGGCGCTTGATCGAGCCGGTGATATCTTCGATGTTGTGTTCGAGGCCGGCAACGCGCTCGGCGAGGCGGTCACGGTCGGCGGCGAGCGTGCGCACTTGCGTCTGCAGGCGCGCGACCTCCGCGTCCTGTTGGCTGGGTATTTTGACGGTGGCGACGGGACGGACCGGCAAGTCTGCCGAGGCGAGCGCTGCCAGGCGTTGGCTGCCGTTCTCGGTCTGGCTGGCAAAGGCGACGGCGGCGAGCGCCAGCGCGGCTGCGCTGCCCCAGGCGGTCAGCCGCCACAATGCGCGCAGATCGAAACGGCGCATCCGCGCCGTGATCGTTTCCGGTTCTTGCGGAACAATCTCGACCATGGCCACCTTCTGGAACTGCGAATCACGACATTGAAAACGTTAGCAGAATCCGGCAATGCTCGCTGCAGCTGGCGGATCGCGAAGCGCCGCGGACCGCTTTTTCCGACAGGCCGGCAGCGCTAGGGTGCGCCCCGATTGCGGCAACAGCGCGAGCCCGGAATTTAAATGAGCAGACGAACATGCCTCGCGATTGTGCTCGCCGCCGGCGAAGGCACACGCATGCGCGCGAGCCTGCCGAAGGCGCTGCATGCCGTGGGCGGACGCTCGCTGCTCGCGCACGTGCTGGCGGCGACCACGCAAGCAGGCTGCGGTGAGATCGCGGTCGTGGTCGGGCCCGGTCACGAGGCGGTCGCGGCCGAAGCGCGCGCGCTTGCGCGCAACGCCCAAACCTTCGAGCAGCGCGAGCGGCGCGGCACCGCGCACGCCGTGCTGTCGGCGCGCAAGGCGGTCATGCGCGGGGTGGACGACGTTCTCGTCATCTTCTCCGACACGCCGCTGGTGCGCGCCGAGACGTTGCTCAAGTTACGCGCTGCGCTGAGCCAAGGCGCGGCGGTGGCGGTGCTTGGATTCAATGCCGCCGACCCGGCCGGCTATGGCCGGCTGCTGACACGCGGCGATGAACTGCTCGCCATCCGCGAGGACAGCGACGCGACGCCGCAGGAGCGCAAAATCGGCTTCTGCAATGGCGGGCTGATGGCGCTGTCCGGGCGGCATGCGCTGGCGATCCTCGATCGCATCGGAAACGCCAATGCCAAAAGTGAGTATTATCTCAGCGACGCGGTTGCCATCGCCCGCGATATGGGCTTGAAGGCAGTCGCGATCGAGACCACGGAGGACGACGTGCGCGGCATCAATACCAAGGCGCAGCTCGCCGAGGCCGAAGCCGTCCTGCAGCAGCGGCTGCGCGCGGCCGCCATGGAGGCCGGCGTCACCATGGTCGCGCCACAGACCGTGTTTCTGTCCGCCGACACCAAGCTCGGCAAGGATGTCGTCATCGAACCGAACGTGGTGTTCGGTCCCGGCGTCACCGTGGAGGACGGCGCGACCATCCGCGCCTTCTCCCATCTGGAAGGCGCCCATGTCGGCAAGGGCGCGCGCGTCGGGCCCTACGCGCGGCTGCGGCCGGGTGCCAAGCTCGGGGCGGACGTCCATATCGGCAATTTCGTCGAGGTGAAGGAAGCGACCATCGAGGCGGGCGCCAAGGCCAATCATCTTGCCTATATCGGCGACGCCCGCGTCGGCGGCGGCGCCAACATCGGCGCCGGCACCATCACCTGCAATTACGACGGCATCGCCAAGCACCGCACCGATATCGGCAAGGGTGCCTTTATCGGCACGAATTCCTCGCTGGTGGCGCCGGTCAAGATTGGCGACGGCGCCTATATTGGCTCCGGCTCGGTGATCACCAAGGACGTGCCGGCCGGCGCTTTGGCGGTGGCGCGGGCGAAACAAGCGATTAAGGAAGGCTGGGCAAAACGGTTGCAGCAGGTGAAGGCCTTGGGCAAAGGTCTGCGCAAGGTGCCGAAAAACCGCGCTTAAGCCGCCGCAATTACGCCGGAACGCTCTGTCACACGGCGCAATGCGTTTTGATTTCCAAACCATTGCTGCCGGCGGCTAAACCGGGATCAAAGACTTAAGGGGGCCATCCGGTCGGATGTGCGGAATCGTCGGAATTCTCGGGCGCGAACCGGTCGCTGCCCATTTGGTCGATGCGCTCAAGCGCCTCGAATACCGCGGCTATGACTCCGCCGGCGTCGCCACCCTCGATCACGGCAAACTTTCGCGCCGTCGCGCGCAAGGCAAGCTGAAGGCGCTGGAAGGCCGTCTCGCCAAAGAGCCGCTGCCCGGCAATATCGGCATCGGTCACACGCGCTGGGCGACCCACGGCAAGCCGAGCGAGAGCAACGCCCATCCGCACGCGACCGAGCGCGTGGCGGTCGTGCACAACGGCATCATCGAGAATTTCCGCGAGCTGCGCGAGAAGCTCGGCAAGAACGGCCACAAATTCGGCAGCGAGACCGACACCGAAGTGGTCGCGCATCTGGTCACCGAAGAAATGGACAACGGCAAGACGCCGGCCGAGGCGGTGGCGGCGGCGCTCAAGCAATTGCGCGGCGCTTTTGCGCTCGCATTCCTGTTCGCCGGCGAAGACGATTTGATGATCGGTGCGCGCAAAGGCTCGCCGCTCGCGGTCGGCTACGGCAAAGGCGAGATGTATTTGGGCTCCGACGCGATTGCGCTCGCGCCCTTCACCGATCAGGTCAGCTATCTTGAGGACGGCGACTGGGCGGTGGTGACGCGCGAAGGCGTCGAGATCCACGACGCCCAAGGCAAAAAAGTCGAACGCCCGATCATCACGTCGGCGGCGTCCGGGGCGCTGGTCGAGAAGGGCAATTACAAGCACTTCATGGCCAAGGAAATCCACGAGCAGCCGGAAGTCGTCGGCCACACGCTTGCGCACTACATCGACATGGTGAGCGAGAAGGTCGTGCTGCCGGGGACATTGCCGTTCGACTGGAAGAAACTCAAGCGCCTGTCGATCTCGGCCTGCGGCACCGCCTTCTATTCCGGGCTGGTGGCGAAATACTGGTTCGAGCGTTTCGCCAAACTGCCGGTGGAGATCGATATCGCCTCCGAATTCCGCTACCGCGAGGCTCCGCTCGAAGACGGCGATCTCGCCATCTTCATCTCACAGTCGGGCGAGACCGCCGACACGTTGGCGAGCCTGCGCTATGCCAAGCAGCACAAGCAGCACGTGCTATCGGTCGTGAACGTGCCGACGTCGACAATCGCGCGTGACAGCGACGTGGTGATGCCGACGCTGGCCGGGCCCGAAATCGGTGTCGCTTCGACCAAGGCGTTTACGTGCCAGCTTGCCGTGCTGGCGTGCCTTGCGATTGCGGCGGGCCGTGCACGCGGTGAATTGAGTGACGCGGACGAGCAAAAACTCGTGCATGCGCTGATCGAGGTGCCGCGGCTGATAACACAGGCGCTCGCGCTTGAGCCGCAGATCGAAGCGCTATCGCACGAACTCGCAAAGGTGCATGACGTGCTCTATCTCGGCCGCGGCACCAGCTTTCCGATTGCGCTGGAGGGCGCGCTCAAGCTGAAAGAAATTTCCTACATCCATGCCGAAGGCTATGCCGCCGGCGAGCTCAAACATGGGCCGATTGCGCTCATCGACGAGACCATGCCGGTGATCGTGATCGCGCCGCACGACCGCGTGTTCGAGAAGACGCTGTCAAACATGGAAGAGGTCGCCGCGCGCGGCGGAAAAATCATTCTGATAACCGACGCGAAAGGCGCCAAGGAAGTGGCCAAGGAACAATTTGTCACGCTCACGCTGCCCGACATGGCGGCGACGGTGACGCCTTTGGTCTATGCGGTGCCGGTGCAACTTATCGCCTATCACACGGCGGCCGCGATCGGCACCGACGTTGACCAGCCGCGCAATCTCGCGAAATCGGTGACGGTGGAATAATGGCCGAAACCGAACCCAAGCCTGGCGAACAACCGACTGCCGGCGCGGCGGCAGTGCAGGCCTCCTACGGACCGGCCGCGCGCATCCGCAATTATTTCCTCACCGGCCTGGTGGTGGCCGGGCCGCTGGCGGTGACGATCTGGATCGTCTGGTCGATCATCAACTGGGTGGACGGCTTCGTCCGCCCGCTGATTCCGCCGATCTACCGGCCGGAAACCTATTTGCCGTGGCCGATCCCCGGCACCGGCCTGGTGGTGGCGTTTTTCGCGCTCACGCTGCTCGGTTTTCTCACCGCCAACTTGATCGGCCGCACGCTGGTCGGCTGGGGCGAGAGCCTGCTGCACCGCATGCCGATCGTGCGGCCGATCTACAAGACCATGAAGCAGATTTTCGAGGCGTTGTTCTCGAAGGAGGGATCGAGCTTTCGCAAGGTCGGTCTGGTGGAATTTCCGGCGCCCGACATGTGGTCGCTGGTGTTTCTGTCGCAGCCGCCGGGAGGCGACGTCGCCGACAAGCTGCCCGGCGGCGAGCACGTCTCCGTATTCCTGCCGTGCACGCCCAACCCGACCACCGGCTTTTTCTTTTTCGTCAAGCGCAAGGATGTGATCGAGCTCGACATCACGGTCGAGAACGCGATGACGGTTTTGATCTCCGCCGGCATGGTGCAGCCGAATGACAACGAGCCGAAGAAACTAGCCGCGCTCGCAGCCAATGCGCGCGCCGCGCAGGCGTTGCGCAAGAAAAAGAAAGAGACGGCGCAGTAGGCCCGCTTTCCCCTTCGCTGGCGATGCTGCTAGGTTCCCTGCGCAAGTCAAACGTGGGGGCGACTATGACTTTTGGGCAAGCGATCAAATCCGGATTCAGCAATTACGTCACGTTCTCGGGGCGCGCGGCGCGGTCCGAGTATTGGTACTGGACACTGTTTGTGGTTCTCGTCACCTTTGCGCATGGATCGTCGATCGCGCGATCTTTTACTTCGACGAGCCGACGACGACCGGCCTGTTCGGGCCTTTGGTCTCGCTGATCTTCTTTTCGCCGGGGCTGGCCGTGTCGGTGTGTCGGCTGCATGACCTCGATTGGACCGGCTGGTGGCTGCTGATCGTGCTCACGATCATCGGCATCAACGTCCCGATCATCTGGGACTGCATCAAAGGTACGGCCGGTGCGAACCGTTTCGGTCCGGACCCTCTCGCCGGTGGCTAGCCGGCCCGGATCAGCTTGATCGCCTCGTCCTTGCCGAACAGATAGAGCAGGTGGCGCAGCGCCTCGCCGCGCGGCGTGGCGAGCGACGGATCGCGCGACAGGATGAGCGCTGCATCGTCACGCGCGGCGCCGAGATATTTGCCGTGAAACTCGAGGCGCGCGACGCGGAATCCAGGCAGACCGCTCTGGCGCGTGCCAAGCAGGTCGCCTTCGCCGCGCAGCTTCAGGTCTTCCTCGGCGATGCGGAAACCGTCCTCGGTCTCGCGCAGCGTAGCGAGCCGAGCCTTGGCGGTTTCGCCGAGCGGCGTCCTGTAGAGCAACAAGCAAGTCGAGTGGCCGGTCCCGCGGCCGATGCGCCCGCGCAACTGGTGCAACTGCGCAAGGCCGAAACGTTCGGCGTGCTCAACCACCATCACGGTTGCTTTCGGCACGTCGATGCCGACCTCGATTACTGTGGTGGCGACGAGCAGTTGCGTTTCGCCGGCGGCAAAGCGCGCCATGGCGGCGTCTTTCTCGGCGCCCTTCATGCGGCCGTGCACCAGGTCGACGGCCTTGCCGAATTTCTTGCGCAGTTCGTCGAAACGAGCCTCGGCGGCGGCGAGATCGATCTTCTCGGATTCCTCCACCAACGGGCAGACCCAATAGACACGCTGGTTGCCGGCGAGCGCGCGGCCGACTGCGTCTTCGACTTCTTCCAGGCGTGAGAGCGGAATGGTGCGGGTATCGATCGGCTGACGGCCCGCCGGCTTCTCGTGCAATTCCGAAACGTCCATGTCGCCGAAATAGGTTAGCACCAGTGTGCGCGGGATCGGCGTGGCAGTGAGCACCAGCACGTCCACGGCTTCGCCCTTTTGTGTGAGCGCAAGACGCTGGTGCACACCGAAGCGGTGCTGCTCGTCCACCACGGCAAGTGCGAGATCGTGGAAGGCGACGCTCTCCTGAAATAGCGCGTGGGTGCCGATCAGCAGATCGATGTCACCAAGCGCTAGGCGGTCGAGAATAGTCTCGCGCTCGCCGCCGCGCTCGCGGCCGGTGAGGATGGCAACGCGGATGCCGGCCGCTTCGGCCAGCGGCGCGATAGTTTTCAGATGCTGGCGCGCAAGAATCTCCGTCGGCGCCATGAAGGCGGCCTGCCGCCCGGCCTCGATTACGGCCGCCGCGGCGACCAGCGCCACGACAGTCTTGCCGGAGCCGACGTCGCCCTGCAACAGCCGCAACATGCGCTGCGGCAATGCGAGGTCGTTGATGATGTCATCGACTGCTTTTTGCTGAGAATGCGTGAGCGCATAGGGCAGTGCCTTAAGGATGCGCGCGCGCAAGCGGCCTTCACTGGCCGTGCCACGTCCACTTTGTCGGCGCATGTGCGCGCGAACGAGCGCCAACGCCAATTGGCCGGCGAGCAATTCGTCATAGGCAAGCCGCGTCCAGGCAGGGGTCTCAGGCAAAATATCGTGCGGCTCGGCCGGGCGATGCAGATGACGAAGTGCGTCGGCGAAGGCAGGGAAGCGCTCGCGCGACACCCAGGCTGCGTCCTGCCATTCGGGGAGCTCCGGCAGACGCGCGAGCGCGCCGTCCATCGCGCGCCGGACATTGCCGAGGGCTAGTCCCTCGGTGAGGGGATATACGGGTTCAACGAGAGGCAGTGCGGCAAAACCTTTCTCGTCGACCACGCGGTCGGGATGCACCATTTGCAACGTGCCGTCGTAGAACTCGGCGGTGCCGGAGACGTAACGCGTCTCGCCGACCGGCAGCAGCTTCTCGAGATAGTCGGGCCGCGCGCTGAAATAAGTCAGCGTCAGCGTGACGCCGGTGTCGTCGCTGGTGACGATGCGGTAAGGCGCGCGCGCGCGATGGCGCGGAGCCGGCCGATGCTCTTCGACCTTGACCGCGACGGTGACGACTTGGCCGGGCAGCACTTCGTTCAATTTTGGCCGTGCCCGACGGTCGATCACGCCGGAGGGCAGGTGGAGCAGCAGATCGATGACGCGCGGGCCGTCACGGTCGAGCAGCCGGGCATAGAGCTTCTCCAGCTTCGGCCCGACCCCGGGCAGGCTGGTGAGTGCAGCAAACAGCGGATTGAGGACGAGCGGCCGCATGGCTAGCCATGCTGGCGTGCGCGGTTTGCCGACGCAATGCAGGCCTGTGCAAAGCGGCCGCTGACATCTGTGCCAAAGCCCTTTATATAAACCGCACCCGGCTCCGTCCGGGCTTTTGGCGTTTGGAGATGCGGTGAGCGAGATTTCGAGTGAAGGGCTGGATCGGCGCCGGCGGCGTCTATTGTTCCGCTGCCGGCATCGCGGCATCCGCGAGATGGATCTGGTGCTCGGCCGCTTTGCCGATGCGCATCTTCCTGCGCTGAGCGACGTTGAGCTCGATGAAGTCGAACGCTGGCTGGAAATTCCGGATCAGCAAATCTTTGCCTGGGTGAACGGCGCGGAGCCGGCCCCGCCGCAGATCGACAGTCCGCTGTTCAAGCGCCTGCGCGCGTTTCACGGCAGCAAGGCGTAAGCGAATGGCAAAATCTCCCGCCGAATTGCTGCGCGCAGGCAAGTCGCTGACATTGTCGCAGGTCGCCGATGGCGCCGAAGCACTGGTGCTCGCCGACCTCGCACGCGCTATCGCCGCGCGTGCCGACGCGCCGGCGATTTCGCTCGCCATCGTCTGCCGCGACGGCCAGCGCATGACGCAATTGTCGCGGGCGCTGTCCTTCTTCGGTCCGGACATTCTGACAATGGAATTCCCGGCCTGGGATTGCCTGCCCTACGACCGCGTGTCGCCCAATGCCAGCGTTGTGGCGCAGCGCATGACCGCGCTGTCGCGGTTGGCGCGCGTGAAGGGCCGCGATAGGCCCTCGGTACTGCTCACCACTGTCAACGCCGCGCTGCAGCGCGTGCCGGCGCGCGAGTTCGTCGCCACGCATGCGCTGTCGGTCGCGCCCGGCAATGTCATCGGCATGGCCGGCATTATCGAATGGCTGGAGCTTAACGGCTTCACACGCGCCTCGACCGTGCGCGAGCCGGGGGATTATGCCGTGCGCGGCGGCATCCTCGACCTATATCCGCCCGGCATGGATATGCCGGTGCGGTTCGACTTCTTCGGCGACGCGCTGGAGACCATCCGCTCTTTCGAGGCGCAGACGCAACGCAGCGAAGGCGAATTGCGCGGGCTCGATCTGGTGCCGGTGGCGGAATTCCAATTGGTGACCGAGACGATCCGCCGCTTTCGAACCGGCTATGTCGCGCAATTTGGCGCGGCCGCGCCCGATGATCTCCTGTACGAGGCGGTGAGTGAGGGCCGCCGCTATCCCGGCATGGAGCACTGGCTGCCGCTGTTCCACGCCACGATGGAAACTTTGTTCGATTATCTGCCTGGTTCGGCGCTCGCGCTTGAGCCGCTGGCTGAAGACGCCGTGCGTTCGCGTTTCGAACAAATCGCCGATTATCACGAGGCGCGGGTGCAAGCGTTGAAGGAAGGCGTGATGCCGCCTTACAAGGCACTGCCGCCGGACCGGCTCTATTTGACAAAAGATGAATGGAGCGACCGGCTCGACAACGAAGCGTTGGCGAAGCTCACGCCTTTTGCGATGCCAGAGGCGGCGAATGTCATCGAGATCGGGGCGCGGGCGGGTCGCAATTTCGCCGCCGAGCGCTCCGAGCCAGGCGCCAATGTGTTCGAAGCCGTCAGTAAACACGCGCTCGCCTTGCAAGCCGCCGGCAAGCGTGTGGCGATCGCGTTGTGGAGCGAGGGCGCGCGCGAGCGCATGAGCCATGTGCTCGCCGATCATAAACTGCTCAATCTGGCGGCGGTGAATTCCTGGCCGCAAGCGCAGGGACTGCCGAAGCCTGCTGTCGCGCTCGCCGTGCTCGGCATCGAGAGCGGCTTCGAAACTGAAGACGCCGCCATCATCAGCGAGCAGGATATTCTGGGCGACCGGCTGGTGCGTCCGCGCAGGGCTGCGCGGCGCGCGGACAATTTCATTGCCGAAGTGACGAGTCTCGCGCCCGGCGATCTGGTCGTGCATGTCGATCACGGCATCGGGCGTTTCGCCGGTTTGCAGCCGATCGAGGCGGCCGGCGCGCCGCACGACTGTCTGGAGATCCATTACGCCGAGGACACCAAGCTGTTCCTGCCGGTGGAAAACGTCGACCTGCTGTCGCGCTACGGCTCGGAGGAGTCGGGTGTCGAGCTCGACCGGCTTGGCGGCGGCAACTGGCAGGCGCGCAAAGCGCGCATGAAGAGCCGCATCCGCGAGATTGCCGGCGAGCTGATCAAGATCGCGGCCGAACGGCAATTGCGCGAGGCGCCCCGCTTGACGGTCGGGCCAGGCGCCTATGACGAGTTCTGCGCCGGCTTCCCTTACGAGGAAACCGACGACCAGCTCGCCGCCATCGACGTGACCATCAAGGATCTCGGCTCCGGCCGGCCTATGGACCGCCTGATCTGTGGCGACGTCGGCTTCGGCAAGACGGAAGTGGCGTTGCGCGCGGCCTTCCTCGCCGCGGTCAGCGGCAAGCAGGTGGCCGTTGTGGTGCCGACCACGCTTTTGGCGCGCCAGCATTTCAAGACGTTCACGGAGCGCTTCCGCGGCTTCCCGGTGAACGTGGCGCAGGCGTCGCGCCTGGTGCCCGCGGCCAAGCTCGCGTCAGTGCGGGCAGGCTTAGCCGACGGCAGTGTCGATATTGTCATCGGCACGCATGCGCTGCTCGGCAAGAACATCAAGTTCAAGGATCTGGCGCTGGTGGTGGTGGACGAGGAGCAGCATTTCGGCGTCGCCCACAAAGAAAAGCTTAAGGCGTTGCGCAGCGAGGTGCATGTACTCACGCTTACGGCCACGCCGATCCCGCGCACGTTGCAATTGGCGCTCACCGGCGTGCGCGATCTGTCGATCATCGCCTCGCCGCCGGTCGATCGCCTAGCCGTGCGCACCTTCGTGTCGCCGTTCGATCCGGTCACCATCCGCGAAGCCTTGCTGCGCGAGAAATATCGCAGCGGGCAAGCGTTCTATGTGTGCCCGCGCATCGAAGACCTCGCCGGCTCAAAGGTTTTTTTAGACAAGACCGTACCGGAGGTGCGCGTCGCGGTCGCACACGGGCAAATGCCGCCGACGGTGCTCGACGACATCATGTCGGCCTTCTATGACGGCAAGTACGATGTGCTGCTCTCCACCACGATCATTGAGTCGGGCCTCGACATCCCGACCGCCAATACGCTGATCGTGCACCGCGCCGACCGTTTCGGGTTGGCGCAACTTTATCAACTGCGTGGGCGCGTCGGGCGCGCCAAATTGCGCGCCTACGCGCTGCTCACGCTGCCGGCCGGCAAGCCGATTACGCCGCAAGCCGAGCGGCGGCTCAAGGTGCTGCAATCGCTCGACACGCTCGGCGCCGGCTTCCAATTGGCTTCGCACGATTTGGATATTCGCGGCGCGGGCAACTTGCTTGGTGAAGAGCAATCTGGCCACATCAAGGAAGTCGGTTTCGAACTCTATCAACAAATGCTGGAAGAGGCGGTGATGAGCCTCAAGGCCGGCATCACCGCGCCGGTCGCCGACCGCTGGTCGCCGCAAATTACGATCGGCACGCCGGTGCTAATCCCCGAGGATTACGTTGCCGATCTTTCGGTGCGGCTCGCGCTCTATCGGCGGCTGGCCGAGATCGAGGACGAGCGCGAGATCGACGCCTTTGCTGCCGAGTTGGTCGACCGCTTCGGCAGGCTGCCGCCGGAGGTCGATCACTTGTTGCAGGTGGTCGCGATCAAGGCGCTCAGCCGGCGCGCCAATGTCGAGCGCGTCGAGGCCGGGCCGAGGGGCGTCGTGCTTGCGTTCCGCGACAACGTCTTCTCTAATCCGGAAGGGTTAATCGGCTTCATCCGCGAGCAAGGCAGCGGTGTGCGCATGCGCAATGATCCGAAGAACGCGAAAGCCCAACAACTCGTGTTCTATGAGGATTGGGAACGTCCAGTCGACCGGCTCAAAGGCACGGCGGCGATTTTACGCAAGCTCGTGTCGATCGCGGAGCCGGCGAAGGCCGCTTAACCCTTTGGTTGCCGATTTTCCTGTAAAGGGATAGCCTGTTGGCAGTGAGCTGTCGTGCGTGGGGCGCGTATGAAAGTCGATTATCACATCTTCAAGTCGGCGCTGAACGGCTATCTCGGTCTGCACATGGACCGGAAAAACCGTCCGACTTTTTTCGACGTCTCGAAAGACTATCCGGCGCTCGACGCGGTAACCAAGGCTTTCCCCGCTATTCGCAAAGAATTCGACGGACTGGTCGCGGAGGGGCTGTCGCTGCCGCAGTACCACGAAGTGGATTCCGGCGAGCGCGCGATCTCGAACACGACGCCCAATCGCTGGAACGTGTTTATCCTCGAGTGCCTCGGCTACAAGGTCGCGCCGAACGTCGCGCGCTGTCCCGAGACGATGAAGGCTCTCGCGGACGTCCCCGACATGATCCAAGCTTTCTTTTCGATTCTCGATCCGGGCAAGTCGGTGCCGGAGCACGAAGGGCCGT
>Ga0335081_10011147_pt1 | contig 14541 bp, 9 predicted proteins | sample Lox_Sample_35_FD_206713 | JGI IMG/M metagenome (GOLD analysis project Ga0335081, IMG submission 206713) | Soil microbial communities from Loxahatchee National Wildlife Refuge, Florida, United States - Lox_Sample_3.5 | ecosystem: Environmental > Terrestrial > Soil > Wetlands | place: USA: Florida... | reverse complement strand
CATATCTGAGGTCTCCTATTCGCGAATCTGAGGTCATTTGCGGTTTCATGAATTCTTCGATCAGAATTTCGGTCGATAAAATGCCGATCAACGCCATGTTGTCTCTTGTCCCGCACGCTCGGCCGCTTTTGAATTTCGTCACTAACATCGAGACGGCATGCGGATCGAAGACCCCGTCGTCGCGGAGTCTCTTCCGGGACAGCATCTCTTCGGCGTAACCGCTCTTCTCGCCGAAGAAGCACTTACCCTCGGGCGCGCGGTAGGGAATCTTGGCCCGATTGCGGATACTCTCCGGGATCCAGCCCCGGGAAACGCGTTTCAATAAATATTTTTGATCGAGCACCCTCATTTTGAGCCGTGGCGGAAGGCTCGTCGCAAACTGGACTACTCGATGGTCCAGGAACGGATAGCGTGCTTCCACTGCATGCGCCATTGCCATGCGATCGCCCTGCGAAGACAGAATGTATCCGGGGAGCAGGCACGAGGCTTCGAGATACTCCGCCTGCTGGAACGGCGCCCACCGCCGGAAATCGGGAGGTAGCATCTGCTCGAAACAGGAAAGGGCGCCATTCGGAGAAACGCTGGACCGAGCTCCGTCGGACAGAAATTGCTTCAGTTTGGCCGTGAGTTCCCAGCGCGGCAGATGCGAAAAAAACGGGCTGGCCAGATCCGGCTCTGTAATGTGAAAGAACCTCCGCAAATATTCCGGCGATTGGCGGTGCATATCCGGCATGTAGGGATAGAGCTGTTGGAGGAGTTTCGGCCGCATCGAGGAAGCCGGATTCCGTGCCCAAAAACGGCGCACTTTGGCTTCCTTGAAAATGTCATATCCGCCGAACATTTCGTCAGCGCCTTCCCCGGTCAGAACTACTTTGAACCCGCATTCGTGGACTTTTTGAGCCAGCACGAACAGCGGCGCTGGAGCGGTTCGCAAAACCGGCTGCTCCGTATGCCGAATTACCGCGGGGAAGACTCGGGCAATCTCCGATTCGCTGCAACACACTTCGGTATGTTCGGTGCCCAGGAATGCGCTGGCTTCTCTCTGGTAAACGCTTTCATCGAACGCCGGATCCTCAAAGCCGACCGAGAATGTACGCAGTCGTTCTCCCGCCACTTGCCGGGCCAGCGCAGTGATCAGAGTCGAATCCAAGCCGCCGCTCAGGTATGCGCCAACGGGAACATCGGATCGCAGCCGAAGCCGCGTGGCATCCATCATCAGTTCAAGACAGTTCTCCGTAGCACGGTCTGCGTTCTCTTCTGCGATGTTTGTTTCGTGATTGAAATCCAGTCCCCAATACTGCCGGATTCGAATGTTTCCATCTCGGAGGATCAGCGAGTGCCCCGGCGGTAGCTGGTGAATGTTTCGGAATGCAGTGCGTGGCGGTAATGCGGCCCAAAACGTGAAGATCTGGTCCAGCGTTTCAGTATCCAACTCGCGCGGCACGTCGGGGCATGCGAGCAGCGCCTTGATTTCTGATCCGAACAAGAAGCGGTTCGCCGTTCGTGTGTAGAAAAGCGGCCGGACCCCCAGCCGGTCGCGGGATAGAAAAAGTTTCCGATCGCCGGAATCCCAGACCCCGAACGCCCACTGCCCGTTCAGGCGTTCGACGCATCGCTCACCTTGTTCTTGATATAGATGCAGGATGACTTCTGTATCCGATCGCGTCCGGAATCGATGACCTCGCTGGATCAACTCTTCGCGAAGTTCGAGATAATTGAAAATCTCTCCGTTGAAGGTGATCCAAAGCCTTCCGTCGGGAGTGCACATCGGTTGCCGCCCTCCGGCTACATCGATGATGCTGAGGCGGGCATGACCGAATCCTGCTTGCGGGCTGCTGACCACCCCGGCGTCATCCGGACCTCGATGCCGGATTTCGCGGAGCATCCGAGGCAATAGATCGGGTTCCTCCGGTGCATTCCAGCTGACAAATCCGCAGATTCCACACATTTGGGGCAGGGCCCTTTCGATTACGCCGCTCCCGTACGGCTGTCGCTGGCCGCGGGCTTTTGCTCCCGTCTGATCCGCAGCCCCCGTGTGAACTCGCCGATCGTGTGTTGATTCGTCAGCGGAACTGTAGCAATGCCCAGCAGATCTGCCGCCGGAGCGCCCCAAAACGCGTGTGCCGGCACGTTTCGGCTCACCACCGTCCCGGCCCGGATCACAGCGCCATCGCCGATCTGCACGTTTGGCAAAATTACGCAGTGGGGTCCGACGAATACATCCTTGCCAATGATGACGTCTCCATTGCTGCTTGACTGCCGGGGGCCCCAATAAAAATGTGTGATGATCGAGGTCCTCATCCCGATCGTGCTATTCGCCCCGACGGTTACGTCGGTGGGATGCAAGGCATCGATGTAGACATGCTGTCCAATCCATACATTTGGCCCTAAACGCACGCCGCGCAGCCGGTGCAGCCAAGGTCGTACGCTGCCCCCGCCCGGCAAGACGAAGGCAATTTGCTGTAGGATCCGGCTCCATAGGTTTGCGATCATATGCACTCGGCCGCGATCAGGAGTGCAATTGAATAACCAGTGGTTTAAGACCTGTAAATCGTTAAAATGGACCTTCTTGTTGCCATATTTCCGGGCGGAGGAATGGCATTCCTTTCGATTTTTTCGAATCCGTTCTACGGCCGATTCGGGGTTCCGGCCGAAGATGAAAGTGGACCAACCCGGTATTGTTCGTCTGCCGAGGGCGCGTTGCGGTTATTTGTTGGGCGTGAAATTGAACTTGAGGACCATGTCGCTGGCCACTGGAATGCCGTTCACTGTCGCCGGTCTGAATTTCCAGTTCCGCGCTGCTTCGACCGCCGAACGCTTCAACAGCACGTGTGCGTTTCCAGGCAGCGCGTCAGCTTTTATGACCCGGCCATTGCTGTCGATCTTCACCGCCACCTCGACCATGACGGATCTCAGCAGCGTTGCCTTTAATTCGGCTGGGAACTTTGGCACCTCTTGGTACAGCGGAACCGGCGCGTGCGGTGAGGACGCTGTTGTGTTTTCGGTGGTGGAGTTGGAATCGGCGGCAGTGGCTGGCCGTGGGATCGACACCGGGCTGCTAAACAACGGGTTCACGGGCGTTACCCGCGGATTGGCGACGACGGGCGGAGCTTCATCCAGACGAGGCGGTGCAGCCTTGGTTGGAGACGCCACCGTCGAAGCGGCCGGCGGAAGCTCAAATGGACGGTTCTTTGGTTCGGCCTTCGATTCGGGCGCGCTGGCGGGGGTGGGAGGGCTTGTGGGTGCCGCCACCGCCGTTCTGGAAGAACTTTGACGCGGTACGACCACCGGCCGCTGGTTCGTTTCCCGAGGGAGGAAAACCGCCATTGAATCATCCTGGACCGAATTGTCCGGACCAGTCACCTGCAGGCGAATCGAGAGATGATCCCCGGTCGGTTTGTAAAGATAATTCCCCGATCGAAGTTGCTCGCGATCGAGCGCAACTTCTTGGTGCTCGCTTCCGGCTTGAATGAGAAGAGCGCCTTTGGTAGCCACAACGATCGCCGGTGATGTCGTGTCCCACGAGAGTGTCAGGTTGCTGCCGCTCCTCTCCGCGGTGAGACCCAGTTCGACCGACGGCGCTGCGGCCGGAGCTGTAGAAGCGGGCGGAGGCGTTGAAGGGATCGACTTTCGGGAGCGGAATTGGATGCCAAGATAGGCAGCGATGCCAGCCAGAGCGAGGACTGCAGCTACCTGGAGACCACGCTTCGCAGGCCTGCCGATGCGCACCGCGGATACCTTCTTGAGCCACGCCTCGGCCTGTCGTTTAAAGGCTCCATCCCGTTTGATCGCCCGTTCCATCTTTGGCTGAGCGGCCTGATCCCTTTTGATCGTGTCCGGCTGTGATGGAACGGCCCGGTCCCGAGGCTTGGGTTCGCTAACCTCCGGCTCGGGAATGGCGGGAGGGATTTCGGGCCTGCGGGATTCGCGCTTGAGTGGTTGCGGCTCGGTGGGCTCCGCGATGGCCGGCCGACCGCTCCCTGAGAGTTGATACGTATCGAATGGGAATGGCAGCAGCGGCGGACCGTCGATGCGGCCTTTTCTCCAGACGAAGAACGCCGCTTCCTCCGGGCCGACCGGCCCGGTTTCGATCATAAGGATAACCGAACTGGCCTGGTGAAAATAGGCTTCTGCCAGCAACAAATCGTCGGGGCTCAGGGACAGCGACCCGCTCGGTGTGGTTCGATAAAACCCGACGAAATTCCCTCGATTGCTGGTCAAGGCTTCCAGCACTGTGGGTGGATCGAGCCGGGGAACCGGATGAAAGCCCGTGATCTGAGTGATGCCTGGACGAGGTGTCCGGCCGATGAGAAAGCCCGATTCGTGGATGTAAGCTGAGTCGGCATCTAGCGGCCGGTCCAGTCGCCGCCTTAACTCATGGACGAGCAGCAACGGCAGGCGCACCTGGATGGGCGAGCCGGTGACACTCCATGTATACCAATTCGTCGCGGGGACGGGATCCTGTGTAACCATTGACCTCAGTGCCGATCTAGGGTCTGTATTCAACCTTAATCCAGCCCCTGGGACTGAAGCAAGTGCTCGATGCCGTTCGAGTACCGGGACCGTTGGAACCTTCGATTCAACCGGTTACCTCCGTTCCCGGCTCCGTCGTGCGCCCGCCGCCGGAAGCCCGGGCCATTGACACTCCTCAGCCGCTTGGGTCATGATCTTAATGGCAAAGGTCCATCCCCTCGCTAGGTGTTGGTTCCTTTAGCGCTTACTCTAATGACCTTCCGCCGATCCGCCCTAATTTGGGTTGCATTTCTCGTCGCCGCGTTCGGTTCCGCCGACTTGTCTGCCCAACAGCCGGCACCGCAGCAGCCAGCCGGTCGCCAGGGCCGCCGTGCGGGTTCTCTAGAAAGCATCCGGCCGACTTATACCCTCGGTGTCGGCGATCAGATCACGATCCATGCTCCAGGAATGGAAGAGATTAACGACAATCCATATCGGATTGACAGCGAAGGAAACATCAACCTTCCTGTCCTCGGCAAAATTCCCGCCGCGGGCGTGACGGTCGAACAGCTCGAGTCGACGTTGACCGAGCGCCTGCGACCGCTGATTACCAACCCCCAGGTTGTCGTCAGCGTCGTCGAGTACCGAAGCGAGCCGATCTTCTTCACGGGCGCTTTCAACACTCCTGGTATCTATACCTTACAGGGCAGAAGGAAACTGGTCGAGATGCTCGCTACGGTCGGCGGCCTGCAGCCGGACGCCAGCCGCATCATCAAGATCACCAGGCGTCTCGAATACGGCGTAATACCGCTTCCTAACGCGATGGTTGATCGCGAAGCCGGCACCAGCTCTGTCGAGATGAGCCTGACCAGTTTGACCGAGAACGTGAATCCGGCGGAAGACATGGTTCTGCAACCATTCGATGTCATTCACGTAGATCCCGCCGAAATGGTTTACGTAAACGGTGAAGTCGGAAAGGTCGGCGGCTTTCAGCTTCGGGACCGCGACTCCATGTCCGTCACCCAGGCCCTTGCAATGGCTGGCGGACTTGGAAAAGACGCCGCTCCGGAGAAGGCGACGATTCTCCGGCCGATCCTCAATACCTCACGCCGCGCGGAGATCCCGATCAACATCAAGCGAATCCTGGCTGGCAAAGACCGGGATTATCCACTGATGCCGAACGATGTGCTGTACGTCCCGCCCAGCAACTCGATTGGGAAGCGCATCACCCCGGTAATGCTAATCGCCATGCCGGTGCTTGCGACGATTATCCCGATATTGATTCTTCGCTGATCGCGGCCCGCAAGGGCCGTCCGGTCTCTGGATCTCAGCGCAGCTTTGCAGCCGCAAACGTAACTGGGATTTCAATGACCGCGTCGGTATCGACCGCCGTGCCGTTCCAGGTCGCTGGTTTGAATTGCCATTTCTGAAGGGCGGCCACCAATTCCCCATTCACTGCCGACCCGGCCAATCCGCTGCACGAATCCAGATGCCCGTCTTTGCGAATGATCCCCACAACCCGCAATTTTCCCGTGCCGTGGTCGTCGTTCGCCGGAACCGGTGGTAATCCCAGCGGCTGCAGCAGAGTCGGAGGCCTTACGACCGCTCGGCCGTCCGGCGGCGCAGCACCCTCTTGACCGAACCACACGACCCAATCTGCTTCCACTTGCGGGCCGGGCAGCACTGTCATGTAGACGATCCGATTTCGAAAGTGTTGCTCGACCGCCCCCGGCAAGGTGCGATTGTTCGGCCACTGCGGCACGGAGATGTGCGGGGTCTCGACCACTTTTACCGGCGCCGGCATGCGCGGCACCGCCAGGCCGGGCGAGGGCGGAATCGCGGCGGGAGGTGTTTTGGTTGCAATCGCGACCGCATCCGCGGGCTGCCCCTGGATAGAGACATCCGGCATGTGGATCGCCGAATTTCCTTTGCCCAACTGACCTGGTCCGTTCGACGCTTGCGGCCCGGCCATCACGCTCTCAGTCCGTCCGCCTTCCGGCCGCGGGATTTGCGGCGTGTTTGCCGGGTTTAAGCTGATGATCGCCAGGTTGGCGCTTGCCGGTTGCCCGCCGTCTTGCAGCGCCGGCGGCGCCGGAACACCCTCTACCGGCGCCGGCTTGATGGCCCCGGCATTGTTGCTAGGCGGAGGCATCACGAACTGGCGCCGCGGAGCCGCTGCTGGCCTGATCAAATCTTCGACCGAAGTGGTCGATTTGTCATTCGGGCTGTTCGCCAGCGTGGGCGCCGAATCCAGCGCCGTCACCGCGGGGTGTTCGGGCGCTTTTGTCTGTGGAGCTTGGAAGGCCTTCGGTTTTGGTTTTTCCGGCAGCGGCACTGCCGGCGGATCGAATGCAATGACATTCGGTGCACGCACCTCGCTCTGCAACGTTACTTTGGGCGCCGGGATCCAGACAAATTGTTTCCCCGGCTTGGCTCGCGGAGCCGTGACGATGGTCTGCGCCGATTTCTGCCGCGATTGATCCGGTTTCGTTTCCGCCGAGTCAGGATTAGTCGGCGACACCGCCGGAAGCGCCTTGCGGAGACTGTAGTACGTGATTTTGTGTTGGCTCTCCAGCGGAACGATGACGGAATTGTACAGAGGACGATCCGGCTCGGAATATCGCGGCACCGAAAAGAGAAGCGCAACTACCCCTGCATGCAGCAGCAGAGAATACATCACGGAGATCCCGCGATTCCCGCTGCGATACGGCCCTCGAGTATTTCCGCCGACTCGAAGTTGCAGGCGTACTTGCATCAGATTTGCTCAGGTCCTTTCCTTGGCAAGCGGGGTCCCCTGGGGTTCAACCTCTATCATCCTACGCCTGCGGAACACAACCAACTCTTTCTTCCGGGCGTTGACACCGGATAGCCATCCGCATGGACTCCGTCGTCCAGCGTCGCATACACGGCCGAGCGCCGTAAACTAACAAGCGTTATCAGCGCGCCGAGACCGCCGGTTAACCTTCGTCCGGCCGCAACCCCGTTACGGAATCGTGGTTTGAAAGGAAGTTGAATTTCCTTTGTCGTTGGTTGCGGTTACCGTGACTCCTTGAATTTTGCTCGCCGGCGACGACACGGAACTCGATACGGTGAACGGGATGGTCACAACGAATTGACCGCCGAAATTGAGCGATTGGCTGCTGTTGTACCAGGTTGTTGCCGGCGCACTGATATCAACCGAGATCGGCCCCGCCGATGTCTTCACATCCGAAGACGACGTAAATTGAAATCCGAGCGCTGTAAGAACATGCGTTGTGGAAAATCCTCGAACCGCTAAAGTGAATCCGGTTGCCGTCACATTCGAGACCGCCACTCCCAATATTTGAGGTGGCTCCGCCGGAATCGTCAGCGTTAGGGCCGTCGGCGTCGGCAGAATGAGGCCTACTCCGGATTGCGTTGAGATCGTCGGAGTGAGCGTAAGTGTGCCCGCCGTTGTGCCGGTCTGCAACCGGATCTGGTTCGCGCCATTTTGAAACGTAGCTTGAAGACTATTGGCTGCAATCGTGAATGCGACCGTCTTGCCGCCTGTCGCAAACTGCGCCGCTGCATCGGGGCCCAGCGAACCGCTGTCGATCGTCATCACCACCGTGCCGGATAGCGCCACCGGGTATGGGGCAGCCAAGCTCAACCCGATGCCAGGTTGCCCCGAGGGATCGACATTGCCTGACGCGCCGGTGAACTGAACGTTCGGCAGCGGAGGTGGCGCCGTTCCCGACCCACTCAGAGTGAATGTCGCCGTGTCGATTTGAAGCGTAGAGGTCGAGACTCCCGTAACGGCGGGCGAGAAATCGATCGTGAATCCTGTGGAATCCCCCGGATTGAGCGTGACTGGAAGCGGCGGCAGATTTTCGAAGGTGAAAATTCCGTGCGTGTCGCTCACCGCCACACTCGAAACCGTCGCCGCTGTCGTGCCTTGGTTTGAAATGGTAAAAGGCAGCTTCGATGTCTGGCCAACTTGGACCGGACTGAAGAACACGCCCCCGCCGGGTTGCACCGTCACGCTGGTGCCTGATTGGTAGGAGTAAATCAGCTTGGGCCCTAGTCCGTTGGAGGCAAGCGTGAATTGATCATTTCCCACGCGAAGGTGCCCCGTCGCGGGTCCCGCCTGTGTTGGCAGAAAGTTCAGCGTAAAACTGGTTGTGTCGTTCGGATTCAGGGTGATGGGAAGTGGGGCAGCGTCCGTCACAGTGAAACCGGTGCCGGATACGCTGATGCTCGTCACCGCTCCGGCCGCCGCTCCGGTGTTCTGAATTTGGATTGTCACGCTGCTCGGCGTCCCGACATTCGTGTCGGGGACGGTAATGGTCTGGTTGGGGAGAACCGTCGTGGACGTGGTTCCGCTCATTACCTGGTAAGAGAATTTAGAACTCGTTCCCGAGCCGGCCAGGTTTGCCTGAAACGTGACGCCACCGAGGTCGATGCTGATCGTGCCGGTATCGTTGCCAACCTGCGTCGGTGAATACTTAACCCCGAATTGCAGGAAAGAGTTTCCCGCGAGTGTAAACGGGAGCAGGGGGAGGCTTTGCGCCTGGAATGCCGCGCCGCTAACGAGGACGGAATTGATCATCCCGGGGCTAGCGCCTCGGTTGGCAATCACGATTGTCGCAGTGGTGTTTGCATTGACTACCGTGGGCGGAAACTGTACCGTCCCGCCGCTCGACAGCGGCACAATATTCTGCGTGGGCGGCACTGCATAGCTCACCTGCAGGTTCGAGACAGCGCCTGTCAATGTCAGGAACATGGCGCCGGCGGTCGTTCCGGTTGTCGTCGTCTCGTGATAGCTGATCGTGAGTTGAGAACTTTCTCCACCGGCACCCGGCTGATACTGCACCGTAAGGCTGACGGAACCGCCGGCGGACAAGGTCATCGGGAATGTTGGCGGACTGACAAGGCTGAACGTCGCGGAGCCGCTCAAAGCCACGCTGTTGATGACCGCGCTGCCCGTTCCGGAGTATGTCGCCGTCACGGTGGCGGTTCCGGCTGTCCCTCCGCTACCCGCGGCGATCGTGATCGACGCGCCTTGGGCAACGGTAAGGGTGGTTCCTCCCTGCTGGACCGTCAGCACGAAAGGCTGCGCCGCGGCGTTGCGGGTCCCCGCGCACACCACGAAGGCGATCCACAGCAAACGGATCAACGAGTCTTTTGAAATGCCTGGAAGTCGGCGCAGTCTCATGCTGATATGTGAGGGAGTAGGAGTGCCGAAGGTAGGTCTGCCGGGAGTCACAGTCACCGTCGGCGTGGAACCGCGAGTGGCAAGCACGATTCCGGCGATCGCCGCGCCCGCCCCAGCAATCAGCGCCACCTTCCACCATCGAAACTTTTTTGTGGTGACGGTTTTTTCGATCTCGGACGCCCGTACGCTGTTCGCCTGCCGGATCATCGCCGATCCAGTGCGGCCGCCTTGCATCGCGGTGACTTGAATGGTGAATCTTCCGCTCTGGGTGTTGGGTGCGTACGTCGCGGCGGCTTGTCCTTGGACATTCGTTCGGGTCATGACGCGGCGCTGCTGGTTGGCGAACGACCCGCCCGCCCCAGTAGCCGGGAGCTCAAAACTCACATCTGCGCCCTCGACCGGCTTTTCGTTTTCGTCCCGTACCTCGACCACGATCATCGCCATCCCCGGCACGCGGATGTCATTGACCGTGTTTTCTCCCTCCAGGACCAGAATGCTCAACGCACCGGAACGCGCTGCCAGCGAAGTCGGTAGCGGCGATGGCGGCGCTGGCTCTTGTGCCGGCACGGGAGCCGGAACTCCCAGTAACAGCACCAGCAACATCGCACAAAATATCTTTCCAGACAACGATTCACTCCTTCGCAGGCTCGTGCGCGGGCGCGCACAAAAAACTTAGCATAGCAGAACAGGTTGGAGGGTCCCGCAACGCTGGCGGCGTGAATCCGTGTCCAAAAACGCAGAATTCCGGGAGTTCGGCCTTACGACAACAATGCGACTGTGCGCGGCTCCGCCCACGTCACGGGCAGCGGCGGCCTGGCCGCCGGCGTTTGACGAAGCGGCCGCACCCAATCCCGGTCAATTTCTGCTGCGATTGCGCGCTGCAACAGGCTGATCGCGACCACCAGTCGAAACCCGCCTTTGAATTGCGTCACGATACCTTCAACGCCTGTGAGCGGACCCCGTTCGACCATCACTCGTTCCCCGAGTTCGAGGTACGGATGCGGTTGCGTCAGAACGCCGGATTGTAATGTACGCCACAGAGACTCAAGTTCCCCTTCGTCGACCGGTCGCGGCTCCTTCCCGCAGCCCACAATTTGGACAACTCCCGGAGTGGCTAAGATCGGCAGGCGGCGGTTCGGATCAAAGCTGCAAAAGACGTACCCCGGAAACAGGGCTCTTTCGATCCGCTTCAGCCGATCCGACCATCGGCTCTCAACTTGATATGTCGGGAGAAACTCGTCATATCCCTTCTGGCTGAGCAGCGTCGCAGAAGTACGCTCAAAGTTCGATCGGACCCGTACCGCGAACCAGGGGTGAGGCGATCGAAACCGGGGCCCGCGATTCAGGTCGGAGCTGAGTGTATCAGGCATCAATTGAGCTGTTCTTTTATAAACGTTTTGTTTGTAATGACTTTCAAACAAACAAAACACCAAGGCTACTCCTGAATCATGACCCATCCGTCGAGCCGAGTCAAGAATTCACGGCCGCTAGCCGGTTCTAGGACTACTACCAGAACGGGTGGAATCCGCGCGCATAAAGTCATTAACCACAACGAGTTACAACCGAGGCGTCCCTTCCGTAACGTGTCCGCCTCGGCGCCCTTCATTGACTGCTGATCGCATTCGCTCGGGTTACATTCACTTCGCGGCCTTCATCATCCCGTACGCGAATTCGAATTTCCGTCCGCTCTTCCGGCAGGATCTCCGGAAATCTCTCGCCCCACTCGATCAGCACAACCGCTTCGCGCTCGAACAGGTCTTCCAGGCCAAGCGTTGCCAGTTCGCGAAGTTCGTCGAGCCGGTATAAATCGACGTGGTAGACCCGTCCGTCTCGCCCGTACTCGTGAATCAGGGTAAAGGTTGGGCTCGAAACTTCCTCGGGCTGGGCCGCTCCAAGCCCTTTCACGATCCCCTTCGCAAGCGTAGTCTTGCCCGCCCCCAGTTGACCGATTAAGAGGACGACCTGTTTGGCGGGCAGGTCCCGCGCGAGTCGTTCGCCGAGCGCAACGGTCTCCTCTTCAGACGCGGTCCGAAACGTGGGCACAGGCCTCCACCGCGTGCGGCAGGTAGCGCAGAATGTCGGTGGCCAGAAAACTCTTCTCGCCCAGTTCGCGCGCGCCGATCTCGCCGGCCAGTCCGCCGAGGTACACCGCCGCCGCGACCGCCGATCCGGCATCGTCCGGAAATTGCGCGAGCAGCCCGGAGATCAGCCCGGTGAGCACGTCGCCGGTTCCGCCGGTGCCGAGCGCCGGCGTGCCGGTTGGATTAATCCAGACCCGGCCGTCCGGAAACGCGATCGCGGTCCGTTGTCCCTTGAGCACCAGCACGACCTGCTGTTCCCGTGCGAATGCCCGGGCAATTCCAACCCGATCCTTCTGTACCTCCGCGGTGGTCTTGCCGGTCAACCGCGCCATTTCGCCGGGGTGCGGCGTCATCACCCGGAGCCGCCCCTCGCCGCGGATTCCGTCAATCAGCGCATCCGCGTCGATCACCATCGGCTGATCCAGTTCTTTCGCCGCGGCGGACACCAGGGCCGCAACGTCCGGCTCGCGGCCGAGTCCCGGACCGATCGCGATCACAGTCTTCCCTTCCGCGATTGACCGAAGCCGGGCACTCCGCGCAATCCCTCCCGAGGCGGTCTCCTGCAGCGGTTCCGTCATCAACTCGGCGGCATGCGTCGCAATCGTCGCGATCGCGCTCTCTGCCGACGCCACCGTGACCAGGCCGGCCCCGGCCCGCAGCGCGCCCATCCCCGCCATCGCGGGAGCGCCGGTCTTCCCCCGCGAGCCGCCGACCACCAAGACATGGCCGAATGTGCCCTTGTGTCCCGAGCGCGGCCGCGGCGCGAGCAGATGCCGGAACATTCCCGGCTCGATCAGCGAAAGAAAAATCTCCTCGTTCGCTTCCCACAGCGCCTCGGGGCTCCCGATCGGCCCGACGATCAGTTTTCCGACATGATCGCAATTCGGCGGTAAGACCTGCCCTACCTTCGGCGCTGTGAACGTCACGGTCGCGTCGGCTCGTGCAAATTCGCCCACCGGCTCGCCGGAGTCGCTGGGCAGCCCCGACGGAATATCCACCGCCACCACTTTGGCCAAGGGAAAGCCGCAGTTGATTTCGCGAATGCCATCGAGCATCCGCCCCGTCGCCGGCCCGCTGATCCCGGTGCCCAGCAGCGCATCCACCACCACCGTGGCATTGCGGGCGCGCGCCGGGATCTCGCGGCTTACCGCACAGCCGCATGCCTCAAGCATTCGGAAATTTGCGGCTGCGTCGCCTTTCAGCTCCCCGGAGTCCGCCAGCAGCACGACATCGAGCGCCATCGGCCGAACGCGCGTGTGAAGCTGACGCGCGACCACCATCCCGTCGCCGCCATTGTTCCCTTTCCCGCACAGCACCACGATGCGCTGCGCCGCCAGCGGAGAGAACGCTGCTTCCAGATACTCCACCACGCGCTGCCCGGCGTTCTCCATCATGACGATGCCGGGAATCCCGAGTTCCACGGTGCGCCGATCTACCTCGCGCATCTGCGCCGCCGTGAGCACCTTCATACGCGGCGCGCCACCAGCATCGTCATATCGTCCTGCAGCTCCGAAGAGCCGGTCCACTGGACCACCGCTTCCATCACGCGCGCCATCATTTCCGCCGAATCGGCTCGCGCGTATTTCGTCAGCACCTCTTGAAAGCGCTCCTCTCCGAACATTTCGCCATAGGTGTTTTCCGGCTCCACGATGCCGTCGGTGTAGGCCACCAGTATATCGCCGGGCTCAATCCGCACCGTCGCTTCGCCGTACTTCGCCACCGGAAAGGCGCCGACGATCGTGCCGTTCGGCTCCAGTTTTTCGAACGTTCCTCCGCGCATCAGCATGGGCGGCAAGTGGCCGGCATTTGTGTACGTCAGCGCCTGTGTCGTCTCGTCGTAGAGCGCAAAATAAAATGTTGCGTATTTCTCCGGAGACGTATTGGCGTAGAGCTGCCGGTTCAACGTCCCCACCATTTCCGCGGTCGAAAAATGGTCCCGCTGCGCCCCGTTGGCCGAGCTCAACTGCGTGCGCATAGCCGATTGAATGGTGGCCATCAACAAAGCCGCGGAGATTCCCTTTCCCGCTACGTCGCCGATCGCAAACGCCACCGCGCCTTCCGACACCGCCATGTAGTCGTAATAATCGCCCGAGACGGCGCGCGCCGGGTTGCACATCGCCGCCAGCTTGAGCGAGCGGTTGGGGGGCGCTGATTTGGGGAATAGCTGCGCCTGCACTTCGCGCGCGATCTCAAGCTCCGATTGCAGGCGCTCCTTTTCCTTTGCGACCACCAGCAGTTTGCCCAGGTTCTCCGTCATCGTGTTGAATGACGCGCTGAGGTCCGCCAGTTGATCGTCGCCCCGCACTGGGATCCGGTACGTGAAGTTTCCCTCCTTGACGTGCTGTGTGCCCGCGTAAAGTTCGTGAACCGCTCCCGTAATGCTTTGACTGAGCCGTACGCCGCCGATCAACGACGCCAGCTCTACCAGCAGAAACAGAATCGAGACGACGATGAAAGCGCCGGTCAGCGTCTCGAACCATTGCGATTTTTCGCCGAACATGGTGTCGAGCACGGCGAATAGCCGCGTGTTCACCAGCAGGAACGCAACCTCATTGGCCGGTGGCGAGTTCCAAGAGTTCAGTTGCATCGGGTATAAGAACGACAGCGCGAAATCAATCGGATTTTGTTTTGGCGGAATCAAGCTCTCTTGCGAACGCGTCGTGTACGGCACCAGGTCGACGTCTCCTAGTCCCGTAATCAGGCTGCTCAGCAGCCCGTGAGTGATCGGCGCCAGCAGTGTCAGTTCGTTCCCGTTCGCCTCCGCGTGCACCCACGCATACACTTGCCCGTCCCGCAAAACCAGGCCGCTGGCTTCCTTCTGCTTCCAGGCGGCAG
>Ga0335081_10011145_pt1 | contig 14544 bp, 16 predicted proteins | sample Lox_Sample_35_FD_206713 | JGI IMG/M metagenome (GOLD analysis project Ga0335081, IMG submission 206713) | Soil microbial communities from Loxahatchee National Wildlife Refuge, Florida, United States - Lox_Sample_3.5 | ecosystem: Environmental > Terrestrial > Soil > Wetlands | place: USA... | reverse complement strand
AGCTTGCCGCGGTCGCTGGCGGTACCGAGATTCCATTCCGTGTCGTGCTCACGGATGGCGCCGTCATCGACAACGGTGGCGCGAGTCCTCCATTTATCGTCACGTTCAGGACACGGCACGCAGAGCGCCGCACGGTCGCATTGGGCTACGTCAGCTTGCTGGAGTCGTACTTCGCCGGCGGCATCGACATCGACGGCGAGATTGCGCTCGCCTTTCGCGCCGGATTCGATAGTGGCGTTACGCAATCGCTGGCATGAGTGGCGGTTCTCCAACCGTTCGGTCAGGCAGGCGAAGGCGAACGCGCGTTATCACCATGGCTTGGGCAAAGCGTTCTACGAACATTGGCTCGATACGGTTGGGATGATGTACACCTGCGCCTATTGGCCGGAGGGCACGATCACCCTCGAGCAGGCGCAGAAGAACAAGATGGGTCACGTCTGCCGCAAAGTGCAGCTCAAGGCGGGCGAGAGCTTCCTCGACATCGGCTGTGGCTGGGGCGGACTGCTGTTTCACGCTTGGGAAAACTACGGCGCGTTCGGTACCGGCATCAACACAACGACCGAGCAGGTGACGGAACTGCGCGCCGAGCTTGCGCAGCGCGGACTCGCTGACAAGATCCACCTCGTCGAATGCGACTTCCGGGAAATCCGGGCCAGTACGACAAGCTGCTGTCGATCGGCACACTGGAGCACGCTGGCCAGAGTCAGCTGCCCGAGGTGATCCGGGCGCACGCCGACGCGCTCAAGCCCGGAGGGGTCGGTGTGATTCATTTCATCGGCCACGTTGGCACGCGAGACACCGAGTTCTTCATCCGTGAGTACATCTTCCCCGGCGGGTGGATCCCGAGCCTGGCCCAGGCGCTCGACTGGATGGAGCGCTGCGGCCTCGAGGTGCTCGATGTAGAGAACCTGCGGCGACATTACGCGCTGACGCTCGACTGCTGGGCAGAGCGTTTCGACCAGAGCTGGGATGCCATTCACGCTCTGGATCCGGACCGCTTCGATGAGACCTTCCGTCGGAAGTGGCGTGTGTACTTGTGGTCTTGTGCAGAGGTCTTTCGAGCCCGAACGAGAACAGGACGCCGAACGGGTCGAGGTTGAGCATGGTGAGGTAGGCGACGCGACGAACGGGATCAGCGTCCCGAGGTCGCCGAAGGCACTGGCCCACTCCATGCGGTCGAAGCGGTTGCCGCGGATGAGCGGCTCAATGACCGTGTGGAGGCGCCACGAGAGCGTAGGCACGTCTTGTGAGGGCCGCACAAGTCTGAGTGGTCCATTCTACTCATGCAACCGTCGAACCACCAAAATCAGAAGGTTGCAATGCGGCGCGTGGCCCAGTGCCAGGCTCTGCGCTCGGGCACGCGTTGACAGCGAATCGCTAGGCGAAGCTGTGCCTGCGCAAGTTGCGTGATGTGGCACGGCCGAAGCAGGGCCGCCGACGCTAGCCGGGATCCGACCCGACGCGGTCCATCTGACGGCTAAGCCCTGATCGCGGACCATAGGCTGCGTGCCTTGCGATCCGCCGCCATCCACCAGCCGCACAGAGCGAGGGCGGCGGTGGCGGCCACCGGACCCAAGACCCAGTCCCAAGCCGTGAGCTTCACCGGCAGTGCGGCGCGACTGGCGCCGAGGTGAAAGTCGCCGGCGGCGAAGCTTGCCGGATTCTCGCCCGGCAGGCTGGCCGGCAGATTGATGCTTATCTGGGCGAGCAGGTACCCTGCGAGCGCCAGCAAGCCCAGCGCGATCAATCCAGCGATCAGCCCCTGTAACGACATCTCCGCCGCGATCTCCCGCCGCACCTGCCGTTCCTCCCAACCAATCACGCGCAGGATCGCCAGCTCGCGGCTGCGCTCCACCAGATTACCGAGCACGAAGGTGGCCCCGAGCGCGATTGCGGCCAGCGCGGCAGCCAGCACGGCCACCACGCGAAAACGCCCGATGGTCTGTGACACACCGCCAAACAATTGCAGCATGGTGCCGGGCGAGGTGACCGACGCATGCGGCAACCATGAGGCGATGTGGGTCTTTACGGCTTCGGTTTGCGCCATGTCGGAAAGCTTCAGGAATACTTGGTTGACCAGGTTGGGTGGCAGATTGGCGAGGCCGCGCGCCTCGTCGATATCCATGTAGAAATTGCTGGCAACGATCTGGCTCCCTTCCAGGATATCGACCACGCCGCTGACGACGTATTGCTGCCCGCCGATATCGACTGTCGACCCGGGCTTCAATTGGAAGAACGCACCGTAGTGACGTTCGACCAACACCTCACGCGCGCCCGGCTCGGGAAGCCGGCCGGCGATCAACCAGTCTCGGACCTTGCCCGGTCCCAGCTCCTGAGCGTCGAGTCCCAGCGGCACTCCGGTGATCGAAATGAAGCGTCCCTTGCCGAGATTCCACAGCAAGACGAATCCGGCGGCTTGCACGACGTCCGGTTCGGCCGCCAGCCGCTTCAGTTCCTCGACGGTGATCGGCTCGGCTGAATAGGGCAGGATGATGCCCATGTCTTTGGGCACCGCTGACTGCGTGGCGCTGCGCTGCACGATCAGGTCGGCGCCAAGATTGCGGAACGGAACGGTTGCGAGATCGGAGAAGCCGCGGCTCAGGATATCGAGGGTGGTCACCAGCGTGACCGCGAGTGCGATGCCGGCGATCAGCAGCAGCGTGCGCTTCCAGCGATAGGCCAGTTCGCTCCCGACATAGCGCCAATGCACTGCAGCCATCCTATTTACCGAGCGCGGCGTGCACTGCGGCCTCGAAATCAGCCACCGCCCACGAGCCGTTAAGCCCTAACGGGTTGTTGGCCTTAGCGGGGAAATCCTTGAATTCGACTTGCGTGCCATCGGCGCGCTTGAACTTGTCGCTGCCGTTGATGAGTAGCACCATCGGCACATGACCTTTCAGGCCGACGGCCCTGATGCGTTCCTCGCCGGCCGCGCTTTCGGCGTCGAGCTCGAGCACTTTAACCTGTCCGTCGAGCGTCGCGAGGAAATCGCGCACCGGCTTGAGCGCGTCGCGAACCGGATAATGGCTCAGGGCGACGATTTCGATGGTCGGCTGTGCGGCATGTGCATCGAAGCCTTTCGTCATAATGAGCACCGCGGTGCTCACGGAAAGCCCGAGAAAGTCCCTACGCGTGGGCATCGATGATTCTCCCATCCTTCATTTGCACGACATTGCCGGCCTTTGCCGCGACGTCGGGATCGTGTGTCACCATCAGAAGGGCGGTGCCATGCGTGCGGCCGAGATTGAGCAGCAGGTCGAGCACCGATGTGCCAGTCTCTTGGTCAAGGTTCCCTGTCGGCTCGTCGGCCAACAGGATCGCTGGATCGTTGATGAGAGCACGCGCGATCGCGACCCGCTGCTGCTCGCCACCGGACAGCGTTCCCGGGCGGTATTTCATTCGCTCGCCCAAGCCGACCTGCTCGAGCAGGTCGCGTGCACGTTGTCTGCGCTGCTCGGGGCCGATCTCGGTCGCGAAGAACGCCGGCAATATCACGTTGTCGAGTGCGCTGAGCGAGGGGATCAGGCTAAATCCCTGGAAGACTATGCCAATCGAGCGCCGCCGAAGCCCGGCCAGATCATGGTCGCTCATTCGGTCGAGCTTCTGTCCCATGATGGAGACATTGCCCTCGTCCGGCTTTTCGAGGCCCGCAATAATCCCGAGCAGCGTACTCTTGCCGGAGCCGGACTTCCCCATGATGGCGGTGAACTGTCCCGCACCAACCGAAAGATCAACCCCTTTGAGGATCTCGACGTCACCGTAGCGTTTCTTCAGGCCTTTGACATGGATGACTTCGCCGTCCGCCACCGCGGGCGCAGGCGACAACGTCGATTTGGGAGGCGTTGCGGTGTCGTTCATCGGGACTCCGTCATTCGGCGTGCAGCAGCGACCAGGGCTGCGGCCGCGGCAAGGCAAGCACGGCTAGAACCGCCAGGAGGCTGATGATCAGGCTTCCGGCGATCGCGACTGCTGCCGTCAGCCACGAGACCGACAAGGGGGCACTGATCGTCTGGCTGCGGTTGATCGTTGCCGCCGGGATAAAGTGCGGTGTCGAACTCAAATCCCACGGCAGATCGACCGTGACCGATACGTGCCCGAGTGCGAGCACGACGGCGAGCGCGACCACCAAGCCGACCACCGTACCAATGACGGCGAGCGCAACATTCTCGATCAGCACCTGCTCGCCGATGTGCCGCCACGACCAGCCGATGGCTTGCAGAATCGCCATTTCGCGCCGCCGTTCGGCAACGGCGGTCGCGGTCGCGCGCCAAACGAACGCGGCGGCGAACAGGCCGATGATGCCTGCGATAATCAGCCCCATGCTCTGCGACAGGAACAGCACGCCGGACAGTGCCTGCCGCATCGACAGTTCGCTCGAGACCACGCCCTTCTTGCCGACCAGCGCCGTGATTTTGTCGACGACGGCTTCCAGCTGCTCGCGATTGACCTTGACCAGAACCAGATTGGCATCATCGGCGCCGAACGGATAGAGCGCACGTACCTGCGGCGCGGCGGTGGCCAGGCCCTGCGCGACTGAGAGCGGCATGTAGACGTCTGCGCGGACCAGCTTGCCGCTGCGGGCGGCGTCCACAATCCCGGCGACCGGAAATTCGTCGACGCCAACCTTGATGTTGTCGCCGACGTTCACTTTGTTCTTGGCCGCGTAGTCACTGTCGATCACCACGGCGCGGCTCGCTGCGTCGATCGGCTTGCCGTCGACCAGGCGCTGCGCCAGACCGGCGAGCCCGACATCGCTGTCTTCGATGCCGAGCACGGATTCATAACGGTCGGCCTCGAGGTCCCACATATAGACGGCGCGGGTGAGGGCGATCACGCCGGGGATCGCTCTGATCTGCGCGACGACATTGGCGGGCACCAAGGCGTTCGGATGCGGAAACACCAAGCCTTCAAGCTTTGGCGGAATGTCTCCTTGCTGCTGCACGATCACGTCGGCGCCGACCGTGTCGAGCGGCACCCGCAGCGCCCGCGCGTAGGAAGTTGCGAGCGCCGTCAGCACGATCGCGGCCAGCACCGCGACCGCAATCGACACAGCCGTTACCAGTGAACGGCCGCTACGGAAGATCAGTTCGCTAGCCGCATACCGGAGCATGGGCCTGAACGCTTGGACAGCTCGACATCGTTTCGATTATGACGGGTAAGGCGATGACAGCGTTGATCTGGGTCAACGTGAAATGGGGTTGAGTGTGCCTTTCGGGTTCATGCACGTGGCGAAGTGCGGCGCGCTTCCCCAGAAGCGACCGTCAGGGGCAATCGCTTCGATAGGATCTCGCCGGCCTTGTCGAGCTGCGGCGAATATCAGTGCCCGTCGACGGCTTTCGCTTGCCGGACCCGAGGCCACCGGACGAAGCGCCGCACCAGTGCGTACATCTGCCAGAGCTGGATCGCGACCACGGTCGACCAGCCGCCGATCATCACCAGCGCGAGCTCGGCCTGCGCGAGCGCCGAACTGCCAGGGGGCGCGTATCGCGCCACTACGAAGGCACAGAGGGCGATGCCGAGCACGCGGCCGAGCACGTCCAGCCAGCGACGGCGCAGCGCGCGGAAGCCGTAGCGGTCGGGACACGAGGCGGCGAGCTGCTCGATGAACGCTCCGAGCGCCTCCTCAGTCCGCTTCGACAGGGGCGTGCGGCGCGGAGCGAGCAGACGCGTCCAGCAATCCATGTTTTTCCAGTCCTCGCCTGCCGAGCGCTGCACCCTTTCCCAGCGGTGGGCGAGCTCTGCGAACATGGTCTGCGGCAACCGCGTTGGCAGCCCAACGAACGTGCGCACGGTCTCCCAGCAGACATCGCGCGTAACGATCCAACCGACGGCCTGCAGATCGAATCCGTTCACGATGGTGCTCGATCGTTGGACAGGGGGCCATGCGCTTCGTTGCGGCTCCCAAAGGATTCCCGCGCTTCGGCGAGCGCCGCAGCTAGTGCTACCATTCGTGCGCAAGCTTCGAACCCGCATGACCGACACCATCCGCGTCATCGTCGCGAAGGTTGGCCTCGACGGCCACGATAGGGGCGTGAAGGTCGTCGCCCGCGCGCTGCGCGACGCCGGCATGGACGTGATCTACACGGGCCTGCACCGCACGCCGGAGGAGGTGGTCGAGGCGGCAGTGCAGGAGGACGTCGATGTGCTCGGCATCAGCATCCTCTCCGGCGCCCACATGACGATCTTTCCGCGCGTCCTCGCACTGCTCAAGGAGCGAGACGCCGAGGACATCATCGTTCTCGGCGGCGGGGTCATGCAGGACAAGGACGCCGCCGAGCTCAGGGCGATCGGTGTGAAGGAGATCCTGCTGCAGGACACGCCGCCGGAGACCATCGTCGCGACGATCCGGCGCTTGGTGGCCGAGCGCGGGCCGAAGTAAGAGCGTGCCGATGGAGTACTGGTCGTTCCCGCCGCGCTACGACGCGGCGTATTTTCCCGAGCATGCCGAGCGCTACTGGTTTCCGCGTCGTGAGACCATGCCGGCAGTCGAGCGCGAGCGGGCGATCCTCGAGCGCCTGAAGGAAGTGACGCGCTACGCCTACGCGCATGCGCCGTTCTATCGCGGGAAATGGGACGATGCGGGCTTCCATCCGGACCAGCTCAAGAGCCTCGAGGATTTCGAGGAGCGGGTCCCCGTGATCATCAAGGCGGATCTCCGCGAGGCGCAAGCGCGCTCACCGCTGTTCGGCGACTACCTGTGCATTCCGGACTCCGAGATCCATCACATCCACGGCACGTCCGGCACGACGGGACGGCCGACCGCGTTCGGCATCGGCCGTGGTGACTGGGAGGCAATCGCCAACGCGCACGCGCGCATCCTTTGGGGGATGGGCCTGCGGCCCGGCGATACGGTGTTCATCGCCGCGATCTTCAGCCTGTACATGGGCTCGTGGGGGACGCTCGCCGGCGCGGAGCGGCTCAACTGCAAAGCATTCCCGTTCGGCGCCGGCGCGCCCGGAATGACCGCTCGCGCGGCGATGTGGCTCGCGCACTTCAAGCCGACGGCGTTCTACGGCACGCCGTCGTTCGCGCTGCACCTCGCGGAAGTGGCGCGCAGTGAAGGCTACCAGCCGCGCGAGTTCGGGTTGCGGCTCATGTTCTTCTCCGGCGAGCCGGGCGCCTCGGTGCCCGGCGTGCGCGAGCGCATCCGCGACGCCTACGGCGCACGGGTGATCGACTGCGGCTCGATGGCCGAGATGACGCCGTTCATGAACGTCGCCGGCAGCGAGCAGACCGATCAGGGAATGCTCTGCTGGCAGGACGTCATTTACACCGAGGTTTGCGATCCGAAGACGTTTCGCCGCGTGCCCTACGGCGAGCGCGGAACGCCGGTGTATACACACCTCGAGCGCACCTCGCAGCCGATGATCCGGCTCGTCTCCGGCGATCTCACGCTCTGGGTCGACGATCCCAATCCCTGCGGGCGCACCTATCCACGCCTGCCCAACGGCATCTTCGGACGCATCGACGACATGATCACTATCCGCGGCGAGAACGTCTATCCGAGCGAGATCGACGCGGTCGTCAACCAGCTCACGCACTATGGCGGCGAGCATCGCATCGTCATCACCCGTGAGGCTGCGATGGACGAGCTGCTGGTGCGGATCGAAGCGGCGGCGGGCACGGTCGAGCGCGACGCCCGCGCCTTCGAGGCCATGGGCTCCGAGGCCCGGCAGCGCCTGCAGAAGGTGCTCGGCCTGCGCGCGATGGTCGAGATCGTTCCGCCGGGGACGTTTCCCCGCACCGACTTCAAGGCTCGCCGCGTGGTCGACGATCGAGAGATCTTCCGCGAGATGCGCGAGAGGCTGGCGCGCTGATCGTGGATGGGGACATCTCCTCTGCGGCCCTGGTCGAGCGCGTGTGCGCGGGAGAGCGCCGGGCGATCGCCCGCATGCTCTCGCGCGCGGAATCGGGCAGCGTCGAGGCGCGCGAGGCGTTGGATCTTCTATATGCTCGCGCGGGTCGCGCCCACATCGTCGGCATCACCGGGGTGCCGGGGAGCGGCAAGTCGACGCTGGTGGCAAAGCTCATCGCCGCCGCCTTGCGGGAGGGACGCAAGCTCGGTGTCGTGGCGATCGATCCGTCGAGCCCTTTCACCGGCGGCGCCATTCTCGGCGACCGCATCCGCATGGGCGAAGTTGCCGGTCATCCGTCCGTGTTCGTGCGCAGCATGGCCACGCGCGGCGCGCTGGGCGGGCTCGCGCACGGGACACTGGAGGCCGTGGATATCCTGGACGCGGCCGGTTACGACACCATCTTCGTCGAGACGGTCGGCGTCGGCCAGGACGAGGTCGACGTCGTGCGCGCGGCGCACACCACGGTCGTGGTATCCGCGCCGGGCCTGGGTGACGACATCCAGGCGATCAAGGCCGGCATCCTGGAGATCGCCGACGTGCACGCGGTGAGCAAGGGCGACAAGCCCGAGGCCGATCGCACGGTGTCCGAGATCAAGGCGATGCTCGGGCTCGCGGTTGCGGCCGGCGGCCCCCGCCATGCCGTGCCCGTGATCAAGACCTGCGCGCTGCGCGACGAGGGCGTCGCGGAGTTGCTCGCCGCGATCGACGCGCATCGCGAGCAGCTCATCACGAGTGGACAATACGAGGGTCGCCGGCAGGCGATTCGGGAACGAAGGATGCTCAAGGCTGCCGAACAGGCGTTGCGCGAAATCTTCGAGCGTGAGCGGCAAGGGCGCATGGCGGGAATCGTCGCCGAGCTGGCTGCCGGCAGGATTTCGCCGCAGGCCGCGGCTCGGCGCCTGCTCGGGCAACTGGGTATGGAGCTCATGCGATGAAAAGCGAACCGGACGAGCTGCGCGAAGCGCTCGAGCGTTGGGAGAAGGGCGAGCTGGCGGCGTTTCTCGCGAAAGCGCCGGAGCGGCAGGCGGAGTTCCGCACGCAGACCGGCTTCCCCGTGAAGCGCGTCTACACCGCGCTCGACCTCGCGGACACGCCGCCGGAGGACATCGGTCTCCCGGGCCAGTATCCGTTCACCCGCGGCGCGTACCCGACGATGTACCGCGGGCGACTGTGGACGATGCGCCAGATCGCCGGCTTCGGGACCGCCGAGGATACGAACCGGCGCTTCAAATACCTGGTTGCACAGGGGCAGACCGGGCTCTCCACCGACTTCGACATGCCCACGCTCATGGGCTACGACTCCGATCACCCGATGTGCGAAGGCGAGGTGGGGCGCGAGGGCGTGGCGATCGACACGCTGGCGGACATGGAGCTGCTCTTCGACGGCATCGACCTCGAGAAGATCTCGGTGTCGATGACCATCAACCCGTCGGCCTGGATCCTGCTCGCCATGTACGTCGCGGTGGCGCAGAAGCGCGGGCTCGACCTCGACAAGCTCTCGGGCACGATCCAGGCCGACATCCTCAAGGAGTACATGGCGCAGAAGGAGTGGGCGTTTCCGATCGCGCCGTCGGTGCGGATCGTGCGCGACTGCATCACCTGGTGCGCCCGCAACATGAAGCGCTACAACCCGATCAACATCTCGGGCTATCACATCTCGGAGGCCGGCTCCTCGCCGCTGGACGAGGTTGCCTTCGCGCTATGCAACCTGATCGCCTACGTCGAGGAAGTGACGAAGACCGGCCTGCACGTCGACGAGTTCGCGCCTCGCCTCGCCTTCTTCTTCGTCTCGCAGGGCGACTTCTTCGAGGAGATCGCCAAGTTCCGCGCCGTGCGGCGCGCCTACGCCAAGATCATGAAGGAGCGCTTCGGCGCGAAGAATCCGGATTCGATGCGGCTGCGCTTCCACACCCAGACCGCGGCGGCCACGCTCACCAAGCCGCAGTACATGGTGAACATCGTGCGCACGGCGCTGCAGGCCCTCTCCGCGGTGCTGGGCGGGACGCAGAGCCTGCACACCAACGGGATGGACGAGGCGTTCGCCATCCCCACCGAGGAGGCGATGAAGATCGCGCTGCGCACGCAGCAGGCAATCGCGTACGAGTCGAACGCCGCGAACGTGGTCGATCCGCTCGGCGGCTCGTACTACGTGGAGGCGCTGACCACGCAGATGGAGCGGGCTATCTTCGAGGTCATCGCCGAGGTCGACCGGCGCGGGGGGACGGTGAAGCTCATCGAGGAGGGGTGGTTCCAGCGCCGCATCGGCGATTTCGCCTACGAGACGGCGATGAAGAAAGCGAAGGGAGAGAAGATCGTGCTCGGAGTGAACGCTTTCGCGGAAGGCGACGAGAAGGCGGACATCGAGACGCATCCCTACGACCCGACGACCGCCAAACGGCAGATCGAGCGGCTCGACCGGGTGCGGCGCGAGCGCGATCAGCGCGCCGTCGATCGGCTGCTCGACCAGCTGGCTGAAGTCGCAGGCGACGAAAGGGCCAACATCGTGCCGGTGACCATCGAGCTGGTGCACGCCGGCGCGTCGATGGGCGACATCGTCGAGCGGCTGAAAATGCTGTGGGGCACGTATCGCGAGACGCCGGTCTTCTGATGATCGTCCTGCCGTATCTGGAGCACCAGCCGCGCATCGGATCGGGGGTCAGCGCGGACGATTCGGCCGCGGTCATCGGGCGCAGCGAGCTGGATGCGGGATGCACGCTGGGCGAGCTCACGCTCTTGCGCGCCGACGGCGAAGACGTGCGGGTCGGGGAAGACTGCTGGTTCGGCGAGGCGAGCACGGTCCACATCGCCGATCAGGTGTTTCCCGCGCTGATCGGCGCCCACGTCACGGTGGGCCGCTACGCACTGGTGCACGCCTGCACGGTGGCCGACGACTGCGTGATCGGCGAGCACGCGGCGGTTATGGACGGTTCAGTCGTGGGAGCGGGCGCGGTCATCGCCGCGCAGAGCATCGTCCCGCCGGGCAAGACGCTTGCGGGCGGGTGGCTGTACGCCGGAGCCCCGGCGCGGCCAATCGAGCGCGTTTCCGCCGAGCTTCTCAACGAGCTGCATCGCGCCATCCGCAGCGGCGGCGGCGTGAGCGCACCGCACGTGTTCGCCGAGGCTCGAGTGGCGCGGCTGCGTCACGCGCCGGGAGAGGGCGTCGGCCGTGCCTTCGAATCCGGTGTTTACGTCGCGCCGACGGCGACGCTGACCGGCCGCGTTCTGCTCGCGCCGCGATCGAGTCTCTGGTTCGGCGTCGAAGTCGACGCGGGCCAGGCGACGATCGAAATCGGCGAGGAGACCAACATCCAGGACAACTCGCGCCTCTACGCCGGCAAGCCGGGCGAGGACATCCGCATCGGGCCGCGGGTGCTGATCGGACACAATGTGCGCATCTTCCCGAGCGTGATCGAGGCCGACGCGATCATCGGCATGGGCGCGGTCCTCGGCGCCGGAACGATCGTGCGCGCCGGAGCCTGCGTGGCCGCGGGCTCGATCACTGCGCCGGGTACGGAAGTCGCGCCGGGGCAGGTGTGGTCCGGGCGTCCCGCCCGCGCGGCGCGGCGACTCTCCGATCGCAATCGCGAGGAGTTCTCGCGCGCGGTCGACGTCTACGTTCAGTACGCCGGCAATTATCTCGCCTGCGCTCGCGCGCGGCCGTGACGCGGCGACGCTTCGCCGCATCCGCTGACCGTTCGTAGGCAAAGCGCTGTCGGTGCTCGCGTTCTTCGCTTGGAATGCGAGCCGACACGCCCGCACGGCAGGGCGAAATACCGCGAACTCTGATCCGCTCGGCGTCGTGCGCGTCTTCGCGCGCGGCCGGAACCGGCGAAGTGCCTTCCGGTCGAAGTTCGGTAAGTCATTCCTGATCCGCTCCACGCGAGGGCATCGGAGCGAAGACCTCTGGCGACGAAGGAGCGAGAACATGGCGCGCATCGAGAAATCCGTCTACGCGCCGGCGGTCGAGCCTGGCGGGGCTCCGGCCGGCACCGCAATCGGCGGCACGCGAAGCGGCACCGAGCCCGGTGGCCGGTTCAAGGACGCCATCCGCCACGGCGGGGAAACGATCTAGCCGCCTGCGACCCGCTCATCGCCGCTCCAGAGGCTCCCATGCGAACGCCGGCCAGCATTGCCCGACATCCCGTTCATCCGATCCTGGTTACGCTGCCCATCGGTCTGTGGGTGTTCTCCTTCGCATGCGACCTCGTCTTCGCCTTCGGGACCCGCAATCCCGTGTGGAAGACGGTCGCGCTCTACACGATGGTCGGCGGGCTGATCGGCGCTCTAGTCGCCGCCATCCCGGGGCTCATCGAGCTCATCTCGTTGCCGGGCCGATCGCGCCGCACCGCGATCGCGCACATGTCGGTGAACGTCGTCGTCGCAGCCCTCTTCGGCCTCGATATCTGGCAGCGCGCGACCAGCGGCGACGCGGGCGCCGGCTCGAGCGCGACGGTCTGGCTGTCGCTGTTCGCGATCTCACTGCTTGCGGTCTCGGGTTGGCTCGGCGGCAAGCTGGTCGACGAGCGCGGTGTCGCCGTGCAAATCGAGCGCTTCGACGCGCTCGGCGATCGCTCGCACGTGGTCGATCTGAGCCAGTTCCGCGAACGCCAGATGAAAAACGGCAAGCTTCGGCAGCGGCGCAACGGCAAGCAGCCGCCGCGCCCCAAGGAGCCGCCGCTATCCTCCCGGAAGCCATGAGGCGATGGCTTTCCACCTGACCGACTTTTCCGGAGAAGCATGATGAAAGACCAGCAATTGAAAGAGCTTTTGCTCCAGTCCTTGGAACAGGAGATCGGCGGCGTCCAGGTCTACGAGACGGCGCTCAAATGCGCGCTCAACGACGATCTGCGCGAGGAATGGGAAAAGTACCTGACGCAGACGCAGGGACACGAGCTGGTGCTGCGCACTACACTCGGCGAGCTCGGCATCGATACCGAGGAGGAAACGGCCGGGCGCGCGATCCTGCGCTCACTCGGCGAATCGCTCGTCGCCGCGATGGAGAAGGCGCTCTCCGAAGGTCCGCCTGACGCCGCCCAGATCGTCGCCTGCGAGTGCGTCGTACTGGCCGAGACCAAGGACCACCTGGACTGGGAGCTCATCGGCAAGTGCGCCGAGAACGCGGAAGGCGAGATGGCCGAGGCGCTGCGCGCCGCCTACGCCGAAGTCGAAGACCAGGAGGACGAGCATCTCTACCACACCAAGGGCTGGGCCCGCGAACTGTGGATCGAGTCGCTGGGAATGGCGTCGGTCCTGCCTCCACCCGAAGAACGCAGGCATGTGAAGAGCGCGCTGGAGGCGGCCAAAGCCGCCCAGTCGCGCAAGCGAGCGGAGCATTCCCGGCGCCCCCATAGCTGATGCCGACGGCGCGCCGTTGCTGCGGCGCTGCTCAGTGCCTGGCGCGGCCCACCTGATGGGGGCGCGCATTTTATTCTTACCTTTATTTTTAATAATCAATCATTTATTTAAATGACATAACAAACTACCTTCACTCATCGCGGACCACAGCCCGAGCTCGGCCTTGGGGAAACACTCTGCGGACTGCCCCCGCACCCTCTCGCGCAGCCCGCGCGGCACACTCCCGGAACTTTTTTCGCTCTGGACAGACTCTTGCGATCGGTATGTCGCAGTCCGAAGGGTCGCGGACGGCGGCGTTTTATTACGTACTGTTGTCGCGCGATGATCGAAACCCACGGGCTCACCAAGCGCTACGGCGCTCTGATCGCCGTCGATGCCATTTCCTTTGAGGTCGGGCCAGGCGAGGTGCTCGGGTTCCTCGGCCCGAACGGCGCCGGCAAGTCGACGACCATGAAGATGATCGCCGGCTTCCTCGTCCCGACCTCGGGCAGCGCCAAGGTCTGCGGCCATGACGTGGCCGCGGAGCCGCTGGCGGTCAAGCGGGCTCTGGGCTACATGCCCGAGGGGGCGCCGAGCTACGCCGACATGACGCCGCGCCAGTTCCTCGATTTCGTCGCCGACGTGCGCGGGCTCGCGGGCGCGCAGCGACGGCAGCGCTGGGACGAAGTGATCGGAAGCCTGCATCTCGAGCCGGTGCTCGAACAGCCGATCGAGACGCTGTCCAAGGGCTTCAAGCGCCGCGTGGGGCTCGCGCAGGCGATCCTCCACGACCCAGGCGTGTTGATTCTCGACGAGCCGACCGACGGGCTCGACCCGAACCAGAAGCACGACGCGCGGGCGCTGATCCGCGGCATGGCCCGGGAGAAGACCATCGTCGTCTCGACGCACCTTCTCGAGGAAGTGCACGCCGTGTGCACGCGCGCCGTCATCATCTCGCGCGGGCGCATTCTCGCCGACGCCGCGCCGGCCGAGCTCGAGTCCAGGTCGCGCTATCACCACGCGGTGTCGCTCACGGCCGTCGATGCGGCCGCCGTCCGGGATGCCCTCGCGCGCGTGGCCGACGTGGCTACGGTGGAGATCGATCCGCAGGATCAGCGCGTGACCGCATTTCCCAAGCCCGGCAAGCAGATCTTCGGCGCGGTGAGCGAGCTTCTCGCGCGTCAGCGCATCGAGGTCTCCGAGATCCAGCTCGAGCGCGGCCGGCTGGACGAGGTGTTCCGCCGCGTCACGCAGGGTGACACGCAGGAGGCGCGACCATGAAGGCGGTGCGCACCGTCTTGAGGCGTGAGCTCGCCAGCTATTTCGCCACACCGGTGGCGTACGTGTTCATCGT
>Ga0335081_10011144_pt1 | contig 14544 bp, 7 predicted proteins | sample Lox_Sample_35_FD_206713 | JGI IMG/M metagenome (GOLD analysis project Ga0335081, IMG submission 206713) | Soil microbial communities from Loxahatchee National Wildlife Refuge, Florida, United States - Lox_Sample_3.5 | ecosystem: Environmental > Terrestrial > Soil > Wetlands | place: USA: Florida... | reverse complement strand
GATACAACAAATACTGGATTGTGGAAAAACTCGGGTTCAAAAGTCCGCGGCAGGCATACGATGAGCTTCAGATGAACGCCGCCGCCTAACTATTATCTTGTGTCCAGGGTACCGGGTGCGCTACACATGTTGAATGGAACCATTTCGACGACAATCTAAAAAGTGAATTGTCTGGGGAAAGATTTATAAATAAGATGTGCTCAAGAGAGGGGTGATATGCACTAACAGACAATGTTCACGACATCGTGCACAGATTATATGCTCAATAGATTAGCCACAAGCCAAAGTATCATGAGCATCAAGCCTAATTGGGAGGTCAAAGATCATCGAGTTTTCTAAACGTTCGGCTAAACGCCTGCGTCACATGGTCAGAAACGCTGAAGATCAATTAAAAATTTTTATAACAACTGATCCATCCCGACGTCCTTTGTAACGGTAAAGAGACGAGAAGACATCTTAACGCGTTTCTGCAGTCTCCGGCGTAATGGTATCAGGTAAACCTTGGAATTGGAGTTTCAGTTACGTTAACCCCCTCGCTATCTTATCGCGACTGATTATATTCCTAAAGTCAAACTCACTGAACAGTTGTATAAGATTGTCGATTCCGGTGATAAAAAATATTTACAAGCCGGGACGAGCATAAATTTCATTAGATCAAAAAAAACAACTTTACGGTTACCTGTCAAATTACATCAAGAAGCTAAAACAGAAAATCGTTCCCGTGGATTTGAGAACGTAGGCCGATTCCGGGGCGTGTTAAGAAACTTATTAGTTTACTTTCCTTTTTTTCAAAATTACAGATTCTAGAGCTTCTCGTTATATTAGGCTGCCTCGTAAATGGTACGGTTATCGCATAGGTGAATGGGTTTCAAGTGGAGAGGGCATGGGTAAGGTTTTACAGCGCATGAGGGAAAGGCAATCATTGCTTAGCTTCGAACGATAGGAAGTACTTGTCAGTCTAGATCAAGCCCTTTATGGCTCCACAAAGATGATAAGAATAGGCAATGGAAAGAGGATAGTGACTCATCGGTAGTATTGTGACCTATATCTACTCGTCTGCAGTGTCAGAAATATGACAAGAGTGGAGGAAACTGGTTGAATCATGCATTGAAGGTTCCGTATAAGAGCGCTGTTTTTTTTCGCGACGCTCTTAATGCGAAAAGTTTGGTTATTAAAATGTCTTCACGGTTTCAATAAAAAAGCTTCTCGCGATGCTTTAGTTGGATGTGCAAAACTGGTTGTCGTCTTACCCCAGAATCCTTGTCTTATGTCTTAAACATTTTACTTTATATAAATATAAAATTTCTAAGACGAGTATCGCAGAGTTTTTATTTTCCATAGATTCACCTGGTACACCGCTCCTGTTTTGCTCCGGCCGGAAATGGACTTTCAAGCCACATGGGTACGACGATTTGCTTCCTCTTAGTTTTTAAACTTTTGCTGTAGCTGCTGCCTCTTGATTCTCCGGTGTTCCCGGGCAGCTTCAAGCGTTTGATCCCGTTCTTTGAAAATGTCTTCATCTCTGCCGTTTCGTTTGTCCCAGGAGCGATGATAGACCGTCAGGCGACATTTTTAGCGTATGTTTATTTTCTTGGCATCGTTTCAACACTCTTTATATATTGCTTTGCATTTCTCGAAAAGTATCCGTACGGTTCGAGTCGGAGATATTCTTCAAAATACTTTTTTGCCATTACGGTATTTCCCCAATTTTTATAGATTAGAGCGATGCCATAAGAGGCCATGACATAGTTTGGATCGATCTCAAGAGCCCTTTGCTGGTACTCAAAGGCCTCGTTCATCATGCCACTATTGAAATAGGTATATCCTAAACTGCTATAGGCTTCAGGATTGGAAGGATCTCGCTCTATGGCCTGTTTAAATTCCTCAGCGGCTACATCGTCATGTCTATCTGCATTAGCTTGGATGCCGCGGCGAATGTGCTCTCTGCCTTGCTCGACCAGCAACGCATGTGTATAACGCTGTTCCAGACGCCTGGCATCATCTGTCCTATTCAATTCGTCGTAGAGAGAGATGAGCAAGAGATACGCCTCCGAAATATTGCCGTTCATGTTGATGGCTTTTTCGAGATATTTGATAGCGTTACCGGTGTCATTTTTCTTAATGTACACAGCGCTAATGTTGATGTAGATTGTCGGGTCACTTGACAGTTCGATGGCCTTTTTATAGGCGCTAATTGCTTCATCGAGCCTACCGAGCGCGCTGTACGCGTATCCTATGCCATCATAGCACATGGGGAGAGGATCTTGGCCCCCCGGGACGGATCTTACGTGGGAAAATGCTTCAATTGCGTCTTGATACCGCCTGATCTTGTTATAAACGTCTCCCAAAAACGCGTATGCCCTGGACGAACCGCTTTCCTGGATAGCCCGCTGAAGTTCCCCAATTATCTTAACGAGCTTTTCTTGATCAGAGAGCAGTGAAAGATCATTCGAGACGCCATTGGCACGTGTTATGTAATGGTATTCATCTTGCAGTATGACGGAATCGTATCGCCCTCCTCTCTTCAAATAGAGAAAAGAAATGTCATCCCAGTAAACTAGGGCCCATCCTTGACGCTTCAGTGCCGAATCAACATTGATTGCCGAAGCAGATCCCATAACAGGGTAATTGAGAAGAATAGAGTCAAACCCATATCTGGCATAAAGTTCATCGAGCACCTCGGGCACATAACGCACTTCGGACTCTTTGTCCAGAAGGTCACTCGTGAGATATCCTCTGCCGTCAATGAATGCCGATCTTTTTGGATAATCTCTCCAGGTGATGTACTGGCCCCATTCGAAGACATTAAACATCCTGCCTGTTATGTTTCTTTTATCCATGAAGCGCAAGGCACCCTCAGGGAAGAAATCATAATTTATATTAAATCCGAAATGCTGGAGAGGGGGGACATGATCCTCCACTAAAGGCTTTACCCTGGCAAGTACGAGCGCGGTAAAAAGAATGAGCCAGGCTGCTGTCCCCGCATTAGTGAGTGTCTTGGAAATAAACCGGTCCCACCAGCCAGTTTCAGCGAGATATGCCGCACCGTTCCTCGCTATGATAGGACCCGCCGCGATAGAGAGAACAAAAGCAAATCGGGACGCCACAAAAGAAAGCGCGATGAACGGCAGCACAAGAAAAATGTGCATTAGCGAGATGCGCTTCCTGTTCAGGCTGAACGATAAGAGGACCGCAGGTGCCACAATAAAAGGCCATTTCATAGTATGCCATGTCGGAGGCCTGAGCTCCACGATTTCCTGTTTATACCAATCTGACGCGAGGAATTGAGCGCCGAATAAATATTGATTGATAAAATAGGGGCTGACAAGGGATGCCGCAAAAGAGGCTATAAAGATCAGCATTATGACTTTGAGTTGTGAGAATGAGGGTGCCTCCTTAAAAAGTTCGCTTTTCCCGGCTAGCGAATGCTGCAACAAGCCGCCAGCGAGGAAGGCGAGAAACGGTACGAACATCAGGTTTATGCTCGAGTGGCTGTTCGCCCAGAGCATGTGGACAAATGGCAGTGCGTAGAGGTATTTTTTGTTCTCATAGATATATGCATTCAGGCTGAAGATAGAGAACGCTAGAAAGACCATCGTGAAAGTATCGGGCCTTTCCACAAAGCGATACCTGAGCGTGATAACGATGAATGACATCACGAGAACGGCAATGACAGTATTTTTATGGGGCCGCAGGGAATCCCTGAAGAGGATGTACAAAGCAGCAGTGACTGTGACGGCCTTCAGCACGATTACGCCGTAAATATTAAACATGTAATATGCTGCATAGTAAATGAGGCCGAAAAGCCATGAGCTATACGAGAATGGTTGGCCTTGCATGGTATACAGAAAAGGTTCGGTCGGGGGGAACCCCCTGAGGTTCCATATCAATCTACCAAATGAGAGGTGCAACCACACGTCAGTATCTTCGATCTCGTTGAGCGCAAGAATAAAAACGGATGACAGAAAAAGAATTTGAAGAAGTCTAAGGGAAAATTGGTTTTTTGTCGAGGAAATCATGATATGCCCGTTTTTTGAAAAATGAAGAGATTATTTAATCCCATCTGAAACCTCGACCTTTGTCTCAAACGAAAGCCGGCAGTTTCAAATATTGCGACAGTATCAGATACATTGAAATGCTCGTGTTCTTCAAGCGACATGCCATCGATCAGCCTAATTTTTTTTAGAATCATCAGAATAGTATCAACCATATTCGACGGCACGGTCAATAGAACAAACCCATTTTTTCTGCAGACTCGGAACGATTCGTCAGCAATAAGCTTTCTTTGTTCACCTAAATGCTCATACACGGCAAACATGGTAATTATATCGAACGAATCATCTGGGAAGGGTAGTATTCTATCAAAACGCGCCTTGATAAGCATAATCTTGTCATTGCTTTTTTCTTCGACATGCGGATCAATGCAGACGCCACGGTGGATTTTCTCATGAACGCGTTTCAAAAAAGAACCATCAAAGCCGCCAATATCCAGCAGATCACATCCCAAAGGGATAAACGGAATAGCAACAGAATATCGCCATCTTTGTAATAAATAATCTAATTTCCGCATAATTCTTCCAAATCGATTGTAGAACGTCGTTGTCCACTCGAAAATAATCCCATTTTAATCATTAACTGACATCTATTTGTTCGTTTTCAGGAACAGGATAGACAGCATGAATCCATTAAAAATGCCCTGAATTGCAAGGGCCATGAGCGTGAGTGAAGGAATCAGCCGTCGCATAGTAACCTCATAATTGAGCTCGGAAAAACCTAGCTGGTACCACCCCCACAGCGTGTAGAGAAAGCCTCCCAAACCGAGCAGTCCGAGAACCAAAGCGGCTATGAGAAGTTTTTCCAGGGTGAACCTTTTGATGCTTTTTTCAAATTTCTGATCATACGGCAGGATCCCATGAAGGCTGCTGTACAAACGTACAAAGGTACCGGTGAAAACAACCTGTGCCCCTACAACCGATAGAAACGACATAACCAACATGGTATGAACGTCGAGCTTCACTGTGCCAATCTGCACCATGCCCCGATAAAGAAGCATTTGTCCGAAGACACCTACTGCGGTCATAACGAGACCCGGAATGGTAAACAACCACGTGGGGGAATGGAGCAACATGAAACGCAGATGGCGCCATCCGTCTCGCCAACGCCTTAAGTGCGGAGACCTGCTACGGCCATCCTTATATAGCGTGACAGGGACCTCAGTCATTTTAAGCCCTGCCAGTTTTGCTTTCACCACCATTTCTGAAGCCCACTCCATGCCCGTCGTTGCAAGATTAAGCATGAGAAGTTTATCTTTTCTAAAAGCACGCATTCCACAGTGAAAATCACTGAGGTCTGATTTAAATAACACTTTGCCAATAGCACTTAAAACTGGGTTGCCAAGATATCTGTTAAGAGCTGGCATGGCATTCTGCATAATTTTGCCTTTTAAACGGGTACCCATGCAGACATCATACCCTTTTTTCAGCATCTCAATCATTGGCCATGCTTCATCAAAATGATAGCTGTCATCGCTATCTCCTATTAAAATAAACTGGCTATCAGCTTGTTCAATCCCACATTGTAGCGCAGCACCATAACCCCGTAGGGGGCACTCTACAACCCGTGCACCCAGTGCTCGTGCAATTTCCTGACTGCCATCAGTTGAACCATTATCAGAGACTAATATCTCTCCGTCAACCTTATTATCAACAAGAAGTTTTTTTGCCCGTCCAATGCAGACCCCTAAGGTCTCTGCCTCATTTAAACAAGGCATTAGTATGGTTAACTCCTTCATGAGTTATTTCCTCTCACAAACTACAGATACTATGCTACCTGAAGCGTATGTAATAGAGACATCCTTTAATTTACACCGAATATCGCCATTTGTTCGGTACGATGACTAATGACGAAAATCCCAATCTTTTTTCAGCAATTAATATATCTTTCTAGACTTTAGACTTTCATAATCCTCGAAAGGAGCAATATATCAAAAAAATTTACTAAAAATGTAAAAAACACTTGACAGAGCGACCAAAGTCGGGCGCCGCGCTTTATAATTTATAGGCAATGAATCCTCGCTTTTAAAGCACGGCACCAGGAAGTTATCTATCCATTCCAGCTCTTCCGGAGGCCACTATTTTGAACACGTTGGGATGCGCCAACATCCCTAATGGTACTGGGTGGTCTTGGGTATTCAAGTCGCCAGAATGCTGGTGCGGTTCTTTCCGCAATCGATCTGGCACCTGCCCATGAACGATACGCATGTCCTCCGACCGTCCAAAAAGACCCCGGGAATCAAAATCTACCGTGAGCACAGCAAAAAACCGAAACGACCTGAGTATGTGTGGGCTCAGAACTGTTTGAGCCTGGCGGTAGTGAGGCACTGCATCTAAGAGGCTTCTGTCCCAAACCCGTCTGGCTCATGCGAAAAGCCGCGTAAGGAACCTAAGGATACGGCAAAAACACTGCTCCGCGTAACTAACCCGGTCTTTGCAGGCCTTAACATTCAGCTGCTCATTATAATAGCTTGGAAAACATTGCCTTATGACCTTTATTTTCCTTCATCTATCTTTACAAAGTTGTGCTGAAAGGTAAGATAAACCAGGCCGCCTAACAAGCTCCACACTGAATAAATTGCAAAAAACAAAATGGAAAAAAGAATTGCCTGTTCTTGTCCCCCTCCTGTCTGCTTGTCAATTGTAATGACTCCAAATGCTGCAAACATGATGATGAAGGCACCTTCTCGTATGCCATGGCCCCCAATGCTGATAGGGAGACTTATAACGCAAATTACGATAGAAAAAATGATCGGGATCTGCATGAATGTCATGTTGATATGAGTCGCTCTTGCAATACAGTACCCCGCCACAAAAACGAATAACCAACAGGCGAAACTGTAAGCAATAGCCTCTAAAGTCAAACGAAGTGAATACCCATGCTGACGAAATCCGGCCACAAGAGACTCAATTATATCCCGTCGCGGAATCATTTGCCACAGTCGGTGAGGGAAAATAGATAATCGCTTGAAAGGTATGAATGCAAGACTAATAGCACCTCCCAGAAGTACCCCGAATGTAATAAATAAAGCAACAGCAATGGGTTTGATCTCCGCTCGCCGCGCCAGAAGATGAAAGTTCCACGGCAACGCAATAAGGGCAATACTTAACAAGATAAACAAACCCATCACACGGTCCATGATCACAGAGAGCGCGGCTTGTGTCTTTTTAAAAGGAGCGTACTTCAAAAGATAGAGAGTTTTAATGACATCCCCCCCGGTTGCCCCAAGGAAAAATGAATTGAAAAATTGACCGATGAGTGTGAGTGCAGTTACCGTTTTAAGCGGCAGATAAATATCCTGCACTTTAAGTAGTAGCCACCAACGAATACTTCCGAAAATAAAAGTAATCCCCACAAGAAGGCAAGCAGCAGTTAGCCATGCCAGATCAACCTGTCCAAATTGCTTCCCTAGTTCAGTCCAGTTCAGCCTGTATCCGAGGTAGATTAAAATAGAAATAGTCAGACTAAGGCGGATTATCAATCCCCAACTCCACTTAATTCTCTTCTTCTCTTTTTCGCTTAAGTTAACCTGTTCGATAGTCATAGATTCTTAGATAGTGCCATTAGATTAATTAACAGCTCAGCCTTCCTGGTTCCATTCCTACAATTAAATCGTTCCTCCCTTGAAAATGTAGGGGCACCATTATTTACAGTATTATGGACATATATCTTAGACCCGATTTAAGTCTATGTCAATTTTGTGGAATGACTTTCTTGAATGTGTCCATCCCGTTGTTAAAATCGGCGAGGATCGTTTCGGCGAGGGGACTTTCCGTGTAAGCATGATGATCCTCGATCAAGGACTTCAAGCGTTCCTTGTCATTGTTGTCACAACTCAAAGCTGTGACATACTGCGTATTCAACCGGCTGACGAGCATATTGTCCTCATCGAAAACATACAGTATTCCGCCGGTCATACCCGCCCCGACATTGAACCCGGTGGGGCCAAGCACAACCACCTCACCCCTAGTCATGTATTCGCACAAGTGCTGTCCCGCGCCTTCAATCACAGCAGTTGCACCACTATTCCGAATGCAAAAACGTTCTCCCGCCTTTCCTGCGGCAAATAACTCACCGCCCGTTGCCCCGTAGAGAGCCGTGTTCCCCATAATCACCTGTTTATGGGGTTCTCTGACGCCATCCGGTCGTATCACTAACTTCCCGCCGTGCATTCCTTTTCCAACATAGTCATTCGCCTCGCCGATTAAAAAGAGTGTAAGGCCTTTGTGATTATAAGCCCCGAAGCTCTGGCCAGCGGTGCCTCTAAACGTGAGTGTAAGAGTTTCAGGAGGAAGTCCATTTTCGCCGTACTTACGAGCAATATAATAATTGAGTCGGACCGGAATGCTCCTGTTGATATTCCTGATGGAGTACTCTCTTTTTGTCGGCTTTGTCGTCTCGATAGATGGCAGAACATCGGACAGGATATCTTCGTTCATAGTGGGTGAGGGATTATCATTGCGGAATCGTGCGCTCCGGAGGGGCTTGCCTCTGCCGAAAAAATCGAGAAAGGGATCGAGTTTGATCCGCTTTGAAGCTGGAAAGTCTTTGTGATAGATAATCGTGAGAAGGTCGGTCCTGCCGATGATTATATCAAGGCTTCCGTATCCCATCTGTGCAAGGATCTCACGGACTTCACCTGCGATAGCCCTGAAAAGAGCCATGACCCCTTCGCTCGTTCCCCTGAATCGGGACCGAAACTTTGGGTCTTGGGTAGCGACACCGGTTGGGCAGGTGTTGAGATGGCACTGACGGGCCATGACGCAGCCCGTGGCGATCATCGTCTCGGTACCAAATCCGAACTCCTCTGCCCCCAGGAGTGCAGCGATGATGACGTCCTTGCCTGTCTTGATACCGCCGTCGACCCTCACCCTGATCCGTTCCCGGAGGCCGTTGTCGATCAGAACGTGCTGCGTCTCCAAGAGCCCCAGCTCCCAATAACCACCTACATTCTTGATCGAGGTCAATGGTGCCGCACCGGTGCCGCCTTCATTGCCGCTGATCTGTACGATGTCTGCATAGGCCTTAGCAACGCCTGCGGCAACGGTGCCTACTCCGATCTCCGAAACAAGCTTGACTGCTACCTGTGCTTCGGGGTTCGCCTGTTTAAGATCATGAATAAGCTGGTTCAGGTCTTCGATGGAATAGATGTCATGATGCGGGGGCGGCGATATGAGGAGCGTACCGGGTTTGCAGTATCTGAGGCCAGCAATGTATTCATCCACCTTGAGCGCCGGAAGGTGGCCGCCCTCTCCGGGCTTTGCGCCCTGCGCCACCTTGATCTCGATCTCGCGGGCTGAGGCAAGATAGCCGGGTGTCACGCCGAACCTTCCTGAGGCTACCTGCTTGATGGCACTGTTTTTTACGGTCCCGAATCTCTTTGTATCTTCACCGCCTTCTCCGCTGTTACTGCGCATGCCGAGACGATTGCATGCCTCTGCGATGGTCTCGTGGGCTTCCGGGGAAAGAGCGCCCACAGACATTGCGCCCGAGGTGAATCGTTTGAGGATCGATTCCTCCGACTCTACCTCGTTGAGAGAGAGAGGTTGGCCAGTCTTGTAACCCAGAAGATGCCTCAATCCAGCGGGTCGCGCATTTACCAAAGAGGTAAAGCTCTTGAAATCAGCCAGATCACCGCTCCTGATGAATTTAATTAACGTCTGAACAGCTGGTGCCCCCCAAGCATGCCATTCCCCATCTTTCTTATAACGCAAAAATCCTCCAGGATCCATCACAGGGTCATGGACCTCAAAACCAGCAGAGTGCCGTTTGAGGAGCGAATCCTCGATCTCCTGAATTCCGTCCGATTCGATTCCAACCGGCATACTGCCGAAGTAATCATGAACAAAATCCTGATTAAGACAAAGGAGGTCAAAGAGTTGCGCACCATGATAGGAATTGATAGTTGATATCCCGTGCCTCGCTATCACTTTTAGAAAACCGTCCTCCAGGGATTTCTTGAAATTGCGGGCCGCTTCGGAGAAGGGAATATTGATCTCGCCTCGTACCCCAAGGTCGTTAATCGTTTGGAAGGCGAGATAAGGACAGATAGCCGACGCACCGAAACCTATGAGGCAGGCGATATGGTGCACGTCTCTCGCTTCCCCCGTTTCTATAATCAGGCTCGCCGCATGCGCAAGGTTTTTACGAAGGAGTCCTTGGAATGATGCAGCCACAGCGAGGAGAGAGGGGATCGCTACCCTATCTTTTGAAATGTCCCTGTCAGACAGGATAATGATCTCTGCACCAGAACCAACCGCGTCCGCAACGTCCTTCATGAGCGTTGCAACTCCGGTTGAAAGACCGCTTGCAGCTTTTGCATAGGTGATCGGAACCTTCCTTACCTTAAACATCCCGCTTTGTTCAATCTCGGCGAGGTGATCTGCGCATAAGAGAGGCGACTTGATCTGGAACCGTCGGGCTTGCTCCGGCGTCTCCTTGAGGAAACTTTTACGACAGCCGAGGTTCATGAAGAGCGACATGGCCATTCTTTCCCTTATGGGATCAATCGCGGGATTGGTAACCTGGGAAAACCGCTGTTTGAAATATCTGAAGAGAAGCTGCGGTTTTTCAGCCAAAGGTGGGATCGGTGTATCGTCACCCATCGAGAAGATCAGTTCCCCTCCGGTCTCGGCCATGGTCTTTAAAAGCATCCGCAACTCGTCCGAGGTATATCCAAAAGCGATCTGCTTCCGGACGAGATCCGGGTCCGATTCCGGAGGCATAGTGGTTTCGAATATACGACCAACGCGATGGTTTTTGATCCAATCGCAGTAAGGGTGCCTGCGTGCGAGTTCCCGCAGGATTTCTTCTGTCTTCCTGACTTTTCCCTTTCTGAGATCGACTGACACCGTATCTCCCGGGCCAAGCCTCCCCTTTTCAAGGAACTTCCTCCCATGAAGATCAATCATGCCCGCTTCCGATCCGCAGATCAGGATGCCGTCTTCAGTCAGCGAATATCTGAGCGGCCTGAGGCCATTCCGGTCAAGATGAGCACCCACCGTATCTCCATCGGTGAACACGATCGCGGCAGGACCATCCCAAGGTGGCATCAAGAGAGATGAGTATTCAAAAAAGAATCGCTCTTCCGCGTCAAGATCCATACACTCCCAGGCTGGCGGAATGCAGAGGTTTACGGCGTGCTCTGGAGAAAAGCCTGAGCGGATCAGGAGTTCGACGATCTTATCAAGAGAGGCGGAATCGCTCTCGTCATAGAGGACGAAAGGTGCGAGAATCTCCCTGCCATTTTCGAAACCATTGAGGATTTCTTTCTCCAGGGCCATGACCCCGTTTCTGTTTCCCTGAAGGGTGTTGATCTCTCCGTTGTGACCAAGCACGCGAAAGGGTTGAGCCAGGCACCACTCCGGCAGGGTATTGGTCGAGAAGCGCTGATGAAACATGCAAAAAGCTGATTCGAAAGCCTCGCTCTTCAGATCGGGATAGAACCGGTCGATCTGGGGTGCGACGAGAAGGCCCTTGTACATTATTGTTTTTGAGGAGATACTTGGGATGCATACGTCCTTACCAAGTTTTTTTTCGATGGACTTCCTCGCGAAAAAGAGATTACGTTCCCGCTCCTGACTATAGACACCTTCTGTATCAATCAAAAGCTGCCTGATTCTCGGTTTTGTTCCAAGAGCCGCTGTACCGAGCGCATCGTCATTGGTGGGGACATCGCGCCACCCAATGGGCCTGAAGCCGAATCTCGACAGGGCTTCATCAATCTCATGCTCCACAATGCCATAGAGGAAAAAAGTGCCCACGGCAAGGTTATTGATATCGGAGATAGCAAGACCGAGTTCCTTGATTATCGTATCGAAAAATTTCCGCGGGATCTCGGTGACAATGCCTGCACCATCACCGGTCTTCCCATCGGCGCCAACCGCTCCGCGGTGGGTGAGGTTCTTAACCGCCTCAATACCCCATGCGACGATTTGTCTGTTGCTTTGACCAGAGACGCTGCAGACAAAACCGACACCGCAGCTTGAATAAGAATTATTTCCCATGTGCATGCCTCTTTTATGTATGGCGGGTTATTTTCTCCACTTGTAGCAGGTGTTATAAGCAGTTGCCAGGATGCATCCGAATCCTGCCAAACGAAAGCTAATGTCCTATTCTTACCAAAGTTAAAATGCCCGGTTTTGAGATACTGTCTGACGCTGCATTCGTGCTTTAGCCATTGCCCCCCTGGAGACTTCTATGGATGTGTCGCTGGCTGCTTGCACACTCTAATGAGCCTCGATTTCTTTACTAATGGTTCTTCCTTCTTCGAACAGTAGATGTCGCTGGCCGGAAGTTGACAATCCACGAGGCCGAAATCCGGCAAGGAAAGCGAGATTGCTTTTACGCTGGAGTACATTGCTAAACGTCTAGCCGAACACATCGTCGCAAACCTTATCAGACTTAAGGAGCGCATCTTCCCCGTCTATTATTCGACAGGACGGGCAATAATTAAACGTTTGGCAGTAAAGTTCCATGAGAAGATATCACCCCACAATTTTAGGAGATATTCAGCCACCTATGATAGCCGAAATGGAGTTCCGATGGAAATCGTTTCAAAAGTTCTATTAAGACATCTTGACCTCAAGACGACATAAGTATACCTTGGCAAATCAACGAAACCGAGGCAATTCAGTGGCTGGATGTGCTTCACGGGAAGTAGAATAAACAGTCTGTATCAGACTGTGTCATTGCCTCTGCGGCCAAAATGCAGATTGAAATGTGCACTGATGCAATTCATAATAAATTACAAAGTCCTTTATCTAATGGACAGCGGTTTAATCTTTTGGTAATTTGAGGTTTCATTCCGTAATCTTGCTTTCATGACCCGCTCCCTTTTGTCACTTCATGCAATGCCTCTAAAATACCACACCGAAATTAAAACGTCAGTAATAATATTTGCTCTACTATATTTGACAACGATATGTGATAAAAAATAAATACATGACTGTTCAAAACAAGCGGAGGATTTCTCAGATGAATAAAATCACTCAGATACCCAAACTCAGCAAGCACGCATATTCTTCTAGGCAGGCAATTAGAATCCCTTTTCATCAACACCCGGAACGGTGCGTATAACCGATATTTTGTGCAGACCTATCCGGCACATGCCGCCGTGTTTCACAAAGACAGTCCCGCTAATACCGTCTACCTGGTCGAACATGGTGTGGTTAAACTCGTCTAAGAAGGCCGAAAGGAGACCATATAATCATTGGTCTTCGCCATCGGCATTAGATAATCGGAGCCCCATTGGTTTCTCTTGAAAAAACCATATTCCTTCACGGGCATAACTCTGTTCCCATCCTTCATATGCGGCATTCCGGCGAAGGTTTTTTAGATCTCGCAAAAACGAACAACCAGTTCTACGGCTACCTCCTCCAACTGCTAAGCTGAACAGCAGGAAGCACTACCCGTCCTCATCTGATATCTGGGATTTGCGGCGAGAGCGGAATCTTCGATCAGAGGAAGTCATGCGGTCCTTCCTTCTGGCTTCCTGTCGTTTGGATGTCCAAAAAAAGAAGATAACATTGTCTACTGGAGAAACAATAGCCCTTTGGTTATGCAGAGATGTCCTTGTCTTAAAGGAACTGACCGCTCTTTGAAGCAGAGGATTTCACGGAGCTCGTCGGTGTCTCCGCTCCTGGGTGCATTTTATTTACTGGACTTAGATCAAAGGCTCGGGAAGTTGAATGTTAGATATTATCGATATAACACCCTGGCTGTTTCTCTCAACGTCCACCGAGTTGGAGCTAATATCAGAACATCGAACTCAGACGTTCAGTGAACTGAAGCTGGAAAAGCACCAAGACAAGACCTTTATCGGACGAATAGAAAAGGGATTTGATTTTCTGGGATATCACTTTAGCCCTGAGGGGCTTTCAGCGGCTGAAAAGACGATGGAGAAGTTTCTTGCACGTGCGGTCCAGCTTTATGAGCAAGAGCGGAGGGAGCTTTGCCGCTCTCCCTTGCTTGAATTGTACGTGCGGCGGTGGGTAAGGTGGGCATTGTCAGTTATGCCTGGGCGCACCTCCGTTAATGAAGAAGGTCCGCATTCCGTGTGGAAGTGCTTGCCGAACTCATATGTGAACCTCTCGATGACATGTGACCATTCTCAGCGCTACCACCGACGTCTGGCCGATGTGTAAGCTACCGTTCTGCGTGCTGGCGGCCGGGCAGGCACTTCTGTAAACCGGGGTCCCAGACGGGGGAATGCCAACCCCACCAGCGCCACAGGGAGCCGGGAGTGATTCCGGAACACCCGGTTGGCATTTTCCGCAACACCGTACCAGTGGTTCTAATGAATTGTAACTTGTCTGTTTCCTTGTAGCTATACCTCTCGCACGTAGGCCACAAATAGCCCCTCAGGGTGCCATAAGACCGCTCGTCCTCGCATTTGCTGTGCCATTCATAAACGGGTTCAAGCGCGTCCTGGGGAGACACGTATACTAGGTCTCCTCCTCTCTCCGCTGAGGACTGGAACATGAGTGCGTT
>Ga0335081_10011143_pt1 | contig 14545 bp, 10 predicted proteins | sample Lox_Sample_35_FD_206713 | JGI IMG/M metagenome (GOLD analysis project Ga0335081, IMG submission 206713) | Soil microbial communities from Loxahatchee National Wildlife Refuge, Florida, United States - Lox_Sample_3.5 | ecosystem: Environmental > Terrestrial > Soil > Wetlands | place: USA... | reverse complement strand
ACGCGAGTTCACCTCGCGGGTGCCAAGCTTGATGAGTTCTTCGCCGCCGGATATCTCGTCCCATAGCGTCTTGTTTGGATCGAGCGGGCGGTTCTGATCGACGTAGGCAACTTTGACGGTTTCGCCGAGCGAAATCTTACCTGCATCCGCTGTTTCCGCACCGATGATGATTTTGAACAGGGTGGTCTTTCCCGCGCCGTTCGGGCCGATAACGCCGACGATACCTCCGGGAGGAAGATCGAAATTCAGATCATCGAAAATCAGGTTCTCGCCGAAGGATTTGGACAAATGCTCGGCGCGGATGACAACGTTGCCGAGGCGCGGTCCCGGGGGAATATAGATCTCAAGGTCCTCATTGCGCTTCTCAAATTCCTGACCTAACATCTCCTCGTATGCCGTGATCCTGGCCTTGCTCTTTGCAAATCTTCCCTTCGGGTTTGTCCGGATCCATTCGAGTTCACGCTGAAGAACTTTCTGTCTCTTCGACTCCTGTTTCTCCTCCGTGGCCAGACGCGCCCGTTTCTGTTCCAGCCAGGAAGAATAGTTTCCTTCAAACGGAATTCCTTCTCCCCGGTCGAGCTCAAGTATCCATCCTGCGACGTTGTCGAGGAAATACCGGTCGTGCGTCACGGCAATAACCGTTCCCTTGTACTGGCCGAGATGATGTTCGAGCCATTCGACCGACTCCGCATCCAGATGATTCGTCGGCTCATCGAGAAGAAGAACGTCGGGTTCCTGCAAAAGAAGGCGGCAGAGCGCAACCCTGCGCCGTTCACCGCCGGATATGACTGAGACAGGCGTCTCCGGAGGAGGACACCGGAGGGAATCCATCGCCTGTTCGAGCTTGCTGTCGATGTCCCATGCATTGAGATGATCGATCTTCTCCTGAAGCTTTGCCTGCTCGGCCAAAAGTGCATCGAAGTCGGCATCGGGTTCAGAAAATTTCGCGCTGATAGATTCGTATTTTCTCAACAGCCCCACAGTTTCCCGTGCGCCTTCTTCGACAATCTCCCTGACCGTCTTGGCAGGGTCCAGCTCCGGCTCCTGTGGCAGGTAGCCGAAGGTAATCCCTTTCTGCGTGTTGATCTGGCCGAGGTAATCCTTGTCGACTCCGGCGATGATGCGCAACAGCGTGGACTTGCCGGCACCGTTGAGTCCGAGGACGCCGATCTTTGCGCCGTAAAAGAACGAAAGATAAATATCCTTGAGAACTTGCCGATTCGACTTGTATACTTTGCCCACGCCGATCATGGAAAAGATGATCTTATTATCCGGCATAGTTCCTGGGGCTATTAGAAATCGGTGACATGAAATTCCCCGTCGGCGGGGCGGATGGAATTATAGAGATTCCGGAGCGCCTCATATCCGATCGAGCTGCCACGCTGGGCGGAGGTGCGGTAAAAACGTGCGGCGATTCCGGTATTTTGCGGGACCCCGATCCCTTTTTCATAGCAGAAACCGAGTGCGACCTGAGCCAGAACCGATCCGTCATGATCCGCTTCCTGCAGCAGGCGCAGTGAAGCCTCTCCGGATTCCGGAGAACGCGAGGACATCAGGCGTGACACGGCGGCACGTATCTGGCCTTCCCGGCTGCCGAGATTCGCCGCCTCGCTCCATAGTCGGATTGCCTCGCCGCGGTTCTTCTCGACTCCTGTTCCCTGGGCGTACCAGAGTCCGAGCTCGATGAGGGCGTGCGGGTTTTTCTTCCGCGCTGCCGATTCCAGCATTGTGAGTGCCTGCGCCTCCGTGAGCTGATAATCGAAGTGCAGCCCGATGAGCGCCGACCAGACGAATTGTGCGTCGGGGTCGTTCTTTTCGACGGACAATTTGAGCTTCTCGAAGTACTGATGTTCGTGGACAAGATTCCACAAGAGCTCGGGTGCGCGCGGTGAGTCAAAATGCGTAGCCCGGACATAATTCACCGATGCCTCGATAATATTGAGCGGAACATGAGTGCCGGTCTCATACCATCGGCCAAGGATGGTGAGTGCTTCGGGGCTTCCGGCATTGGCGGCAATTCTGACGAGACGAACGATCGCCGTATCCGACGACAGCGTGTCGCGTTCCAGGCTCTTCCGCTCGGACTCGAGATCCGTCGAGCCGTTCCGCACCACATCATCGACGAGAGTCGTATCGCTGACATGTGAGGATGTGTCCCTGTTAAAATCAAGATAGATCAGGCGGGTGGGTGCGGTGGGAGCCCCTCGCGTTGAGTCGCTCTTTGTCCGATCCGAACTTTCCTTCCCGATTCCCCGTTGTGCAAAGCGTGCAAGCGCCTCGAATGCCGGGCTATATCCCGAGTCCGCCGCTGCCAGAACGTCGCAATAGGCCTCCCGTTCATCCCGGGGCACCACGAGATTGTCGAGGTACATGATGCCGACGGCATACTCTGCATCGGGCATTTCATGCGCTGCGGCAAACTGAAAATTACGGAATGCTTCAAAGGGATTCCACGGAATTCCCCAGCCGTTATCCTGGAGGATCCCAAGATTGAAACAGGCTGACGGAAGCCCCTGGGCGGCGGCTTTCGCAATCCAGAATGCGGCTTTCTCCGTGTCTGGGGCAAATCCTTTTCCGGAAATATACCGTATCCCCAATTCATGCTGTGCAATCGGATCGCCGTCGTTCGCTTTCCGTACGAGCATGAACCCTTCCCACAAATCATATGAGAGATTTCCCGGGAGCACCAACGAACGGGAATCCGTCGGTACATAGCTTCGCAGGACTGGGCTGTTTGGATGCTGCTGACCGGAAGCGGGGACGAAAAGGAAAAGGAGAATAATTCCCGTAAGAAAACGAGTGGACGGCACTTGCAGGGGCAATAAAGTAATGTCTTCGGCTTGTTGATTTAGGGATATAGTTAAATATAGGAAAAAATACCATCTGCGCGAAATTCGGGGATGGAATAGAAGGGGGACGTCAGACGAACGATCGGATCGTCTCGCCGTGGGCCTGCGGATCAGGTTTTCTCGATGTCGTGGATTTTACGAAGGTCGATCCCGACTTTCTGATTGTCGGAAGAAAGGAACATGTCGGAAAATTTCCAGCCCCATCGGACTTCATGATACTTGTACGAGGAGCGCGAATGCACGGTCTGCGAAAACGTCTCGTCGGTTCCGGTAACCAGAATGAGGAACTCTGCATCCGATTCGCGGAGGGAGTCCTCGGTCTCGTTGTTCAACGGGCTGTTGCCGTCGATGGGATGGACTACAACCCAGTGAAGAGGGAAAAATACTACGCGGTCACGTTCAAGGGTAAGAGGGTAGAACTTCCGGATCGGGTTTCCCTGACGATCTTGTTCAATACGGCTCATCGTCACCGTGCAGGCAAGCTCGATCAGTTCGTTCGATCGTTCGTTTGCAATGCGAAATTCGAATGCAGTTGCGCCGCGATACGGAGCGACGATCGCATGCTGACTGTAAATGATCTGCGCGCTGGGGCGGGAGAATCGTGCGAACAGGAGTCCGGTGACCAGCGCAAATCCGAGAAGCCCGACGAGCGATTCAACAGAAACGACCAGATTTGCTGAAACGGTTGCGGGAGATACTCCGCCATAGCCGATGGTGGCAATAGTCTGAATGCTAAAGAAAAAATCCTCGAGCAATCGGTTTTCCGGCGAAAGGGTCTGGAATCCCTGGAGTGCGTCCGCGCCGCACAGGAGATAACAGAGGGCAAAAAACGCGTTGGTTGCAAAGTATCCCGCCACAATGAGGAAAAAGAACTTGCTCCACGACATAGTGATGAGTGCGTGGTAGGTATTCTGAGACCGGAAAAACGAAAGTCCCCTCCGAATCACATTGAAGGAGCCGTCCCGGTTCAGGAAGCGAACGCGGCTCTTCTCGGCTACCCGTGATCCGAGTCCCAGATCACGGTTGATGTCGTCTTGTAGTGGTGTAACCGCCATGATGAGGTGCGGATCTAATCCTTGTGGCCGGCGTACATTTTCTCTCCCGCCTCCACGCGGAACGGCAGATGATTTTGGGCGGGGGGGATCGGGCAGGTTGCAAATTCCGTGAAGACACACGGCCAGTTGTACGCCTTGTTGAAGTCCAGAATCACCTTCCCGTTTGCGTCGGGCAGCGAAGTATAGACCTGTCTTCCCATGCCGTAGGTTTCCTTCCCGCTTGTTTCATCGCTGAACATGATGAAGAATTCATTATCGGATCCGGTTTCCATGACAACGTCCAGCCGCTGGGTCTTGCCGTCTTGTGTGAAGACCAGAGCACCGGGGCACGAATCCTCTTCAACCGTTTTGATCATAGTGGCGATCCTGATCTTCTTCGCGGGGGTGTAGGGTTCGAATCGCGCCTCGTAAAGGTAATCGGCGTTCACCGGATAGTAATCCAAACCCTTGAAATTCAACCGCGTCGGGCTCTGGGAATCCTTCACCCGAACTCCCAGTTGTCCCGCTCGCTTGATAATATAAAAGCTCACCGTTCCGATACGGACGATCGTCGGGTCGTTCGCACCTTCTCCGTCGTCCTGGAGAACCGCGGAGGTTACCGAGGAATCTTTGATCTTCACTTGCGCGCCGGGATTCGCATCCAGATGAATGACACCATGGTTGAGTGTGAGAATTCCGGCAACAGGCGGAGTTGCACCTGCAGGCAGGATGACAGTGTTCGTCGTGTCGGAACCGAATGAGTTCTTTCCTTCTTTCAGCCAGTAAAGTCCCACCAGGGTGAGCCACCCATTCTCACTTGTCAGACGCTGGAGCCGGGTCGCCTTCCAGCTTTCCATTTCTTTCTTATAGGCGCCGAGGTCGAAATTGTCGGAGGAATTCGTGCAGCCGGGCTGAATGCCGGAGATGAGGATGCATCCCAGAATAATCCTAAGGATCGTGAGTTTTTTCATGCGTCTGCGCGGATCAGTGGGACATGAGAGATTGAGATGAAAAAGTAATGAACTCCCGCACAAGGTGCAACTTGCCGGATGAAGGGACAGGATCTACCGTGTTACGAAGATCCTGAAGCCGAAGGCCGGGAGGGTGACCGGGAAGGGAGATGCGGGTTCCATATCTGATTCAGTTCCGGAAAATAGTTCGGTGAGGCGAAGTCCGTTCCCGTGAGAAAATACCGCCGAATCGGAAACGTTGAGTGTTGTCGAAACCTCTGCATGTGAGAGGTTGACTACCGTTAAAACCTGATCAGTGTCGAGCTTCCTCCAAAATGCGAAAACCTGACGATCGTTCAAGGTGGGTACGTGAAGATATGCCCCGCGCGAAATTGCCCGATGTTCCTTCCGAAGTGCGAAGAGAGAGGTGTAAAGTTTTCCCATTTCATGGGAACGGTTCCAGTCGACGCTCACTTTTTCGAAAAGTCCGAGTTTCCTGTCGTTGGCAACTTCTTCGCCGGTGTACAACAACGGCACGCCGGGAAGTGTATTGATCAGGACGGCAGTAAGCTTTAGTCTATCGGGTCCGAACTTGAGCACCGCGGGAGAATCCCACGCATTCTTATCATGGTTCGTGTTGAATCGCAGGCGCAGAGATCCCTCCGGATAGCGCTGCTCATCGTCATTCACCAGAGAGTCAAGTGCCGCTGCGGATCGATCTCCCTTCAGTAATGGCGAAAGCATATCGTACAGGTTCCAGGAGTAGGTTATGTCGAAGGCAGAGACGTGATGTTCCGGTTTCGATCCTTCGGAAAGCATGAGAACGGGTTTGATGCTGTCGAGTTCTTTTCTCGCATCAACCCAAAAATCAAGCGGTACGAGCTCCGCAACATCACACCGGAATCCGTCGATACCCACATCACGAACCCACCAGCACATCATCTCCTTCAGATAGGAACGCAGGGCCGGTTTCGAAAAATCCAGAGCGGCAACATCGGTCCAGTTTGTATTGGGAGAGATGATCTTTCCCGCTGCATCATGTTTGTACCAATCCGGATGAGTTTCGATCAACGCGTTATCCCAGGCCGTATGATCGAGAACGAGATCGATGATGACGTGAAGACCGTTATCATGGATGGTCTTGACGAGCGTCCGAAAGTCAGCGAGTGTCCCGAATTCCGGATTGACATCATAATAATCACGCACAGCATACGGACTGCCGAGTGTTCCCTTCTTCAGTTTCACTCCGACGGGGTGAATGGGAAGAAACCAGACAACGGTTATGCCCATCGCTTTCAATTCGGGAATACGTTTCTGGAATCCCGCAAATGTGCCTTCCGGTGAAGCGGAGCGGAGATAGGCAGAGTAGATTACCGCATCACGGACCCAATCTGCGCTTTGACGAGCCGGAGGAAGGTTCGTCGCTGATCCCCCAGCACGGGGATGGTCTTTGGCAAATGCCTTCACGGCGAATGCAAGTATCAGGATTGCTGTGAGAGGGAAGACGAACGAGAGAATGACTTTGAACATGAAGATCGATCTTCGCCTGCACCATCCCGTCCGTCCCTTTCTGTAGAGAAGGGCCGGACGAGACGAGATGCATTCAAGCTAAGGGTGTGTTCTATTTGATTTCGAGTAACTCGACTTCGAATACGAGCGTGGCATTTGGTCCAATGAGTCCGCCTGCTCCCCGTTCGCCATACGCGAGCTCGGGCGGAAGGAAGAGCTGCCATTTTGATCCGACAGGCATCAGCTGGAGGGCTTCGGTCCATCCCTTGATAACGCCGTTCAGCGGAAATTCAGCCGGCTGGCCTCTCTTGTAGGAATTGTCGAATTCTGTTCCGTCAAGGAGTGTCCCGCGGTAATTCACACTCACTGTCTGCGTGGCGGAAGGCTTCTTTCCCGTTCCCGCTTTCAGAATTTTATACTGGAGACCGTCGGGAAGTGTCACAACACCATCCTTGGTCTTATTGGATGCAAGAAATGCTTCTCCCTCTTTCTTGTTCTTATCGGATTGTGTTTTCATAGCGTCCTGGTGTTTTGCCATTACTTGTTGCTGGAAATTTGTCATGCATGCCTGTACCTGTTCCTCCGTCAATGCCGGTGGTACACTGTCGATAATATCCCGGATTCCTCTTCCAAGGAGTACGGGGTCGATATCAATCATCTGCTGCTTGAGGTTTCTTCCGACATCGAGCCCAATGCTGTAGCTGACGCTGTCTTTCTGAGTCTTCAGCTGGACTTTCTCCTGTGTATTTCCCTGGCAGGCGGCAAATACAATCGCGAGGACTCCCAACCATACATATTTCATGAAAAATCCTTTCGTTGTGGAAAATTGCGGAGGCAGGCATTTCCTGATTCCATGCACAAATTACGATTTTCCTGCGGGCTTTCCAAATTCCGGCACCATCAACATCCGTATTGATATTCTCGCGGAATCCTCTATATTGCGTCAGGAAAATTTGATCTTGTCCGTGTCACACGATGCGGACAGTGATCGCTGAATCATGCTGAATTACATCTGGCTCATACTGATCATTGCAGGAATTCTCGTGGCGGTCGGGAACGACTGGCACGATCTCTCGAGTGATCGATACCACAACGGAGAAGAAGATTTCGTCTCCATCCAGCTGGAGAATCTCAATAGTGCCGAGATCCGGGTGAACGTTACCTACCCCTGCCGGATTACGCTTACAGGTGCGAATCACCTTGCCGGGACTACCGAAAGTATGGCTGCAAGCTCTCCCCAAAGCGGCGAACTCACGGTGACAGGCAGGAACTCGGGATCACTCAAAATATTCGTGACAGAAGATGCGCCGTCTGTTTGGAAGGATCGGCTTTCGGCTCAGAAGAATCAGAACTTCATTGTCGGACAGGTCGGCTGGAATGACACGAAGGGTGCAGCTCTTGAGCATGCCGCAGTAACATTCGATCCGATAAAATTTCTGTACCTGAAATCGGTTACCAACGACGGCATCATCGGCAATGCGAAGACTGCAGTCGAGCTGGCCATCGGTCTCATTGGCATCATGGCTCTCTGGCTCGGGCTGATGAGGATCGCCGAGAAGGCGGGGCTTGTTGCCGTGCTTGCCAGGATCCTGAAACCCGTCACAACGAGAGTATTCCCGGATGTTCCCGCGGATCATCCCGCCATGGGTGCGATGATCATGAATATTTCCGCCAACATGCTCGGTCTGGCAAACGCTGCGACACCTCTCGGGTTGAAAGCGATGGAGGAATTGAATTCGCTCAACAGGAAGTTGGGGACTGCGACGGATGCGATGTGTACGTTTCTTGTAATCAACACGAGCAATGTCCAGCTGATACCCGCAACGGTCATTGCGCTTCGCGCCGCAAGCGGTTCGGCAAATCCCGCTGAAATACTCGGACCGGTTCTCGTGGCAACGGCGGTCGCACTGGTCGTCGGCATCACAACTGTGAAGCTTCTCGCGCGATTGCCGGTCTTCAGGAGACAGCTGGAGGGAGCCGCACAATGAATTTGTTTGCAGATACGATCGGTATTGTCTCCATCATCGCAATTCCCGCAATCATCCTTCTGATCGTTGTCGCCGGCATCATCAAAAAAGTGAAGATCTACGATGTGTTTGTGGAAGGTGCAAAGGAGGGATTCAATATCGGAGTGCGCATCATCCCGTACCTGGTTGCGATGCTCGTGGCAATCGGCATATTCCGTGCAGGAGGGGCGATGGAAATTCTCTCCTCACTTCTTGCCCCGGTGACCAAACTGATCGGCATGCCTCTCGAAGCCCTCCCGATGGCTCTTGTGCGGCCGCTTTCCGGAAGCGGCGCACTTGGTGTGATGACGGAGATTATCAAGAGTCACGGTCCCGATTCACTCGTCGGTCGGCTCGTTTCCGTGATGATGGGGAGCAGCGAGACGACATTTTACGTGCTGGCAGTATATTTCGGGGCGGTGGGAATTACGCGGACACGTCAGGCCGTTCCGGCGGGAATTATCGCGGATATTGTTTCGGTACTTGCATCGGTGCTGGTCGTGCGCCTCGTATTTGGTTGAAATTGCTTGCTTTTCACGCACGTGTTGGCTATATTCACGAAGTTTTGCGGTTGTGGCATTCATTGATGATCTCTTATTCAGGTCGAGTCCGTACCCCCAAGTGAAGCTCATGGACATCGTAAATAAGATTATAGTTGCAACCCTTCCTGCCATTCCAAAATCCATCGTTCGAAAATTCGCAAGCCCGTACATCGCCGGTGAAACACTCGATGATGCCGTTCGCGTCGTCCGGAATCTCAACGGCCAGGGGATGCTTGCCACGCTGGATTTGCTCGGGGAAGATATTCATGAACGTCCCGAAGCGCATCAATCCCGGGATCAAATCCTCGAAATTTTTGATGCAATCCATCGCGAACATCTCGATGCAAATGTATCGGTCAAGCTCTCACAGCTCGGCCTCAAGCTTGACAGGCAATTCTGCCTTGAAACGGCGGCATCGATCGTCGGCCGGGCGCGCCAGTTGGGGAACTTCGTGCGCATCGATATGGAGGATTCCAGCTGTACCGATGATACGATTTGGGTCTATCGCCAGCTCCGAAAGGAATATCCCAACGTCGGGATTGTTCTCCAGGGATATCTGAAACGAACGCAGGCCGACAGCGACGCGCTCATCCGCGAAGGGTTGAAGAACTTCCGGCTTTGCAAGGGCATCTATATTGAGCCGGCCGAGATCGCGTTCAAAGAGCACGATGCCATCAACAAGAATTATATCGCCGTTCTGGATTCCATGCTGAACCAGAAGGCCTATGTCGGGATCGCGACACACGATGATGAACTGGTCCGGGCAGGATACCGGCTGGTGAAAGAGCACGGATTGAAATCCTCGGAATATGAATTCCAGATGCTTCTGGGGGTTCGTCCGGAACTGAGGGCGAGAATTCTCCGCGACGGCCACCGGCTCCGCGTCTACGTGCCGTTTGGAAAACACTGGTACCGGTATTCGATCCGCCGGTTTAAGGAAAATCCCCAGGTGGCGGGGAATGTCCTGAAGGCATTATTCTCGCATAATTGAACACATCAAGTTCGCACTCCACCACTATGCATGGCGTACATCGTGATCCATAGGCACGTGTTCAGGGGCGGCAGAATGTCCGTGGCTGTGCGCGATCATTCCACCCGAATGGACACGCCGAAGGAAGAACTACTCACATCACCTGAAGGGTAAGTTTATGGCCGAACCGACCAACACACCAACTTCGTATGTTCCGAATGAGACCGACATGAAGGAGTTCACCTTCCGGGCTCTTGTCATCGGTTTATTTATGTGCGTGATTCTTGGGGCAGCCAATGCCTATCTGGGCCTGAAGGCAGGGATGACGATTGCGGCCACCTATCCCGCGGCTGTTATCGGGATGGCAGTTCTCCGGATGATGAAGGGATCCTTACTGGAAGAGAATTTTGCAAGAACCGTCGGATCGATCGGCGAGTCCGTCGCGGCAGGCGCGATCTTTACCATTCCAGCGTTTGTCGTCCTCCATATCTGGAACTTCAACGAAACCAGTATGGCTACGGAATATCTCACCGCCGCCTCGCTGATGATTCTCGGGGGAATTTTAGGGATCATGTTCGTCACCGTCCTGCGGCGGGTTATGGTTGAGGATAAAACACTGCCGTTTCCGGAGTCGGTGGCGGCGTCATCGATCCATAAAGCCGGCCAGCGCGGTGCCGAAGCAGCCATCCAGCTCTTTAAGGCGATGCTCGTTGGTGCTTGCATCAAGCTGCTCGACGGCCTGAACGTGTTCCATTCGTCGAACGACTTCCAGGTCATGGTCGGACGTGTGAAGGAGTCATTTGTAAAACTTGGTTTGAGTGGAAACGCCGAAAAGATAGCCACCGGCGGGATCACCACGGTTTCGGCCCCGGCCGCGACACCAGCATACATTGGCGTTGGCTACATCATCGGACCGGAGCTCGGCGCTCTCAATTTCGCCGGCGGGCTTCTCGCATGGGGTTTGTTCGTTCCTCTCCTCGTCTATTTTCTCGGACCGCAGGAAATCGACAAGTATCTTGCTGCGAACCCGGGCAACAGCGCGGCTGCATGGGCGGCAGTCACCGGCAATCTCTATCGCTACATCGTCCGTCCGATTGCTGTCGGCGGCATGCTGGTTGGAGCATGTTACACACTCTGGAAGATGAGGAAGAATCTCATCCTCGGCATTAAACGTGGTATTGCCGACGTGAAGAAAACCGCGTCTGCGAGTGCGACAACCGAACGGACACAAAGGGATCTCTCATTCCGGATCGTGATTCTCGGCATTGTGATCGTCTTTGCGTTGATGATCGGGCTCTACTTCTATTTTACGAACATGATGCTGGGTGCAGTTCTCGCCGCCGTGGTCATGCTCATTACCGGATTTTTCTTCGCCGCGGTTTCGGGAAATCTCGTGGGAATGATCGGATCATCCAATAATCCGATCTCGGGCTTGACGCTCGCGACGACTGTGGTCGCCGCGTTAACGATGGTCGTGGTGGGGGCGAACGGTATGCCCGGGGTTGCCGCGGTTCTCGGCGTTGCCGCAGTGGTCTGCGTATCCTCGGCAGTTGCAGGTGAAATGCTCCAGGATCTGAAAGTCGGACACATCCTCGGCGGCACTCCGGCAAAAATGCAGATCGGGGACATCATCGGTGTGATACTCGCAGGACTGGTGATGTTTTTCCCGCTCTATATTCTTCACAACTCGGATCTTGCGAGCAACCCGGCAACGGGCGGATTCGGCGGACCGAATCTGCCGGCGCCGCAGGCGGGACTCATGGCAGCGCTCTCTCAGGGTATCGTGGGCGGAGAGATGGCCTGGCCGCTCGTGCTCGTCGGCATCGCACTCGGGATATCCCTCATCCTCATTAAGGTCAGAAGCCCCATGCTCTTTTCGGTAGGGATGTATCTACCGCTCGAAACGACGTTTGCCATCTTCATCGGCGGACTCATCCGGGGTTATGTTGATAAGCGTGCGGTGAAACGCGGATATAACGAAGCACAACGTGCACGTGTCGAAAACGCAGGAGTGCTATCGGCATCAGGACTCATTGCCGGCGAAGCACTGATGGGGCTCTTCATTGCCGCGGTGGTCTTCATTCGTGATCGCGCAAGCGGGATTCCGGAATTCTGGTCGATCCCCTGGTTTGGAGGAATCGCTTCCTGGCTTGCAATCCCGGTGATTCTCATACTGGCGGGATATCTCATCTTCATCCCGCTTTCAAAAGCCGGAAGGCCCGACGAGCCGGCTCCGCCGACTGCGGTGATGTAGCCGACGGGTTGAGGTACAAGTGTATTCATAGCTCCGCGCGGGAGCTTCGCGCGGAGCCCTCTCATTATTCTGATTTCAAAGGAGATGAAGTATGCCAAATGCAATCGAAGGCCTCAAGCCTTCACTTGTCTGGAAGTATTTCGCGGAGATTTCCCGCATTCCCCGCGGATCCAAGAACGAAAAAGCGATCGGCGACTATGTTGTGTCGACAGCGAAAAAGCTCGGCCTTGATGCCAGGAAGGACAAGGTCGGAAATGTGGTCGTCAGGAAAGGAGCATCCTCGGGAATGGACCGGAAGCGCAGTATCTGTCTCCAGGGGCACCTCGACATGGTCTGCGAAAAGAATGCCGATACAGAACACGATTTCCTGAAGGACCCGATCGAACTGGTTCGTAAGGGAAATTTTCTGATGGCGGCCGGTACCACGCTTGGCGCGGATAACGGCATCGCCGTTGCCACCAACCTCGCCATCATGGAAGACAAATCGCTTCAGCATGGCCCCATCGAATTCCTCTTCACGATTGATGAAGAGACCGGACTCACCGGCGCAGCAAATCTGCAATCCGGGTTTCTTTCCAGCAAGACACTCCTGAATCTGGATTCCGAGGAAGAGGGAGCGATTTATGTCGGCTGTTCCGGCGGAAGAGATACACTGGGTACCTGGAAAACGAAATTTGAGAATGCTCCGGCAAAGACGACCGCATGCCGCCTGACCGTCAAAGGCCTGAAGGGTGGTCACTCCGGCCTGGAGATCGACAAGGGTCGCGGAAATGCCATCAAGATCGCCACCCGTGTTCTACGAGAACTGGATCTTCTCGGTGGTAGAATTGCGAGCGTGGATGGGGGCAACAAGCGGAATGCAATTCCCCGCGAGACCGAAGCTCTCGTTTTTATTCCCCAGGCGAAGCTGGCAAAGGCGAAGGAAGTGGTGGGGAAATATCACACCATCATCAAAGCCGAGCTGGCAACAGTCGAAAAAGACCTCGTGGTTTCTCTGACGCAAGATGCCGGTGTGAAGAACGGAAAGGTGCTGCCAAAATCTGTGCAGAAAAAGGTCCTCCAGACGATCACCGCGTTGCCCCACGGCGTGACGAAAATGAGCGCCGATATTCCCGGCCTGGTGGAAACCTCGACAAACGTTGCCGTGATCAATACCACGAAGAAAGGCGTTGTGCTTGCGACCAGCCAGAGAAGTTCCGTGGCGTCGGAGATTATCGAGATCTGCCAGACGGTGCAGGCGATTTTTGAAATGGGAGATGCGGAGATAGAGGCGACCGACGGATATCCGGGCTGGAAGCCGGATCTGAACTCTGCGATCCTGAAGGTGGCACGATCATCGTACAAATCGCTGTACGGAAAGGATCCGGATGTAAAAGCGATTCATGCGGGACTCGAGTGCGGTATTATCGGCGAGAAGATGCCGGGAATGGACATGATTTCGTTCGGCCCGACGCTGGAGGGAGTGCATTCGCCCGACGAAAAAATCTACATCGATACGGTGGAAAAGTTCTGGAATTTCCTCCTCGCAATTCTCAAGAACATCAATTAATCTGACAACGGAGCCGGTGAGAATTCATCGGCTCCGTCACTCTCTTCATCCTGGCCGGACCTTTGTTACTCCGGCAACCCATTCCCTTCCGTTCCAATAGCGTATACCGTTTTTGAGGCGCTCAAGATACGCACGATCGATCGTACCCCTCAGCGTTCCGTCATCCACCAGCATCTTGTGCAGCGCATCAACAGCATTATTGGAAAGGACCCGGAGAGGGCGCATTTCGTGATCAAACTGATAATGGAAAATGAATTCTCTCCCGTCTCCGTAAAGACCCTCGGAGGCAAATTGCAGCGTCTCGGCGTCTTTCTCTTCCATATATGCAACTGCCGGACGATGGTAACTTGCCGAATCGATATCGGAAAGAGGGAGCCGGATGTAATAGAGTTCCGCTGCGGAGGTCGGAAGGAGAAATCGCCCGCACGCCGACGCCTTTGCTTCGCCGGTGATCTTCCCAGGATCGAGCACCGCAATCACCGGAAATTCTTCATGTGAAGAATCCTCCACATCATTCGTACCGATAGCAATCAGCTCTTCTCTTCCGTCGCCGTACAAGTCTTTTCCGTACATCGCGCCGATATTGCCGAAGTGATAATATTTTCCGATAACCCCGCCATCCGCATTGAGACGGAAAATAATTGAGGGGGAACGTCCCACATTGTTTCCCGTGACAACGATATCTTCCTCTGATTGTCCGGGGATTTTACAGAGGAGTATCCAGTCGAGATTGAAATACGGACTGTACGTATTTTCCCGCCCCCGGTATGCGACGATCGCCGTCAGGTGAATATCATCCAACAGCGTCTTGTGTTCATCAAAAATCCGCAGGTGCCGTCCGTCGTGATCAGGATACCGTACCAAGGGAAGTGTCGTGAAGAT
>Ga0335081_10011142_pt1 | contig 14545 bp, 7 predicted proteins | sample Lox_Sample_35_FD_206713 | JGI IMG/M metagenome (GOLD analysis project Ga0335081, IMG submission 206713) | Soil microbial communities from Loxahatchee National Wildlife Refuge, Florida, United States - Lox_Sample_3.5 | ecosystem: Environmental > Terrestrial > Soil > Wetlands | place: USA: Florida... | reverse complement strand
GGCCCCCGCGACCCCCTCGTCCACCAGCGCCGCGGCCTCCGCCTCCGGCCAATGTGCCGCCACCGGTCAGAGGCACCGGAGCGTCATACCGCATGTCCCACAAAGTCCGGTTGACCACCCCCGCCTCCGCGCGGGCATTCAGTTGTCGCACCTCCTTGCCGCTCCTGTCCGCCACCGTGATGCGCACCGGACCGGCGGCCTTGGCGTAATAATCGAGAATCAAACCCGCCGGAGCATTGGGCGCCAGGAACAGGCTCGTCCCCGTGAAGCTCCGGTAATTCGCCATTTTCCACTCCACGCCCGGGCGCGTATCGAAGAGCTTCAAATCGGTGGAGAGCACCTGGTCGTTCAGTCCTTCGAGCGCCGAGATGTTGTCCATAATGTAAAACGAGCGGCCGTGCGTGGCCAGTATGAGGTCGTGATCCCGAGGATGGATCTGCAGGTCGAACACCGGCACCGTGGGGAGGCCGTTCTTCATCTTGCGCCAGTTCGCGCCGCGGTCGAAGGTCACAAACAGGCCGAATTCGGTCCCCGCAAACAGGAGGTTGGGATTCACAGGGTCCTCGCGGATCACGTGCACCGTGCCGGCTTCCGGCGGGATGCCGTTGGTGATCCTCGTCCACGAGTCGCCGTGGTTCGTCGTGCGGAAAATATAGATGCCGTAGTCCGCGCTGCGGTGATTGTCGAACGTCACGTAGGCCGTGCCTTCGTCTTTGTGCGAAGGCTCGATGCGGCTGACGTATCCGCCCTTGGGCGCGCCCTGAATCATCGACACCACGTTGTGCCAGCTCTTGCCGCCGTCGCGCGACATCTGCACATTCCCGTCGTCGGTGCCCACCCACAAAACGCCGGCCTTCACCGGCGATTCCGCAATCGCGGTGATGCAGGGCCACGCCACCACGCCATCGTGACGGGAGAGCGTTTCGCGATCCACCAGCTTGCCCAGGATCGTCATCTTGTTGCGGTCGGCATTGGTGGTGAGATCCTCGCCCAGCCGAACCCAGTTGTCGCCGCGGTCGGTGGATTTGAAAAGGTGATTCCCCCCGTAATATATGGTCTTCGGGTCGTGCGGCGAGATCATCAGCGGCGAGTTCCACTGGAAGCGATAGCGCGGCGCCTGATCGTTGTCTTCCAGCGGCCGGATGGATTTCGACTCGCTGGTGCGCAAATCGCGCCGCGCCAGGTTGCCGTCCTGCGACTCGGCATAGATGATGTTCGGATCCGTCGGGTCGATCCGGTTGTAAAAGCCGTCGCCGCCCTGCACCGTGAACCAGTCTTCGTTGCCGATGCCCAGCGTCTGCGTGCTGGAACTCGGCCCGCACCACGAGTAGTTGTCCTGCGCGCCGCCGCAGATGTGGTACGGCTTCTGGAAATCGTACGCCACCTCATAAAACTGGCCGATCGCGATGTTGTTAAAGTGCCGCCAGTTGCGGCCGCTGTCGTAGCTCGACCAGACGCCGCCGTCGTTGCCCGAAAGGATGTGATCGGAATTCGCCGGGTCGACCCAGATCGCGTGGACGTCGCTATGCACGTTGCGGAAGCGCGTCTGCACAAAAGTCCGGCCGCCGTCTTCGGACATGTAAATGTTGACGCCGCCCAGCCAGATCTTCAGGTCGTTGTTGGGATCGACGCGGATCTGGCTGAAGTAGGACGGGCGGGGATCCGTATCGCTCATGCGCGTCCAGGTCGCGCCCTTGTCTTCGGACCGGTACACGCCGCCCTGCGTGCCGTTCTCCACCTCGGCGTAGACAATATTCGTGTTCTTGCGGTAGATGTCGAGCGCGCAGCGGCCGACGTCGCCATTGGTGGGGAGCCCCCGGCCAAGGCCGGTGCCGCCGAGCTTGGTCCAGTGCAGGCCTCCATCGGTGGAACGGTACAGGCCGCTCGAGGGGCCGCCGCCGTTGTATCCGAAGACAGTGCGCCGGTGCTGGTAAGCCGCGGCGTACAGGATGTTGGGGCTCTGCCAGTCGATGGCGATATCCGAGACGCCGGTGTCTTCGTTCACGAAGAGCGTCTGCTTCCAGGTGGCGCCGCCATCGGTGCTCATGTACACCCCGCGTTCCTTATTGGGTCCCCACAGGTCGCCCAGTGCCGCAACGTAAACAATGTTGGGATCGGTGGGATGCACCACGATACGGCCGATGTGATGCGTCTCGTTCAGACCCATGTGGGTAAAGGTGGCGCCTGCGTCCATCGACTTGTATACGCCGTTGCCCCAGGAAGAGCTTTGGCGGTTATTGGGCTCGCCGGTGCCGGCGTACAGGATCGAGGGATTCGATGGCGCGAGCGCGAGGTCGCCGATCGAGGGATTCGGCTGATCTTCGAAGATCGCCTGCCAGCTCATGCCGCCGTTGACGGTCTTGAAGATTCCTCCGGCGGCGGCGCCCACATAAATGATGTCTGTGTTTGATTCCACGACTGCCAGGTCGTCGATGCGGCCCCCCATCGTGGCGGGGCCGATGCTGCGGAATCGCAAGTTCTTGAGTGCGGCGTCATAAGCAGACTGGGCGAACACATTGCCGGTCCACACAAAGACCGCCAACACGCCGACCAGACCGCAGATTCGGATCCATCTGGCTGGTTTCATGAACACTCCTGAAGTGGATAGCCATTGTACACCAGCGGAGCGGGCATCGAAGCCGCGGCGGCGTGCTAACCGATCTCCCCAAAGCCGTCAATAAGCACCCGCCTCGGCGACTTTGGGACGCTGAGTTCTGCGCCGGCCTGTCGAACCTACCGGAAATTCTCCACCAGCATGAGATTGCTGTCCCGGCGGTCCGTCTGTGCGTACATAATAACTCGTTCGTCAGCAGAGACGGTCAGAGCTGTGCCCCCATCAAAGCCGATCAGCGCTTTCGGCAGGCGCACGTACTCGAACTTACGGCCAGTGTCGGTGCGCAGCACCCAGAGGCCCGGCGGATTGCGGCGTAAGTAGTAGATGCTGTGTCCCGCCAGGGCATACAACGGGAAGACATCCTCACGCAGAACCGGCCTGGGATCGCCTCCCCCCAATGGAAGCGCCCAAAGTTCGTTTCTCCGCACGAAATAGAGCAGCTTGCCATCCGGCGATTCGAACGGTTCGTTGCCCGAATCGTGCGTAAGTTGTTGGGGCGTGCCTCCGTCCACCGAAACCTTCCAGATCTCCAATGGGCCGCTGCGCGTCGAGGCGAAATATATCCATTTGCCATCGTGTGAGAAGCTGGGGCGAATATCGCGGATGGCGTCGCTAATGATACGGCGAGGTTTACCGCCATCGGCACCGATGGTATAAATGCTGCTGTGGCCGTTTTCGTAACGGTCAAAAGCGATCGTTCGGCTATCGGGCGACCAGCGCGGGCTGCCCATCGACGTGGGTCCCATGGCAGTCAGCGCAATTTGTTTGAACCCCTCGGCATCCGCCACGTGGATCTCGTAAAATCCCGAGCGGTCAGAGTTGAAAACCATCCGGCGGCCGTCGGGCGAGAGCATCGGCTCGCGGTCAGACGCCGTGGAGTCGATGACGATTCTTAAATGGCATTGATCCAGCGCTCGTGGCCCACCGTCCGGCCCCGGACCGTCCAGGCGATAGATGTTCGAGTCCAGTTGCCGTTTTTCGTACGCCAGGCGCTTGCCGGTTCGAGATAACGAAGGCCAATGCACGATGTCGCTATCGAGTGCCAGCGGTTGAGGCTTACCGCCGATTGGCATTCGAAAAAGGCCGGTGCGCTCTCCCCCTGACCGGATGGTCAGAATCAGGCCCTTGCCATCCGGTTGCCAGGCCAGTTCCGGGATCCTTTGGTCGTAGCCGGTTGCTTCGCGTTCCGCGCCTGAGATGGTGCCATCTGGATGGACAGTCTGCAAGATGACGGCAGTGCTGTAGGCATCGCGCGCCCGAATAAAGGCGAGCGTATGGCCATCGGGCGAGAGCGCGGGGGATGTTTCCAGGTAATATCCCTTCGGCAGTGTGCTCGCCCGGTGATACTCTCCAGACTCGATAGACACCATCCAAAGGGAAGGCTGACTGCCATCTTCGGCGCCGTTGAAGACCAGAAACCTTCCGTCGGGCGACCAGCAGAGGGACGCGGGGGTCGCGGCTCCGCCATAGATGGTGCCGCGCGGAAATTGCAGGAGCTTGCGTTCCACACCGCCGAGCGCGGGAATCAGATAGATGGCGTTTTCCCGAACGAATGCCAGGCGTTGCCCATCGGGCGACCAGGCCGGTGCGTGGTCCTGAGCCGGGTCTGTGGTGAGACGCAGTGCGGCGCCTCCTTCGACTAATTGCACATAGATGTCGAAGTTGTCCCGGTTCGGGCCGTCCCACGCGAACGCTATTTGGTTGCCATCCGGCGAGAGCGCGGGCTCCGACTGAATACCTGCATAGGTGGTCAGAGGTCTCACGGGTCCGGAAGACCAGGCACGTTGGACGCCCTGGGAATACCACCAGGCGGCCAGGGCGCCACCCGCGAGAGTCAGGACCGAGACCGCCGGCCAAAGGTGCCCCCGATGCCACCTGCGCGGAGGCGGCGCCGGGACGAGACCCAAATCCTTTTCCTCCTGCAACTCCAGCAAAACTACCCTCAGGTCATCCATGTGCTGGAAGCGCCGGGCGGGATCCTTGCGCAAGCACCTGGTAACGGTCTTTTCCAGATCTCGCGGTACTGCCTTGATGGCGTTCAACGGTGGCGGCTCATTCTGAAGGACCGCCGCCAAAGTGGACATCTTCGTGTCGCCTTGAAATGCGCGCCTGCCGGTCACCATCTCGTACAACACAGCTCCCAACGCAAAAATGTCCGAGCGTGCGTCGACCTTCTTGCCTTCGGCCTGTTCGGGGGACATGTAGGAGATGGTCCCAGCGATGGTCCCTTCCTCGGTCTCACTGCGGATTGTCTGAGTGGTGTCCTGTCCAGTCGCGGGGATGGCCTCGCTGAGCTTTGCCAGCCCGAAATCGAGCACTTTCACCGTACCTTCCTCGCTCAACATAATGTTGGCAGGCTTGAGGTCGCGGTGGACCAGCCCCGCGGCATGCGCCGCCGCGAGGGCATCCGCTATCTGGGCGCCATACTTCAGAATTTCCGATACCGCCAGGCCCTTCGCCGGAATCAACTGAGACAGAGCAGTGCCGCGCACGTACTCCATTACGATGAAATCGATGCCGTCCACCTGCAGGAAGTCGTAGATCGCGACGATGTTCGGATGATTCAGAGCGGATGCGGCCTTCGCCTCCTGCACAAACCGGCGCTTGCGATCGGCGTCGGCGGCCTTACCGGGCGATAGCACTTTCAGAGCGACATGGCGGTCTAATACAATATCGCGCGCCTTCCAGACGACACCCATGCCACCCTCGCCAAGCTTTTCGAGGATCTCGAAACGGGAAATACTGACGCCAATCCCAATCACGGAAGATTTCGTACATCATACAACGGCCCGCGGATTCGGATCCATCTGGCTGGTTTCATGAACACTTCTGAAGTGGAGGGCCATTCTACACCAGCGGGATGGCATTGATGGAGGCGCGGAATGTCAGGCTGCGTCCATGAACTCGAGGAGCGGCGGGAGTACCTGGTCGGCTCTCTCCAATTCTCCGGCGTGTGTGAGGCCGTCCAGCACCCGCACTTGCACTTTGGTGTCCCGGAGCGCCCCCTCGTATCGGCCGATAGCTTCCATGGCCATCAGGTTCGCTGTTCCCGACAGCCAGAGCGTGGGGCATCGCATGTCGGTGGGCTCGACGGGCGGCCAATCCATCATCGCTCCCAACCACGTCAGCATCACCGGAACCTGCCCGCTTAGCCAAATGGGGCGATCTGGCTCCGGGATTTGAGCGGGGTCGAGAGTCCCGGCCCGATCGGCATCCAGCACGGGCTGCCAGCGCTGCTCGATCTGCCGGATCACGGCGCGGTCGGCGGCAGGCCCGAAAGACACGCCGATCATCGCGAAGCGCTCCACCCGATCGGACCGGGCCGCCAGATAACGCCCGATGTTGCCGCCGTAAGAGTAGCCCCATAAGCTGAAGCGTCGCGCTCCCTCGGCATCGGCCACTGCCAGGATGTCCGCACAGTGACAATCGATGGCATAGCCGGACCGATCGGCAGGCTTATCGCTCTCACCATGTCCGCGAATATCGGTCGCAATCGTCCGAAAGCGCCCCGCAAGGCGTTCCATCCACCCGGCTTTTCGCCAGACGGTGTGGTCCTGCCCGCCGCCATGGAGTAAGACCAGCGCCGGCCCGCTTCCCTCGGCGTCGTAGGCGATGCGGGTGTCGTGCGCGGACACGGCGAAGCGAGTCATGATTCGTACTCCATCATCGCCATGAATCCGTAATCCATGTGCATCTGCTGGTGGCAGTGGAACAGCGTTGGACCGGGATTGTTCGCCACGAACTCCACTTCCATCTGAGATTTGGGCTGTACCACAACCACGTCCTTGCGGATTCCCGCTGTTTCCACGCCCGCCACCCGCACCAACTCGAAGGTGTGCCGATGCAGATGTACGGGGTGCGCCTCGTCGCTCCGATTGTCGAAAACCAGGCGATAGCGCCGGTTGGCATGAACGCGCATGGGATCGGTTTTCGGAAAGGACTTTCCGTTGATGGTCCACTTGTCCATCCAGCGGCGGCCCGCGAACTTCTTTTCGAAGACCAGGGGGATCCGCCCGGTGCCCTCCAGCACCGCGGCGGAACGAGCAGCGCGGCCAAATGCGAGGTAGCTCCAGGGCTCCTGGCTCGGCGGCAACCACGACGGCTTGCCGGTCTGGCCGGCATACTCCACCACAATCCCCATGCCTGCCTGCCGATCGTGATCATTGGTCGCACCCAGTACCCAGACTCCTGGCTGGTTCATTTCCACGATGGCATCGATCCGCTCGGCGGGGCCAAACTCGATGGCGCCCACCCGGGAACCGGCCGGCGGCACGGGGTTGCCATCCATGGCTACCACCTGGAACTCGTGCGCGGCAAACGCCAGGCGGCGGTGCATCGTCGCGCTGGCATTCAAGATGCGGAACAGAACCCGCTCGCCCGCCTTGACACGGACCGGCTCCCCATAGCCCAGGCTGTGGCCGTTAATCGAGAAGTGATTGTAGGCTACCTCCAGGTCCTCATCGCGGGTGGCAAAGTACGGGTCCCACTCCTTCAGGGCCAAAAACACCTCCCGATCGTAGGCGCCCGGCTCGCTGGCGGGCTCGATGTACAGAAAACCGAACTGGCCGGTATACGTCGCGTGATTCAGATTGCGCATCGCCGCGGTGTGGGTGTGATACCAGCGCGTCCCGGCGGGCGTGGGCGAGAAGCGGTAGCGCCGGCATCCATGCGCCGGTACCACCGGCGTACCTTCTTCCGCCGAGCCGTCCACATCGGAGGGGATGTGCAAGCCATGCCAGTGGACGAGTTCCGGCGCAGCCGTGTCGTTGATAACGTCCACGGTGACCTCTTTTCCTTCTCGCATGCGCAGGACCGGGCCGGGTGACGAGTTGTTGTACCCGATGGTTCTCAGCTTCTTCCCCGGCGCCAGTTCGAGGGTCACCGCGCCGATCCGCAGGGTGAAGTCGGGCTTGGATTCGCCGGCCACGCATCCCGGCTGGCCGCGAAGAAGTGATGACGACACCCCGGAGCCCAAGCTTGCCAGGAACGCTCGACGGTCCATGCTCCTTGATTCTATGCCGTCCCAATGTGGGTTTTCGAGGCCGCGCCACACAAAAAATGCGCCGGGACCTGTGTAGGTCCCGGCGCCGATCGTTGTTCGTCAGCTTCTCAGAAGCGAATCTTGATCATGGTCATCAGAATGCGAGGATCGCGCGCGCCGCTGACGCTGCCGAATCCATTCTTGTTGTTGATGCTGCCGTCGGGGTTCTCCGCCAGGTTGGTGTACGCCCCGGTCAGCGTGTTGGCGTTCAGGGTGGCGTTGATGCCGCTGAACTGGGTGTGGTTCCAGACGTTAAATGCGTCCACGCGGAACTCGAAGTGGAGGCGCTCCTTCACCGCGGTGAACTGCTTCAGAATCGCCATGTCCCAGTTGTTGATCCCGGGCCCCCGGAGATAGTTGACTCCGGATTCCAGGCCGATGCTGCCGACAAATGGCAGACCGAAGTCGGAGGCGTTGAGCCGCGCGTACGGATCGCTGTTCCCGGTCATCGGGTTGCCCAGAAGCCGCAGACGCGCACCCTCGGTATAGGATCCCGTGATGTTCTGGCTGCCGCCGCCCGACGAGACGTTGAAACCGGCGCCATAAGGCGAGCCGCTGATGAACGACGTGACACCCGATATCTGCCAGCCGCCCAGCGCCGCCTTGACGGCCTTTTGCGCATGGCTGAACTTGGGCAGATCGTACACGTAATTGAGCACGAACATCTGGTGACGATCGTTGCCGGAAGGCCCGTAGTAGGCCTCTCTGGTATATTGATCCGCGCGGACGTAGTTGGTGTCTCCCGTGGCGGTCGTCAGGTTCTTGCTCCAGGTGTAAGACAAGCCCATGAAGAGACTGCCCATGCGCTTGTTGGCCGTGACCTGTAATGCATTGTAGTTGCCAGTGGCGGCGCCCTCGTACAGGGCGATGTCGCCGATGCCGCGGTAAGGCCGCAAGAACTGGGTCAGGAGTGCCGTGGCGCCAGGGGTCGAACTGGCGGCCAGGGTCGGATCCTGGTTCTGCGGCAGGAACGTAGAGCCATACGGCACGTAGTTCAGGTTGCGGTTGTCCTGCAGGTGTCGCGTCAGGTTGCCCACGTAGGCAGCGTCCAGGGACAATTGCCCCGGCAGCGTCCGCTGCACACCGAAGGTGAAGTTGTAGGAGTCGGGCAGCTTACCCGTCGGGTCGGCCGCGTAGAAGGAAGGCGGCGAGAGCAACGCGCTCGTCGGGTTGATATCCTTCATGAAGCCATAGGTCAGGGTGGGCTGGAGGCCTAACGGCGGGTTCCGCACCAGGTCGAACACGCGGTTGCCCTGGAACCGGTCATAGTAGATTCCAAAGCCCGTCCGAATGACGGTCTTGTGGTCGCCAAACGGATCCCACGCGATGCCCATACGCGGGCCGTATACGATGCCCGGAGAGGCTTGCAGGTATTTGCTGAAGTTGTTGACGCCGCCCTGCCCAATGCCGTTGGCGACGATTCCGCTCCCGGCTACCAGGTAGCCGATATTGGCCGCCGGAACGGTCTGGCCCGTCGCCGTATCCACGCCCATCCGGACGCCGTTTACCATCTGCGGATAGTACAGGCGCGGCGCCTGAGACACCTGCCAGAGCGAGGGCAGGAACGTGGAAGCCTGCAGAGAGGCATCGTACTGCGGCTGATACCAGGCGAACCGCATCCCGTAGTCCAGTGTCAGATGCGAGGTGATCTTCCACGTGTCCTGGGCATAGAACTCGATGTTCCAATAGCGGTACTGCCCGTTGATCATGTTGGCTGCCTGGGAGAACGTGTTGTACACCCCCATGGCCGCGTTGGAGAACCCAAATCCCGTATCGAACGGATTGTTGCTGTTGTCGCCGAAATTGTACGCGCCATCGAATGCGCCGAACGAGGTCTGGTTCTTGATGCTCTTCTGCATATACAAGCCGACCTTGAAGGTGTGCCCGTTCCATACTTTCGCCAGGGCGTCCGTGACGTCGTAAGTCGTATTGAAGTTGATGAACGGCCCCGCGCCGTTGTTGCCTTGATTGAAGGCCGGCGAGTTTCCGATCTTGCTGCCGCCAAACGTCACGTACGGCAGGTAGTCGTTCTGAACCGCGTTGGGGTAGAGCACCGGCAGGTTGACCCCGCTGGCGGTGCGCGAGAGCGCGTTGGTGGTGTAGGCAATCAGAATGCTGTTGTTGCTCGATCCGACGTTCAACTCGTTGGTCATCGTGGGGCTGATCACGTAGGTGTTGCCGACCGCCCAGCTATACCCGGGGTTGGCATACTCGATCGGAGCAATGGGGAGATTGGTGCCCAGAATCCAGGAGCCGTAGACTACGTCGAATGTGTTCGAGTTGTTGATGTAGTGCCCGAACAGCCGCGCTTTGGAGGTCAGGTTGTAGTCGGCCCGCACCAGATCTTCGCGGCGCGGGTAGGGGTTGGAGACCTGGCTCTGGAAGTTGTATCCCTTGGTGCAGCCGGCCACCGCCGGGTAGGTGCAGGCGTTGGCCACGTTCGGCTGCGGCAGGAAATTCAGGAGTTTCATCCCGGGCGCGTACAATTGGCTCGCCGGGATAATGTTGCCGGGCAGGGGCTGTTGCGTGTTAGGATCCCGGATGACCACCGGGTTGCCGTTCTGGTCTACGCTCTTGGAGAAGTCGCCCTGGCGTTCGAGAGCGGTCGGAACCGTAACGTACCGCGCCGATTGCGGCTGCAACTGCCGCTGGAATTCCTCGCTCCAGAAGAAGAAGAGTTTGTCCTTGGTCCGAATCAGTTTCGGGATCAGGATCGGTCCGCCGAGGGTGCCGCCCTGGTCGTTGAAGCGGAACAGATTCCGCGGCAGGCCGTCGCGGTTGTTCTTCCAGTTGTTGGCGTTCATTCCCTCATTCCGGTGGAACCAATACCCGCTGCCGTGGAACTCCGAAGTTCCGCTCTTGGTAACCACCGAGATCTGCGCGCCCATGGCGCGGCCGTATTCCGCCTGGTAAACACCCGTCAGGACCTTAAACTCCTCTACTGAGTCAAGGCTCAACGTCACGTTCTGGCTACCATTGGAACCCGTATCCGTGTCGCTGATGCCATTGATCATCAACTGGTTGGAGTTCATCCGGTTGCCGTTGGCGGCGATGCTGCTCAGTCCACCCATTCCGGCGGTTTGCAGATTGATGGTGCTGACCACACCCGGCACCAGTTTCACCAGGTCGAGGTAGCTGCGGCTGTTGACCAGGATGTTGTTCAGTTGCGTCGAAACCAGGGCCGCCGACCGTTCCGCGCTCTCCGTCTGCAGCAGCACCTGGTTAGCCGCGACTTCCACATATTCGGCGGCGGAGCCCACTTCCATCCTCAGGTCGCCGATGGTGAGCTTGTCATTGGCGTTGACCACGACCCCAGCCCGATCCAGCGTCTTGAATCCGGGCGCCGTGACTTTAATCGTATAGGTGCCCGGCGGCACCTGCGTGAAGACGAAGCGTCCTACCTCGTCGCTCTTGGTATTGAAGATAAACTTCTTTTCATCCTCCTGGGCGGTCACACTGGCGCCCTGGATGATCGCGTTCTGTGCGTCCAGCACGTTGCCGGAAATGGAACCGCTGGTGGTTTGCGACGGCGCGGTCCGGCACAGAAGCAGAGGTATGAGCAGCAGGAGTTTCTTCGACATTTTCACCCCTTGTTCGCTCCCAAGCGAAACGTTTTTGCGAGCGCTCATGGCGTCAATGCACAAACGTTCCTTGAAACCTCCCAAGGAGGAGAACACGGCGCCGGAAGAGCACGCTCTTGGCCGCTTGACGCTGGTTGGCTGACAGTACCACTGGCAGACCCCGCGTTACGCCAGAAGCAATTAGACCCCTGTGGGTAGCTACCCACTTCCTCTTCATGTGCAGAGGCGCACGAAGAGGAATGCGATTGGATTATGACGCGTCCGCGCCACCTCTGTCAAGCCGATTGCTCGCAACCTGTCGCCAAATCCCTCAGGGACTGTCGCACCTTTCGGCACTCCAATTGCACATCCTACCTGCCCATAACTTTGGATATGTAACTCCCGAGAGTGCCGGGACGAGTACCTTTTGCAGTCTCGATGTTGCACTGAGACAGTCGTAGTGTGGAATTACCTCGTTACCCCGGGAGTTGTGAAATGAGGACGGACAAATGATGCACGGTCAGAGTCTGAGTGAAACCCAATATGTCGTTCTGCCTCCGTCCAAGGCTGTGGTTCCCGGCGTGTTCCAGAATGTTATCGTCAGCAAACACTGGCACGCCGATTTGATTCGCGACATGCAGCGGCTGCGCGGCCGGGTCTACGCCATCGACGGCGCCGTTCAGCCGGAGGACCTCACCAGCGACGGCCGCCACAAAATGCGGACCGACGACCAGAGCTGGCACGTCCTGGCCCTCAACCATTACGGCAAGGTCTGCGCCTGCCTTCGCTATCTCGAGGAGCACTACGCCCGCTCCTTCGACGACTTGCACGTCCGTCATGCGGCTTTGACCCGCTCTCCCATGCTCGGCTCGAAGTTCCGCCGGGCCGTGGAGTTTGAAATGGAATACGCGCGCCAAATGGGAACCGGCTTCGGAGAGGTGGGCGGCTGGGCCGTTGCCGAAGATCACCGGGGAACCTTGGAGCCCCTCCGCATCATCCTCACCACGTACGGGCTGCTGGAGTTGCTTGGCGGCTGTTCCGGAGTCGCCACCGCCACCCGCCGTCATCATTCCTCTTCCATGTTGAGGCGTATCGGACTCTCCTCCCTCCAGGCGGATGGCATGGAATTCCCGGCGTATTACGACCCGCAGTATCGCTGCGAAATGGAAGTTCTGCGCTTCGATTCCCGTCACCCCAACCCGAAATACCGCGGATGGGTCCACGAATTGGCCGCTCATTTGAGCGATGCTCCGGTAGTCTGCGGCGTTACTCCTCGCGGCAGGAAGAGCGTGTTTGGCGGCTTCGAGATTCCGGCGGAACCCGCCCTCGTCCCGGTGGCGTAAAGCGTCCTGCAAAAGTTAGGTTCATCACCTTTTTTCACGGTACGAAGTACCGGGTGCGTAAAAAGACCACGCACGCTCCTGCCTGTACCCGTGAGCCCCGCCAGACGATGTGGCGCGGGCTCTCCTGCCTGCCGCGCCCCGGCTCATCGGGGCGCTTTCGGGCGTGTACCGTCCCAGTGGCGACGCAGGTCTTTCGAAGCTGCCCGCGACCTTATCCTCCTACCTTCGCCCGCAGCAACTCCGCATTCAGCGCGCCTTCCGGGCTCTCTTCGTGCTTGAACATCAGATACAGATCGCGGCCCGTCGACAGTAGTTCCTTCGACCGTGCGGCGATCGCATCCACGTCTTCCACCCGATAGTCCGGCTTGCGCAGCCGGTAGTACACGAAATCAGCCGTGATCACCTCGGGCACTTCCAACTTCTCCGATTCGGCCACGCACAGCGACACGTTCCGCCCGCGGAGCACCTCGTAGACCGGCTCCGCCAGCCACGATTCGTGCCGGAATTCGAACGCATAGCGCATTCCAGCGGGCAGCAGCTCGAGGTAATCTCGCAGCAGGCCGACATCGCATTTGAGTTGCGGCGGCAACTGGAACAGGATCGGGCCGAGGCGCCGCGAGGTCCGCAACGGGTCGATCATCTTCAGAAAAAGCCCCGTGGCTTCCCCGGCATTCTTCAGCCGCTGGATATGCGTAATGCGCTGGTTGGCCTTCACCGCGAAGACGAACCCGGGAGTGGTGGCCTCCACCCAGCTCTCCAGCGTCGAAGCCGATGGCAGGCGCCGGAACGTGTAGTTGATCTCCACGCAGTTCAGCCGCCCGGCGTAATGCTTCAAAAACTGCTTGGCCGGCAGCTTGTCCGGATAGAATCCGGGCTTCCAGGCCGGGTATGCAAAGCCGGAGGTTCCGGCAAACAGAGTTGCCATGGCTTATCATTATCTCTGGCCGGAGTGCCGATATGCTTGTACACCTGATCGTAAGCTGGCTCGTGGCTGCACTCGCCCTGTGGATCGTTTCCAGGGTGATCGAGGGAATCGAAGTGCGCAATTTCGGTGACGCGCTGATCGCCACCGTGGTGATTGCCATTCTGGATGTCACGGTCAAACCCATTCTCAAGTTTTTCGCCCACCCTCTCACCGTGGTGACGCTGGGACTGTTCCTGCTGGTCATCAACGCCTTCCTGTTGATGCTCGCGGCGATGTTGTCGCCCGGTTTCCGGGTTCGCGGTTTCCTGAACGCGCTGATAGGCTCGCTGCTCCTGACCATTCTGACGGGTCTCCTGCGCCTGGTGGTGTGGGCCTAGTGCCGGCGCCCCAGACCCCTTGCGAGCTTGCCGATTCCATCCGCGCCGCCTCCTCGCACGGCCGCACCATCGCGCTCGGCGGCAATGGCTCCAAACGCCGGATGGCCGGCCCCGTTTTCCCCGCCGATGAGGTCGTCTCGACCGCCGGGCTTCGCCGCGTGCTCCAGTACGAGCCGCACGATCTCACCATCAGCGTAGAGGCCGGACTGCCCTGGCGCGAACTCACCCGCGTGCTCGCCGCGAAACGCCAGATGGTGCCCCTTGATCCGCCGTTCGCCCTGGCCGCTACCGTGGGCGGCGTCATCGCCTCGAACTCCTCGGGGCCCCGCAGACGCCTCTACGGTTCCGCCCGCGACCTGGTCATCGGCATGCAATTCGCCACGCTCGAAGGAAAGCTGGTGAGCGCGGGCGGCATGGTGGTCAAGAATGTCGCCGGTCTGGACCTGTCCAAGCTCATGATCGGATCGTTCGGAACCCTGGCCGCGATCGCTGTGATCAACTTCAAGCTTTTACCCATGCCGGAACTGGAGCGCAGTTTTCTGCTTCCGTTCGAGTCGCTCTCGAAAGCCCTGGCCGCCCGGGACACGATTATCGGAAGCGTCCTCCAGCCCTCCGCGCTCGATCTTTTGAATCCCGCTGCCGGCGCTACCTTGGGAAATCGCTCCTGGATGCTGGCCGTCCGGGG
>Ga0335081_10011140_pt1 | contig 14546 bp, 9 predicted proteins | sample Lox_Sample_35_FD_206713 | JGI IMG/M metagenome (GOLD analysis project Ga0335081, IMG submission 206713) | Soil microbial communities from Loxahatchee National Wildlife Refuge, Florida, United States - Lox_Sample_3.5 | ecosystem: Environmental > Terrestrial > Soil > Wetlands | place: USA: Florida... | reverse complement strand
GACCAAAGCCTTGCCGGTATTTGGCACTTATGCTAAACCGATAATGGGGTTAGGATTCATCTTCGCAGGATTCCTAGCTCTAGTAGTGGTTTCGCTGGGTTCAGCGTGGGGAGTCCTCGAAGCCACGGGACGTTCAACTGGACCCAAATCAAGGGTCAACTTCCTTGAGATCTACGCGTTAGAAGCCGTTCCCGCTCTGGTCATTGTGACTGTCGTGAGCGGCTACATCCAGCTAATGCTCAATATGATGTTCATATTCCCAATTGTGCTTATCCCCTCGCTGTACTTTTTGGGCCGGCTTGTGACAAAGAAGGAAGTCATGAATGGGAACCAATACAAGAAATTCGAGAAGATCGCCTTCTTGATAGCTGCACTAATAGTGGTTGCAGGAGGAATAATTGGATTACTCGGATTGTTTCCGATGCTTTAGAAAATAGTGTTAAAGTTGGTTTGCTATGAAAGAAGAGGCCCCTCCCTTCTCTCTTGTGTGTACAAGCCGACCGGTCGGGTCAATGCATATACATTTTGCATATACACTCTGCATATACAATCGAGAGAACCGGTGACCAAAAGCAACAAAATGTTTCAGTTTTGCCCTCAAATCTACTCTGGCTTTTTCAAAACCTCAGCATCAATAAAGAGGAGAAAACGCAATTGCGTCTTGAAATAGGCTGCTGAAATGGTTAAAGAATAGAAGACAGGTTCATGATCAAGTTTTCTTTTTGAGAAAGCTTTTCCGAAAGCCAACAGCGTGTTACCCTAAAACTTTTATTGCAGATCCCGCCTTTCCTAAATTTCTAAGCTGAACTGTCATGACGGTTATCCAGTTGCTTTACTCCATAATAATCGGGATTATCCAAGGCGTTTCAGAGTGGCTTCCCATCAGCAGCAAAACGCAGATAATCGTTTCATCAACCTACCTTCTGAAGTTGACCTTTCAGCAAGCCTACACTTTCGGCTTGTTCATGGAGATTGGAACCTTGGCTGCAGCGGTTATTTACTTTAGGAAAGATATGGGTAAGCTCGTACAGGTTTTGCTGGGTTCCAAAGATGAAATGAAACGCAAACTTTTCTTTTACGTTCTCATAGTCACTGTGATTACCGCGGCGATTGCTGCTCCACTGTACCTTATTGCAGATTCCATAACGGGAATTGCGGTAGGTATCCCCATGCTGATCATAGGCTTAGTCCTCATTGGTGACGCGGCGCTCATAAGGTACTCAAAGAAAAGACAGGGAAGCGGGGTAGCTCCGAGGAAACTTGAAAACCTCAGCATAAAAGACTACCTTATAATTGGAATCACACAGGGCATATCCGCTTTGCCGGGCGTTAGCAGGTCAGGTATTACAACCAGCGCCATGCTCCTCTTAGGCATTGAACCCGACGAAGCATTCAGGTTATCCTTTACAGCGGGGATTTTTGCTGCCTTAGGAGCTTTCGGATTAACCTTAATCGCCAGCAAATCAAATGTTTCGGCATCCATCGCAAACATAGGGCTAACAGGTTTAATTGTAGCAATAATCACATCATTCATAATCAGCCTGTTCCTCATCGACTTTCTGATCAAATTTGCCGGAAAACAAAAGATTACATACCTGACGGCTGCGCTAGGGGCAATAGCGATTGCAAGCGGCGTGATATACTTAGTCCTCGGCTTATGATTAGTCTTCCCGGGTCAGCTTGAAGTTATGGGTCGATAAAGAAGGAAAATAATTCATCATAAAGGCGAATTTTGCAGCATTATGGAATGAAGCCCATTCTTGAAAGTTCCTCTTTGAGGCTGTCTTTGATGTTCTTTAGGGTTTGTCTCTTTTGGACGTAGTCGTCGCCGCTGATTTTGTCGATTTTGAAGTCTGCATCTAATTGGTCTAGTTCCGTGTTTATCTCGACGATTCTCGCCTTAAGCTGGTCCACGTACGAATGTGCTTTCTCGTTAACGATGACCTCTGAGGGTGCCAACGCTGTTTTTATCAAACCGTCTTCAATTCGAAGTATTCGACTTGAGGCCCTTGCAACGCTTGGATCATGAGTAACCATCAAGATGGTTTTGCCGAGTTCCCGATTTACCTTGACAAGATACTCGACCACGATTCTCGCGTTTTGTGTATCTAACTCTCCAGTCGGTTCATCCGCTAACAGGATAGGCGCATCATTTGCTAAAGCCGCCGCTATCGCTATCCTCTGCTGCTCTCCGCCGCTTAACTCCTCAGGTTTATGGTCTGCCCTATCCAGCATTCCAACTGTTCCAAGCAGTTCATGCACTCGCTCGTTCCTTTTTGCCCGCGGAGCGCCTGAGGCAATCATTGAGAATTCAACGTTTTCCCGAGACGTTAACGTCGGAATCAAGTTGAGGTTTTGGAAAATGTGCCCCACCGTTTTTCTTCTGAAATCAACAAGTTGGCTGACCGATAGAGTAGTTACTGTTTTGTCCCCGACTTGAACTGTGCCTGCGGTTGCTTTGTCCAAGCCGCCGATGATATTGAGTAAAGTTGTTTTTCCGCTTCCGCTTGGACCAATAATAGAAACTAGCTCTCCTGACGATATATCCAAGTTTAAACCGCGCAATGCTTGAACTTCTATTTTGCCCGTCTGGTGAACCTTTACTAGGTCTCGAATTTTGATGTCTAAACCGCTCATTTGGTTCTAACCATCCTTTCAAGTTTAGTTACATATCTTCTGGACATAACTAGGATTGCCGCAATCGTCGAGGCATAAATTAGCCCTACGTAGCTGGCTATGGTTGTTAAGGCACTAGTGGGATAGGTAACATGCGGGTAAATGAGTTGTTGGGTTCCGACGTTGGCCGCCGTTATTATGCCGTAGTCGAAGATGTACCCAACTGCTATGCCAAGCACAACCGAGAAGGTTATGACTGCCAGGTTCTCTGCAAGAAACATCCATACGAGCTGACCGTAAGATACTCCTCTGACGCTCATCAATGTTGCTTCACGGCTTCGCTCACTTAAGCTTACAACCGCTATGACAACCATCCCTACGGTTGCAGAAAGCAAGGCAAATACAACGCTTAAATTCTGAAAGTCTAGGACTTGCAGGGTGTAAAATGTTGTTTGGTCCTGGGAGTTTAACGTTTGTTGCCACTGTTGAGCAAATGAAGTGACGCCATAAACATCAAGGTTGAGGCTTTGGATTTTGGCAGCTACCGCCGTGCCGTTAACCCCTGAATTCAAACTCAGCAGTATAGAGGTGTCGAAGCTTTCATCAATGTAGGCGTCGCTTCCCACTGTCATGTTAAAGAGATTCCGGGGCACGTATGACCAATAAATGCTTCCGTAAGGTATGAAAATGTCTCCTTGATAAGTGGAGATCGTTGATGTCGGCTGGAGCTCGTTTTTAGGTATCTCTGGTCCGAAGAAACCTACGATCTTTAGTGTTCTTGCGCCAGATGGGAAGTCTATGGCTATACTATCGCCAACTTTGAGGTTTTGTTGTTCAGCAACTCGTTTTTCAAGGATAATCGTGGAGTTGTCCGTTTTGAGTTCGGTAAACATTTGCTGCATGCTTGCGCCGCTGAACCAGTCACTTTCATAGTAAGCAGTGGTTAGGAATGAGTCAGGATCAATGGTTTTTACAACAGTATCGGTTTGTGGTTCCTGCAACGTGCAGACCAATGTGTAGTTTTTAACACCAGTAACATTACTTAAAATATCCTTTAATATCACAGGAACTTCTGAAGCGTTTGAGACGCTGATCGATACATCCGCGCCGGCACTGTACTTGACTTGCCTGATAAGGTAGCCTTGTTGGCTTGCGGTTTGCCCAGATACCTGGACGCCGTATCCTATGATAAATGCAATAATGAAAGCGATAGCGGCAACACGTGCTGGGTTGCGGATTATGTTTTTCGAAGCTAATTTTCCAAAGTCACCTGTTACTCGTGAAAACTGAGTAGCCATCCGCTGAAGCACAGGGTAGTTTTGGATAAGCAGTTTTGTGATGCCCCAGAAGAAAAGTATAGGCCCAATTAAGGTCATGATTTGGTCAAAGAGGCTAATTGGTGTCTGAAGGATTGCAAGGTAGAATTCTCCCGAGGCATTGTTAGCTAAAGCCAGAGGAACGTTTATTCCTAGTATTAGAATAATGATTTTATAGGTTCCAAGCAAAGTGGCTGCCCATGGCAGAACTTTCCGGTATGGCTGGTTTGAAGTGTCCATGTACTGCCTTAGCGCCTCAACCGTGGGGAGTTTAGATGCCTTTCTCGCTGACCAAAACATTGATGTCATACCTATTGCAACTCCGAAGGCAATTGTGAAAATCATCGTGTAGGGGCTGAACGTTTGGGGGCTAAAGAGTGCCCTGGCATTGAATCCACCTGTGAAAACCTGGTTCAAAATTAGTCCGCCTATCACTCCACCTATTCCGCCTATGCATCCCACTGTTATTGCTTCGCCAAGGAACATTTGCTGTATTTGCCCGCTTGAGAGACCTTTGGTAGATAGTAACCCGATTTCGCGTCTTCTCAAGTTAAACGAGACGTCGGAGATTGTTGAACCGAGGTACCATGCGACGAAGAATATTGGAATTGAAAGGATAACAAATTCATAAATTGTACTCCCAAAATTAAGATTGAAATTACTCAAGGCAATATCCACGTTGTTTTGTACTTGGCCAAATATTTGGTATTTTGAGAGAACGTTGTTTTGTATTTCTGTAGCTACAGTGTTTACGTTGTTTTCTGAGGCTTGGACATTCCAGGGGCTGAGAAGGCCGGAGCGATCTACGTTTATCATGAAAGTATTGTCAACTGTTCTGTTTGGCATCGTTGACCAAAACTTCAGGATAGTACTGTTCCAACCTAGTATCATCGAGTCCTGGCGTGTTTCGTAAATTTGCTGTGAACCTATAGGAGCGCCACCATAATACAAGAAACTGTTGCCAGAAGCAAGCGAGTAACCCGCATCAGTTAAATCTGCAAAACCAGCCACAGTTAAATTCAGGTAGATAGTAGTCCAGTTGCCCTGATTAGGAGTTGGAAATGATATCTCTGTTGTTATGTTATCTCCAATTTTAACTTTTGAGGCCATCGGTGTGCCCGAAATGACCCAGGTTTGGTTTTCACCGATCTCTCCTGCTGGCTTGTTTGTCCAATCATTGTAGATCTGTGACGTATCAGGAAAAGAAACCATCTGCATATATGATGAATAGTTAGTGTCTAAATCTTTGGCGGGTACAGTGTTTAGCCTTGCGATTGTATCGACGCTTTTAACGCCGTTTATACTTGTGATGTTGCTGACGGCTTGATCGAAATCCGTTAAATTCAGCCACACCGTGAACTCCAAGTCGGTGTTGACTGATTTGAGTTGCTGGTTTAGCGACTGCTCCCCTGCAATATTTGCTTTTATGTCGATGCACGCGAAAAAAGTGGCGGCGAGTACTAAACCTATCAGGAATGCGGTGAAAAGTTTCCAGTTGCGGAATACTCTTTTAACCGGATACATCATTGACATGGAGTATCACGGTTTCATAGTTTGAAGTGGATTTAAATCTACTTGTTAGAACACCAACGGTGCAAGCGCAAAATAGCCTGACAGGTAAGCCCTCAAAAGAACGGTCAACTAGAAAGAATTAAATCACAAACGCATTCTCTAATAACGCATGCATTCATTTCTTAACTTTCTCAATGAGGAAAACATGAGTTTATTCACGGATTTTTACGAGTTAACCATGTGCGCAAGCTACTTTGACAACAAAAACTTTGAGCCAGCCACTTTTGACCTGTTCATTAGGCGACTGCCTGAAAACCGCTCCTACTTCCTTTTCGCAGGCTTAGAGCAATGCCTCCAGTACCTACAAAACATCACGTTCAACGATGCGCATTTGGAATACCTTAAGGCGCGGGGTTTCCACAGGGATTTTCTGGAATACCTGAGGGGTTTTAATTTTACTGGAGAAGTGTGGGCTATCCCGGAAGGTTCACTGGCTTTTCCCAACGAACCCTTAATCCGAGTTACTGCGCCTATAATCGAAGCTCAGTTGGTTGAGACTTTCCTGCTCAACACAATCAACTTGCAAACCATGATAGCCACCAAAGCCTCGCGCGTAGTGCATGCAGCCAAAGGCAAGCCGATAATCGAGTTTGGGCTGAGAAGAGAGCCTGGCGTTGATGCTGGAATGAAAGTGGCGCGAAGCAGCTACGTTGCAGGCTGCGAGGGTACAAGCAACGTTTTGGCTGGACAGGTTTACGACATTCCAGTCTTCGGAACCATGGCGCATTCCTTCATTATGTCCTACCCCAAGGAGATCGACGCATTCCGAGCCTTCACACTAACTTTCCCAGACAAGTCCACGCTTCTAATAGATACCTACGATGATTTTTCAGGTGCCGAAAAGGCAGCTGTCATAGCAAAAGAACTTGAGGCAAAAGGCTACAAGCTGGGCGGCGTTCGCTTGGATAGCGGAGACTTAGCGAAAGACAGCAAAAGAATTCGAAAGTTCCTCGACGATCAAGGTTTGAACTACGTGAAAATCTTCGCCAGCGGCGATTTAGACGAATTCAAAATCGAAGAGTTACTTGGCAAAGTGGCTTGTATCGATTCTTTTGGAGTTGGGACAAAAATGGGCACTTCAGCAGACAGGCCCTACCTTGATGTGATTTACAAGCTATGCGAAACTATGAAGGCTGATGGCACCTTCACACCCATTATGAAGCTGAGCAAGGACAAAATCACACTTCCGGGAAGAAAGCAGGTTTACCGCTTCATCGACGCCGAAGGAAAAATGGAAAAGGACATAATTGCTTTGGAAGAAGAAAAAGTAGATTCGCAACCGCTGCTAGTTAAAGTGATGGAAAAAGGCAAGTTAACTCGTCCCCTTCCATCGCTGAGGCAGATTCGAGCAGATGCAGCTACAAGCTTGTCCAAGTTACCAGACCAGTACAAAGCTTTGACAGTTGCACCTGTTTACCCAGTTGAAATAAGTCGTAACTTGTTGAACTTGGTTAAAACTCTTAAGCGGCAGTTGACTATAAACGAGGTAAGCCATTCGGGCTCTGACTAGGCTGAATAGGCTCTCTTTTGTTTTTGGCTCGCCCTCTTTTTTTGTGTTCGCTTCAGCACTGTTATGTTTTGCTCGCATTGAGGTATGACTTTGTCGGCATTTTTGATTTTTCGTATCTGCAAAAGTCGCCTTTCATTCTTTCTTGAAGACTAGTAAACAGATTCTTACTTTCCCCAAGCAATCACCGTCCAATGTAGTTTTGGTGCTCGATACATTAGGTGATCGCCTTTTCAGGCAATTATTATGCGAAATATGGCAAACACTTAAAAGCCTTTTTAGAAAAGGTTAAGTGCTACAGTAAAGGGAAGGCTTCATATTGCAGAATCGTCCGACAATCGTTGCTGTTGGCAGAACCAAGTTCGGGGAACATTATGGCAAAGAACCCGAGAAACTTATTGAGGAAGCTTGGCTTGCCGCTTCAAACGAATGCAGTTTAGAACGCAAAGATCTTGAAGCCTGCTACATGTCAGACTGCTTTCTACCGATAACAAACAAGCTGGGCTTGGAAGAAGGATTCCTTTCGGAACTTACCGAGTTGCACGTTCCAATGGAGGTTACTCGGTCTTTCAGCGCCGCCCTTTTAACCGCCTGCCACGCGATTCAAGCTGGAGTTTACAACACCGTTCTCGTCGGTGGCATAGAAAAAATGACTGACCGCTGGGATAAAATACGAGACGACCTAATGCTTCTGGAAGACCCATGGAGCTACTTTGCAGGCGGCACCCCAGAAGCCAACCATGAACTGCTTCTAAGAGCATACATAAAGAAGCATCATATAACAGGTGAAAACCTCGAAAAACTCAATGTTGCCTTAGCGCAAGTTTCAGTTAAGAACCATGCAAACGCAACCAAAAACAAGTATGCGCAGTACCACAGACCGATCACAGTGGATCAAGTCTTGCACGCAAGGAAAACTGCGCATAAACCTTTAGGCATGTACGATTTCGCACCGATTTCTGATGGCGCATCTGCGTTGATATTAACAAGCGAAGTTGCAGCCAAAAAGCGATGCGACAAACCAATTTACGTTTTAGCTTGCAGTTCAGCAACAGACTACTTGAACTACACCGCGAGGGATGATTTGGCTCATTTCGTGGCTGCTGAACTCGCCATGAAAAAAGCTGTTCAAATGGCAGGGACAACCATTTCCGACATTCAAGTTATCGAAGTAAACGACCAGTCAACGATGATGGAGCTTGTTTCTCTCGAGGACTTAGGCTTCATCGAGCCAGGAACGTCTTGGAAAAACATCCATGAAAGCTACCAAAACAACAAGAACTTTTACGAAGTAAACGGCAAACATCTTTTCGTTAACACTGACGGTGGCTTAAAAGCAGATGGAAACCCCGTTGGAGCAACAGGTGGGGCACAGATTTTTGAGATTTACCGCCAATTGAAAGGTCAAGCAGAGGCGCGGCAAGTAAGTTTTGTTAATGGTTCACCGAAAACAGGTTGCGTGTCAGAGTTTGAAGGCTTCGGAACGAAGGCTTACGTAACTATCTTAGGAGAGAAGAAAGATTGAGCAGTGAGCCAATAGAGCGACGGGTTTCTTATTTAGGTGACAGGCTACGTGCGAGTCAATGCCAGAGCTGTGGTAAAGAATACTTTGAAGTCAGAGATTACTGCAGCAACTGTGGCAGAAAGAGCTATGGAAAGATGGATAGCATCGACCTATTTTACGATAAAGGAAAACTTGAGTTATGCACATTCATCAATGAACCCACAAACAAGTTTATGAAATTCCAAAACTTTGTTTATGGGATAATTTCTTTTCACAACGGCAAAATCCGTGTGCCTGGAAGAATAACTGATCAAATAATAGCGGACGGCAAAGATATTGATTTAGCAAGTCTTGAGGGAAGAGAAGTTGTTCCCCGTTTCCGCAGGCGCTACTCGGTTGGAAAAAGCGAAGTTGTCCCAACCATTTCATTGGCGTTCACTTTGGCTGACGAGTACTACCCGCACCAAGAATACCGCATAACCGCACCCAACAAGGAGTATGAATTACCAGGAGTTGTCGGCTACGGCGTTTATGCTTCAAGGTTCCGAATAAAAGAAGCAGGGTTAGAACGCGCTGTTCCATTTGTTGACGAAGACTCTGTGACGGCAGCCGTGGAAGCTGGAAAACTTGCATTGATTCATTCAGGCGTCGACAATAGCTTAGTCGGCAAAGTTTACGTTGGCTCAGAATCCAATCCTTACTCAGTTAAGCCTATCGCGTCCAAAGTAGCTCAAGTGCTTAAGCTCGGCGAAGAAGATGGCGACATCCAAGGCGTTGACGCAGTTGACACGGAGTTTGCATGTAAAGCAGCTACAAGCATTTTCAAAGATGCTTGTGCCCTCGTCAGTTACCCGCGTTCAGGCATAAAATACGCCATGGCTATTGGTGCAGATAACTCTCAGGCAGCGCCAAGAGGCTGCCCCGGCGGTGAACTGGATACGTTTGTCGGCTACGGTGGCGCAGCGTTCATTTTCGGGAAAAACGATGTGATCGCCCAAATGGAAGGGTGGTACTCCTGCACCTCTGACACTCCTGATTTCTGGCGCAGAGACGGCGAGCCTTTCCCGATGCATGGCGGAAGATTCACAGGAGACCCAGCGTACTTCAAACACGTCCGCAAAGCAACAAGCAAACTTATGGAACGCCTCAAGCTTAAAGCAAGCGACATAGGTTACTTTGTTGCCCATCAGCCTAACCCTCAGTTTCCAGTCAGAATAGCCAAGGAACTCGGTTTTAAGGAAGAACAGTATCTGCCTGGGATTATGATTAACAAGTTCGGCAACACCTACTCAGGCTGCGTACCTCTGAGTTTAGCCGCGGTACTTGATGTCGCCAAGCCCGAAGAACTGATCTTGGTCGGTAGCTATGGTTCCGGCGCTGGAAGCGACGCATACCTGCTTCGAACCACAAGCCAACTTATCGACAAGCGGAAGCAGCAGAAAGCCAACGTAAGATTCCAAGCTGAAAACCCCTTCATTGAATATGTTGATTATCAGACTTATCGTCGTCTCAAAATTGGGATGTAACAAATACTTTAATAAATAACATTGAAACACAAGTAGCGAGGAGCCAATAGATTGATTCTAAATGACCTCGCTGAAGTAATTTATGCACCTGCAAAGGCTTTCAAGAAAATTATTGAAAACCCGAAATATATAGGTGCAATTCTGGTTCTGATCCTTTTCGTTGGTTTAGCCATGGGTTTCGAGTTCGTGCAGTTCTCTAAGATTTACACAGAGAACACTGTGCCACAAGTTGGTTCGCAACAGGATTTCATTAACTCAACGTCGTGGGGGTCAAATGGGCATTTAAGTGACAATTTCGCTGAACCATTCAACTACAGCATCTTCGTTGCTGCCCTAAATACCAATTACAGCTTGTTTGGGAACAGCAGCCTAGAAATAGATGCAACTCACACAAATAACATAACGGCGGCTTTAAGTAACGTCTTCAATGTCGACTGCAATTCTCCGTCGGGATTTCAGAATCTATCTTTAACTATGAAGCAGGTGGCACCTTCGTCTGAACCCCAAAGTGCCTCTTTGACTTTGTATTCACTTAACGACACAAGCTTCTATACCTATGACTTAACTTCATCCTTAAACACGGCGACAGTAAATGTCTGGAACAACTTAACCATCCCGCTTGGACAAAAAGCGTCAGTCTGGACGCCTACCGGCACTCCCTCGTGGGGCAACATTACTGCTCTGCAACTTAGCCTAACCTATCCAGCTAACTCCAACGTAACCATCCGCATCGGTGCCCTATTCTTCCGAGGACAATACAGTACGCCGGTGCAAACCGACAGCTTGGGTCTTGTCGAACAATTTCTGTCTTCTTATGGTTTCGAATTCATCTTAATCTGGTTTGTCTTGACAGGGATTATCTACGTGTTCTTCTACGGCTTGAAAACCAGCCATGTTTGGAAACCAGTTTTCGTCGCCACAGGCTTCGCCTTAATGGTAATGGTCATCAGATCATTGATCAACATTCTTGCCGCAGCCACATTACCAACGCTCTACTACCCTTACGACATAACACTCGGAGTTCGCTTCAACTTCTTCGGAGCCACAACCTACGCTGGAGCGGCAAGCAGCTTAACAAGCCAGTCGCAAACCATCCTTAACAGCATCAACGCTGCCACCGCCGGATTCGGCACAGCAGTTTTCATAATGTTCGTAGTCTCTTACGTCTGGCTTGGAACCTTATCCACAATAATAGTTGGAGCATTAAAACCGGAGTTTTCGATGACGAAAAGAATCACAATAGCCGGTGTCGCTGTAGCCGCCACCCTCTTTCTGTCGCTCCTGCTCGTAGGACTCGTTTAAACTCTCGCGGAACCCTCTTTTTCTGGGGCTTTTTACTTTTTTCCCTGCAGCTACACAGTCACGTTATTCTTTAAGCAAGATTTATATGATTGAAATTCACCTTTGCAATTGAAAACCCTTAAGCGAGGAACATTATTCAGGTGAATTAAGTTGACGGCAATCAAAGATTTGCAGGATGGAATGAAACGGGTAAGTGTCGAAGCAAAAGTTGTTGAAAAAGGTGACCCACGCGAAGTCAAATCCCGCTTTAAAGACGAAACGTACCGCATCGTCGACGCTGTCGTTGCGGATGAAACAGGCAGCATCAAATTGACGTTGTGGAACGAGCAGATCGACATGGTTAATGTGGGCGACAACATTAAAATCGACAACGGCTACATAACCTCCTTCAAAAGCGAAAAGCAACTTAACGTCGGAAAATTCGGCACACTAAAAGTCTCATAAAGCATCCTCCGCTTAACGCTGCTTACTTTAAAGATCAAACACTATTTTTAATATCATTATCCACGACTCACCGAATGTGAGCGGTGAATAGAACTATTCTTTAAAATAGATGTTTTATTGCGGAGTAATAACGGAACTCCACCTAAAACAATAATTTTTTTGATTACTCACAAAATCACTTTAAGCTTCCATGACACGTGTCATGTACAACGTTGCACTCTCACAGAAAAAACCTTATTAGTTCAAACGGCTGGGTTCATTTCTCAGAAGGGCTGTGGAGAAGCTAAAGTGCAGTTTGAACTTATCGCACCATACAAAATGTCACCTGGACAGGCTGACGCCGTCGAAAAGCTAGCTGACAACTTCACCAAAAAACAGAAACAAACCCTTCTCGGCATCACAGGCAGCGGCAAAACCTTCATCATGGCAAACGTAATCAACCGCCTACAAAAACCAACCCTGATAATTGCACACAACAAGATTTTGGCCGCACAGCTTTATGGGGAACTTCGAGAGCTTTTCCCTCACAACCGAGTTGAATTCTTCATTTCTTTCTACGATTTTTACCAGCCTGAATCGTATCTTCCAGCTCAGGACATGTACATTGAAAAAGATTCTGATGTAAACGAAGAAATTGAAAAAATGCGTATGCATGCAGTCTCCAGCCTGGTGAGTCGAAACGACACCATAATTGTCGCAAGCATTAGCTGCATTTACAGCCTTGGAAACCCAGAGGACTTCCGAGCCATGGCTCTCGAGCTGGCGGTTGGGAAGCAAATCGCAAGGCAGGACTTTATTCGAGAACTGGTTGAGATGCAGTATGAACGCAACGATATGGTTCTTGAACCGGGCAGGTTCCGCGTGCGAGGCAACACCATCGATATTGTTCCGTCATACGAGAACGATATTTTGCGGATTGAATTGGACGGAGACAAAGTCGCTAAACTTAAAGAAGTCCACCATTTGACAGGCGACGTTAAAGTTGCAGTAGACCGATTAACGCTTTACCCCGCTCGCCAATACGTTGTTCCCGAAGAGAAACATGCACTTGCACTTGAATACATCAAGCAGGAACTGGAGAAGAGGCTTCTCGACTTGCCGCCACTGGAGGCTCAGAGGCTTAAGCAACGCACAAACTACGATTTAGAGATGATTCGGGAAATCGGGTTCTGCGCAGGAATGGAAAACTACAGCCGACACTTCGACGGACGCAAACCAGGCGAACCACCTTTCACCTTAATGGATTACTTCCCAAAAGACTACCTGCTAATAATCGATGAAAGCCACCAAACAATCCCGCAGTCCCGAGCCATGTACAATGGCGATTACGCGAGAAAAAAGAATCTCGTTGACTTCGGCTTCCGACTACCCAGCGCCCTAGACAATAGACCGCTAAAGTTTGACGAATTCGAAGGAAAAATGGGTAAAGTCCTTTTCGTCTCCGCAACTCCAGCAGAGTACGAATTGGAAAAAAGCGGCAAACCCGTCGAATTAATCACTCGACCAACCGGGCTTCTTGACCCAGAAGTGGAAGTTCACCCCATCGCGGGTCAGATGCAGCATCTAATGGCCGAAGCGAAGAAAACCATGGAGCGCGGCGACCGAATCCTGATTACAACCCTCACCAAACGAATGGCCGAAGACTTGGCTGACTACCTGGTCAAAGAAGGCTTTCGCGTACGTTACATGCACTCCGACATCGACAGCTTAGACCGCATAGAGCTTGTGCGGCAGCTTCGCGTTGGCGATTTTGACATTTTGGTTGGAATCAACCTGCTGCGGGAAGGCTTAGACATCCCTGAGGTGGCGACCATATTCATTTTGGATGCTGATAAAGAGGGGTTCCTGCGAGATGAACGCAGCCTTATCCAAACCATTGGACGAGCCGCAAGAAACGTGAATGGTAGAGTAATCCTGTATGCTGACGTTGAAACAAACTCGATTAAAAGAGCAATAAAAATTACCAATTACCGCCGCGCCTTCCAAAAACGCTACAACCAAGTCCACAACATCACCCCAACGACGATCATTAAGAGCGTTTCCCATAAGGAAGGAATAATTAAGGGCACAAAGCATCTTCCAAAGTCAGATATTCAACGTCAAATAATCGAGTTAGACGCGAAAATGAGGGAAGCCGCTGAAAAACTTGATTTCGAGAAGGCTATTGAACTGCGAGATACCATTTCCCAGATGAATTTGGCGTTAGCAAGAAAGATAGAAAACGAAAGCTAGCCCAGAAAATGCGGGGTTTAAGGCAAAAAGGTTCTAATCTGTCTTGCTTAAACAAGTTACAATTTACCTAAGCGGAGAAGGAAACTGGTTTCGTCATGAGAGACAACATCTCAATTAAGGGTGCAAGAGAGCACAACCTCAAAAACATAGATGTGGAACTTCCCAGAAACAAGTTCATAGTTATCACTGGGCTTTCAGGCTCAGGAAAATCCACCCTTGCTTTCGACACGATCTATGCCGAAGGACAACGACGTTACGTTGAAAGCTTATCCGCCTACGCACGACAGTTCTTGGGCTTAATGGATAAACCCGACGTTGACTCCATCGAAGGGCTATCTCCTGCTATCTCGATCGAACAGAAAAGCACCAGCAAAAATCCTCGATCAACCGTCGGAACAGTAACCGAAATCTACGATTACCTCAGGCTACTTTTCGCCCGCGCCGGCACGCATCACTGCCCAAAATGCGGCAGCTCAATTCACCCGCAAAGCGCCGAAAACATAACTAGCCTAATCATGGCAGAAAAA
>Ga0335081_10011139_pt1 | contig 14547 bp, 15 predicted proteins | sample Lox_Sample_35_FD_206713 | JGI IMG/M metagenome (GOLD analysis project Ga0335081, IMG submission 206713) | Soil microbial communities from Loxahatchee National Wildlife Refuge, Florida, United States - Lox_Sample_3.5 | ecosystem: Environmental > Terrestrial > Soil > Wetlands | place: USA... | reverse complement strand
TCGCACTGCGAAGCACTCCTTGGTATGATTGGCGCCTCGGTCGCACCGGCCCGGTGGGTCGAAGCAGTAGGCGCGGTCTCGATGCGCGGCATAAAGCTGCCGACCAGCCCCGATCCAGATCAGCGGTTGTTGCAGCGTCGCCCAGCGCGGTCAAGATGCGGGCGGAATGTGGGCGGCCGGCCGACTTGGATCAGCGCTTGTCGCTGGCGATCTGCTCGACCAGGTCGACGATGCGCCGCCGGAGCTTGGAATCGCCGATGCGCATGAACGCCTTGGTCAGCGCCAGGCCGTCCGACGTAGCCAGGAAATCGGACACGTAAGCAGGTGAGGGCGCCTCGCCCATGCCGTCCGCGCGCGCCGCCAGCGCCACACTCGGCGCGCCCTCGAAAAAGAACGAGACCGGCACTTGAAGAATGTGTGAAATTTGCTGCAGCCGGCTCGCGCCGATGCGGTTGGTGCCTTTCTCGTATTTCTGCACCTGCTGGAAGGTCAGGCCGAGGGCGTCTCCAAGCTTCTCCTGGCTCATCGCCAGCATCATCCGCCGCATCCGCACGCGGCTCCCGACGTGTTTATCAACTGGATTTGGCGCCTTTTTGGCCATCATTATAATCGACCCCTGCGTCGCCCGCTCACCGAAATGGCTGTAAGTACTCAAAGCAGTTACGATTGGTACCAAATCTATACTGGGTTCACCACGGTTATTCTTGGGTTGAATTTGCGAAACTGCGCACGAACATCGCCGCTAAAGTTGCGCGTGACAGTTGAGCAGCAAGTATGGCGAACATCCTGCGGTTAGTACCGCGCGCCCCGCCTAGCCTAGCGATATGGCATTAAGCGGGACTTTGCATGTCTGTGGGTCGCTAAATTTTCATCGGCTTTGCGCGCAGTCGACGGCTGATGACGGCAAGGAGCGCGATCGCGACGAGGATGGCGGCCGGCACATCGCCGGCGCGCGCGTAGATCGGCGCGCTGATCGCGCGGGGCAGCGGCGAATCGACGACGCCCTCCTCGCCCAGCGGCAGCGAGTTGACGGTTCTTCCGAGCGGATCGATCACCGCCGAAATGCCGGTGTTGGCGGCGCGAACCACCGGCAGACCCTCTTCGATCGCGCGCATGCGGGCTTGCTGGAAATGCTGGTAGGGGCCGCTCGAGACGCCGAACCAGCCGTCATTGGTGACATTGACGATCCAGCCCGGCCGTTCGCCCGCAGGCACCGCGTCGCCCGGGAAGATAATTTCGTAGCAGATGAGCGGAAGCGCCGGCGGCGCGCCGGGCACCGCGATGAGCCGGCGTCGGTCCCCCGCCAGGAAGCCGCCGTGAAGCCTGGTGAGCTGCCGCAAGCCGAGACGCTCGAGCAGATGCTGGAACGGCAGGTATTCGCCGAACGGCACCAAGTGCACCTTGTCGTAAAGCCCGAGGATCGAGCCGTCGTGGTTGATCACGTAAATCGAATTGAACGCGGCCGGGTCGGCGGGGTCGACCGGTTCGGCGAGGCGTACGGCGCCGGTGATCAGCACCGTGCCGTGGCGCAGCAACTGCGCGATCTGGTCGAGCGCGTCGGGTTCGCGCGTCAGGAAGAATGGGAACGCCGATTCCGGCCAGATCAGATGCGTCACCCCGCGCAGGTCAGCGGCCTGCGGGCCCGCGGCGCGGTCGGATAGCGTCGCGTAGCGCTTCATCACCTCCTGCTTGGCCGCGCGGTTGAATTTGACGTCCTGCGGCACGTTCGGCTGCACGATGCGCAGATGTACGCCCTCGACCATTCGGGTCGGCGTCCGCGACAGCCGCAGCGCCCCGAAGCCGGCGAGCCCGGCGAGCACCACAACGCCGCATAAGAGCGGCAGCCACGGCCAGCCAGTCTCCTTGCGGTCGTCGGTGAGGCTCGCCGGCGCAGCGAAAATCCCGACGGCCAGGAACGTCAGGCCCCAGATACCGACAACCGAGGCGCTTTGTGCGAGCTCCAGAGGAGCGGAGAGCGCGTAGCCAAAGGCGTTCCAGGGAAATCCAGTCAAGAGGTGGCCGCGCAGCCATTCGGCGATGGTGAGCGCCACCGCCAGAGCCAGAATGCGCGCCGCGCCGCGCGTCCACAGAAAGCGGGCGAGCAGGACGCCGAACGCGGTAAAGATTGCGAGCAGCGCCGGCAGCCCGATCACCGCGATCGGCAGCAGCCAGCCGAAGGTCGGCGCATCGACCAGGAAGGCGAAGCCGACCCAATAAAGCCCGGCGAGGAAGTAGCCGAAGCCGAACCACCAGCCGATCGCCGCGGCCGCCATCGCGGCGCGCCAGGGATCAATGCCGGCGCCGTCGAGCAGCCAGACCAATGTCGGGAAAGTCAGGAACAGGATCGGCCAGGCATTGAGCGGCGCCATCGCTAAGGCCGACAGCGCGCCGGCGGCAAAGGCTATCAGCCAGCGCCGCCACCCCCAGGCCAACACGATGGCTTGGATCAATCGTTGTGGCGTCACGGCATAGGTTGAGAGTTTGCGCCGGGCCGGCTGACCTCGTCGCGCGGCGGGGAAGCGCGCGCTGCCGGCTGTTTCACCAGCGTCGGCGGCTCGCGTGGCGGAGCCGGGCGGCGATCCTTGCTGCGGTAGATTTTGACCCGTTTGACCCGGCGCGGATCGGCATCGAGCACCTCGGCCTCGAAGGCGGCCGGGCCCGGTACCAGTTCGCCGCGCACCGGGACGTGGCCGGCGCGCATCACCAGATAGCCGCCGAGCGTGTCCACCTCGTGCGCCGCCTCGCCGACGTCGAACTCGTCCCCGATCGCGGCACGCACATCGTCGAGGCTTGCGCGCCCGATCGCCAGGAATGAGCCGTCGCTCTGGCGCGTTACCGCCGGAGTGGCCGCTTCATCATGTTCGTCGGCGATGTCGCCGACGATGAGCTCGACCAAATCCTCGATCGAGACGAGACCGTCGCTGCCGCCATATTCGTCGATGACGAGCGCGAGATGAATGCGCGTCGCCTGCATCTTGGCGAGCAGGTCGAGCGCGGGCATCGAGGGCGGCGCGTAGAGGAGTTCGCGAACAATGTCGGCGGCGGCCAAAGGCATCGACAGATCGATCTTGCCGAAATCGAGATCTGCCGGCGGTAATTCCCGCTCGGCCGCCGGATCGAGCGCGGCGCGTCTGGCCATGAACGCGACCAGGTCACGAATGTGCACCATGCCGATCGGATCATCGAGCGTGTCGTTGTAGACCACGAGCCGCGAATGGCCGGCACCCTCGAACACTCTGACCAGTTCGCCAATCGCAATGTCGCGCTGCACGGCGACGATATCGGCGCGCGGCACCATGACGCTCTCGATGCGGCATTCGCGCAGGCCGAGAATATTCTTGAGCATGGCGGCTTCGGCCGGCGAGAAGCCCGACTCCGCCTGCTGCGCGGTGAGCACCTGTTCAAGGTCGGCGCGCGTTGCCGCTGCCTTCCAACCGAAAAGAATGCGCATCGCCCGCGTCAGCCAGCCCTCGGGCTGGGGCTCGTGCGGCGCCGGCACCACCATCGGCAGCCCGCGATGCTCGGCTTCCTTGAGATCGTTGCGGTTGGGGAATTGCGCCATCGAGGGTCGCTACCAGGTGATGAGGCGTCGGAGGTCAGGCGCTGCCGGCGCGACGATACGGATCGGGAATCGCAAGTCGGCGCAGAATCTCGCGCTCGAGCCGCTCCATCGTCTCCGCCTCCTCGCTCTCGACGTGATCGTAGCCCAAGAGATGCAGGAAGCCGTGCACGGCAAGATGGGCAACATGATGGGAGAACGGTTTGTGCTCGGCGTGCGCCTCGCCGGCGATGGTTTCATAGGCGAGCACGACGTCGCCGATAAGCGGCGGGGCTCCGCCGGCGCGCCGCGTCGGGAACGACAGCACGTTGGTGGCTGCATCGACGCCGCGCCAGGCGCGGTTGAGCGAACGGATCGCCGAATCATCGGTCAGCACGATAGCAACCTCCGACCGCGGTGTTGACAGCATCGCGGCGGCTTCGCTGATGGCGCGCCGCGCCGCCGATCCGGCATCGTCCGCCCCCCGCCACAATTCGGATTCGACGAGGAGGTCGATCTCGACTGGCGCTGCAGCCGCGCGCGCCTTGCGCGCCGTGCGTGTCATTCGGCCCGTCCGCGTTTGGCGGCAGCGGCTTTGTCGTAGGCCGCGACGATGCGGGCGACGAGCTCGTGACGGATGACATCGGCGGCGGTGAACGCGACGTGGGCAATGCCGTCGATGCCCTCGAGGAGCCGCACCGCGTCGGCGAGGCCCGAGGTCTGGCCCGGCGGCAGGTCGACCTGGCTCGGGTCGCCGGTTACGACCATCCGGCTGTTCTCGCCGAGCCGGGTCAGCAGCATCTTCATCTGCATCGCTGTCGTGTTCTGCGCTTCGTCGAGAATGATAGCGGCGTTCGACAGCGTGCGGCCGCGCATGAAGGCAAGCGGCGCGATCTCGATCTCGGTGGTTTGCAGCGCACGCTCGACGATCCGGGGGTCCATCAAGTCGTAGAGCGCGTCGTAGATCGGCCGCAGATAGGGGTCGACCTTCTCGCGCATGTCGCCGGGCAGGAAGCCCAGCCGCTCGCCGGCTTCGACCGCCGGCCGCGAAAGAATGATGCGGTCGACCTCCTTGCGCTCGAACAGCTGCACGGCGTGGGCGACGGCGAGCCAGGTCTTGCCGGTTCCGGCGGGCCCGGTCGAGAACACCAGCGCGTGGCGCTTGAGTGCGCGGACATAGGCGTCCTGCGCCGCCGTGCGCGCGCGTACCCGGCGTTTGCGCAGATTGATCTCCTCGAAGTTCTGCCGCGCCGCCGCCGGATCGAAATCGAACAGCGAGCCCTGCGAGATCGCGAGCCTGATGGTGCCGTCGACGTCGCCGGCCACGAGCTCGTCGCCGCGCTTGAGCCGCTCGTAGAGGCTCTCGAGGACCCGGCGCGCCTGCTCGCAGGCCTCGCGCGGACCTTCGATGGTGACCTGATTGCCGCGCGAGGTAGCGACAACGCCGAGACGGCGCTCGATCAGCGCGAGGTTTTGTCCGTATTGTCCGAACAGCGTGGAGGCGAGACGGTTGTCGTCGAAGGTGAGAACAACGTGCACCGCACTGTCGGGCGCGGCGATCAGCGATTGATCGATGCCGGTTTTCATTCAGGCTCCTGCGCCAGTGAGCGCCGGCCCTCGCGCGAGCGTGCCGAACAGGCTGTTGCTGGCGATCTCGGTGATGGTAACGGCAGCGATCTCGCCGATCAGCGAAGCCGGTGCCTCGACCTGAACCGGTTGGAGATAGGGCGAGCGCCCGACGAGCTGGCCGTCATGGCGTCCTGGCCGCTCGAACAACACCGAGAATTTGCGGCCGAGGCAGCGGCGGTTGAAGGCGGCCTGGTGGCGGTCGATGGCCGCTTGCAGGCGAAGAAGACGGTCGGACTTTACTGCCTCGTCCACCTGATCATCCATCTCGGCCCCCGGAGTGCCGGGCCGCAGCGAGTATTTGAACGAGAACGCGCCGGCATAGCCGACCTCAACCACCAGATCGAGCGTTGCGGTGAAGTCAGCTTCGGTCTCGCCCGGAAAGCCGACGATGAAATCCGAAGTCAGCGCAAGGTCGGGCCGCGCCGCGCGCAGCCGCGCGACGATGTCGAGGTAATCGGCGCGGGTGTGGCGGCGATTCATGGCGGCAAGAATGCGGTCGGAGCCGGATTGCACCGGCAGATGCAGCTGCGGCATCAGCTGCGGCAAGTTGCGATGGGCGGCGATCAGGTCGTCATCCATGTCGCACGGATGGCTGGTGGTGTAGCGCAGCCGCTCAATGCCTTCGAGCCGCGCCAGCGACCCGAGCAATCGCGCCAACGACCATGGCCGCCCGTCCGGGCCCTCGCCGTGATAGGCGTTTACGTTCTGCCCGATCAGCGTGACCTCGCGCACGCCGGCGTCGAGGAGCCGCTCGACCTCGGCGCGGATCTTGCCGACCGGGCGCGAAAATTCCGCGCCGCGCGTATAGGGCACGACACAAAACGTGCAGAACTTGTCGCAGCCTTCCTGCACCGTGATGAAGGCGGTGACGCCGCGCGCGCGGGTCGCGGCCGCGCCGGGCGACGCGAGATGATCGAACTTGTCGTCGGGCGGAAATTCGGTATCGACGGCCGTGCCGTCGCGCTCGGCGCGGGCGATGAGTTCGGGCAAACGGTGATAGTTCTGCGATCCGACCACGATGTCGACCGCCGGCGCCCGCCTGACGATCTCCTCGCCTTCGGCTTGCGCCACGCAGCCGGCGACCGCGACGAGAACGCGCCGGCCGTCGGCGGCGGCCGCGTCCTTGAGCCGCCGCAGGCGGCCGATCTCAGAATAGACCTTTTCCGCCGCCTTCTCGCGAATATGGCAAGTGTTGAGAATGACGAGATCGGCGTCTGCGGCTGTTGCGGTCTCGACATAACCCTCCGGCGCCAAGCTGTCCGCCATACGCTGCGAGTCGTAGACGTTCATCTGGCAGCCGAAGGATTTTACATAGAGCTTGCGAGAACCTTTCATTCGACGGTCTTCGATACCCTTTGGGTTTCGTTTCAATATATCGCGTTTGCGCCGGCGCGTCAGCCAAGGTCACGACGCAGCGTCAGCGCCGTTGCGCCGTCGTCATAATAACCTTGCCGCCGGCCGACCTCGTGAAATCCGGCCCGATCGTAAAGCCGGCGGGCGGGCGCATTGCGCTCGCCGACTTCGAGGAATACCGCGCGCACGCCAAGCCCGGCCAACCGCCGCAAATGCAGATCGAGGAGCCGGCGCGCAACGCCGCGTCGGCGCCGCGCCGGCGCAACGGCGATCGAAAGAATCTCCGCTTCGTCGGCGGCGCGGCGCGACAGAACAAATCCTATCAGGGTCCGGCCGGTCGTCGCGCGATGCGCGACCACGGCACGCTCGACAAGCAACCGGTGCACCTCGTCCTCGCCCCAGCCGCGCTGGAACGAGGCCGCATGAAGGGCGGCGATCGCATTGGCGTCGCTCTCGCGCGCCTCGGAGAATCCGGGCTCAGGCCGGGCGAGCAGGCGAGTGACCAGGTTCATCATCGGCGCGGCAATTGCGCGGCGTGTTGCGGCTGCGCGTCGGGCGCCTGCAGATATTGCGGCCGCGGCGGGGCTTGATCCTCCGGCAGGGTCGCGCCAACGCGCGCGACCCAAGCGACGTCAGGCGCCGGCCGCGCATCGACGGCAACCGGCGCCGCGCCGGTTTTGGGAATCGCCGCGGCAACCGCTTGCGCCGCCGAGCCGACGATCCAGGCGGGCGAGGTGGCCGCTTGCGCCGCTTCGCGCAAAGTCGCGAGCCGCGCTGCGCTCAACGCCTGGCCGTCCGGGCTAAAGACCTGCAGATAGACGTGCTCGTGCCGTGCATCGATCGCACAGACCACCGGCGCCTTGGTGTCGGCATTAAGATGCGGCGCCGCATAGGCCCAAAGCGTCGACAGGCCAACGGCCGGCTTGTTTGCCGCAAGCGCAATGCCGCGCGCCGCCGAAATGCCGACCCGCAGGCCGGTAAAGCTTCCAGGCCCGGTGGTCACGACCACCCGATCGAGCTCGGTAAAGGCCTTGCCCGACCGCTCCATCACCCGGGCGACGAGCGGCATCAGCGCCTCGGCGTGGCCCCGCATCATCGGCAGGCTTTCGCCGGCAATGATCGCCCCCCGTTCGGTGTCGAGCACGGCCGCCGAGCAGGCGGCAAGCGCCGTATCAATAGCGAGCACGCGCATGAATAATCATGCTGCGGCGTAAGGTCGAATTCGCGGCGTCACACCGGCCGGACCTCGGTGACGTCGGGAATGAAATGCCGCAGCAGATTTTGAATGCCGTGTCGGAGCGTCGCCGTCGACGACGGACAGCCCGAGCAGGCGCCCTTCATGTTGAGAAAGACCACGCCGTCCTTAAAGCCCCTGAAGGTAATGTCGCCGCCGTCATTGGCGACAGCCGGGCGCACCCGCGTCTCAATCAGCTCCTTGATCGTCGCTACCGTCTCGGCGTCTGCGGCGTCGAAAAACTCCTCGGTCTCGCTTTCGGAGTTGCTGCCGGCGGCGAGCAAGGGCGCGCCGGACATGAAATGCTCCATGATGGCGCCGAGGATCATCGGCTTGAGCCGCTGCCATTCGCCCTCGTTCTTGGTCACCGCGATGAAATCGGAGCCGAAAAACACGCCGCTGACGCCGGCAATGTCGAACAGCCGCTCGGCCAGCGGCGACTGGGCGGCTTCGTCCTTGTCACGCAAATCGAGCGTGCCGTTCTCGAGGACGACGCGGCCGGGCAGGAATTTCAATGTCGCCGGGTTTGGCGTCGCTTCGGTCTGGATGAACATCGGCATCCCTCCGCCGCCTGGCGCGGCTTTGGGCCGGCCGCGACTTTCTCAGAATCCAGTCTAATACGTGGCGAATTCCATTGGAAGTTCAAGGCCGCCTAAGACAGAGCGTCGATTTCCTCATCGGTCAGGTGCCCCGGCACGATCGCCACCGGAATCGGGTAGTCGCCGGCGGTGCGGCCGAGCGAGGCGACGAGCGGCCCCGGCCCTTCGGTGCCAGTGCCGGCGGCAAGGACGAGGACGAAAATGTCTTCCTCTTCGTCGATCAGATTAAGAATTTCCTGCGCTTTTTCGCCTTCGCGCACCACGCGTTCGGGCGTGATCCCGGCGATGCCGTTGGCGCGGGCGGCGTATTTGCTCAGCTGCGTATCGGCTTCCTCGTGGGCCTCGGCACGCATGATGTCGGCGACGCCGAGCCATTGCTGGCTGCGGTCATGGGTTTCGATGACGCGGAGCATGACGACGTTGCCGCCGATGCGCGCGGCGCGGCGGCTGGCGAAATAGACCGCGCGGTCGCACTCCTCGGTGTCGTCGATCACCACCAGGAGCTTCGGCTTGTGGCCGGCTTCATAGCTGCGCCGCCTGCGCGACATGCGTTTCCTCCGCGGGACCCGGCCAATCGTTCGCCGGATCCTCGTACCGCCATAACGTCGGGATTGCGCGCGCTATTGCTCGTTGCGCAATGCTGCCACGGCGACCTGCCGCCGCACAAGCGCAAGACTTAGGGCCGCACCAGACCGACGATGTCCTTGACCGCGCGCATCGTCTCCCCGGCGAGCTTGCGCGCGCGCTCGGAGCCTTGCGCCAGAACCGCGTCGAGTGAAACCGGATCGCGCAACAGCCGCCTCATCTCCGCGGCGATCGGGGTGAGCTTGGTAACGGCGAGCTCGGTCAATGCCGACTTGAAGGTCGAGAATTGCGCATCGCCGTACTGCTTGAGCACCGCAGCCCGGCTCGTGTCGGCAAGCGCGGCGTAGATGCCGACGAGATTGTCGGCCTCGGGGCGCTTCTCGAGTCCTTTTTCCTCGCTCGGCAGCGGCTCCGGATCGGTTTTCGCCCGCCGGATCTTCTGCGCGATCAGGTCGGGCTCGTCGGTCAGGTTGATGCGGGAATTGTCGGAGGCGTCCGACTTTGACATTTTCTTGGTGCCGTCGCGCAACGACATCACCCGCGTCGCCTCGCCGGTGATCAGCGGCTCCGGCAGCGGAAAAAACGCGTCGCCGAAGCCGTGGTCCCTAATCGATTTGCCGAAGTCGTTGTTGAACTTCTGCGCGATGTCGCGGGCGAGCTCGAGGTGCTGCTTTTGGTCCTCGCCGACCGGAACGTGGGTGGCGCGATGCACCAGAATGTCGGCGGCCATCAGGACCGGGTAGGCGTAAAGGCCCACCGATGCGTTCTCGCGGTCCTTGCCGGCCTTCTCCTTGAATTGCGTCATGCGGTTGAGCCAACCGATGCGGGCGACACAACTGAAGATCCAGGAAAGCTCGGCGTGCTCGGCGACCTGGCTCTGGTTGAACACGATGTGTTTTTTCGGATCGATGCCGCAGGCAATGAAGGCGGCGGTGACCTCGCGAATGGCGAGCGGCAGCTCGGCGGGGTCCTGCCACATCGTGAGCGCGTGCAAGTCGACGATGCAATAGATGCAGTCGTAGCGGCTCTGCAGCTCGGCGAAGCGCTTGATCGCGCCAAGATAGTTGCCGAGGTGCAAATTGCCGGTCGGCTGCACGCCAGAAAAAACTCGCTCCTTGAACGCCATGCAAGCTCTCTCCGCGCGAAAAGCGCCGATGTGCCGCGGCAGTGGTCGCGGCGTCCCAAGCCGAGGTGCCGCTCGTGGCGTCCCATGCCACGACGCCGCTCGCGGCGTCCCCATGCCATGTCCGCGCCTTGCCCCGCAAGGGCCGGCCGCTATAGTGCGGCTCCCGCGCGAGTTTTTTTCATGCCATCGACCGGCTACGACGTGCTCGGCATCGGCAACGCGATCGTCGATGTCATCGCCCGCACCGAGGAGGATTTCCTCGTCAGGCAGGGCATGAACAAGGGCGCGATGACGCTGATCGACGAAGCGCGTGCCAGGCGCATCTATGACGCCATGGGACCGGCGATCGAAATCTCCGGCGGTTCGGCGGCGAACACGATCGTCGGCATCGCCAGCCTCGGCGGGCGCGCGGCCTTCATCGGCAAGGTCAAGGACGACGGGCTCGGCCGTGTCTTTGCCCATGATATCCGCGCCGCCGGCGTGACCTTCGCCACGCCGCCGGCGCTGGGCGGCCCGTCGACGGCGCGCTGCTACGTTCTGGTGACGCCCGACGGCGAGCGCACCATGAACACCTATCTCGGTGCCGCGCAGGACCTCACTCCCCACGACATCGATCCTGAGATGATCGCGGCGAGCGCCATCATTTATCTCGAAGGCTATCTGTGGGACCCGAAGAACGCCAAGGATGCGTTTCTCAAGGCGGCCAAGGTCGCCCACGACGCCGGGCGCAAGGTGGCGCTGACCTTGTCGGATGCGTTCTGCGTCGATCGCTGGCGCGAGGAGTTCCTCGGCCTGATGCGAGCGCGCACCGTCGATCTCATCTTTGCCAATGAGGCGGAATTGCACAGTCTCTACCAAACCGCGGATTTTAACGCCGCGTTGCAGGCGCTGCGCGCCGACATCGACCTCGCCGTCGTGACGCGGAGCGAAAAGGGCTGCCTGGTGGTCGGCCCGCAGGGGACGGAAGCGGTGCCGGCCATTCCGGTTGAGCGCGTCGTCGACGCCACCGGCGCCGGCGACTTATTTGCCGCCGGCTTCCTCTCCGGCCTCGCCCGCGGCGCCGACGACCGCACCTGCGGCCGGCTCGGCGTGCTCGCAGCTGCCGAGGTGATCCAGCATCTCGGCGCGCGGCCTGAAACCTCGCTCAAGGATCTCGCCCGCGAGAACGGCTTGGTCGATTGACGCCTTGGTCGATTGAAGATTGGTGGATTCAAGGCTCTCAGTAACCAATTGCTAACCAAACCGGGCTACCGACGGATCAGCCGCAAAATCGGAGATCCGAACATGGGTGAGGGCCCGCAGAACAATCCCGGCGACGACAACAAAGCCCGATCCGGCACGGTCGAGAACCATCTGCCTGTGGTGTGGTCTCCGAAGCTCGAGGCCGCTGATGCGAGCGGCGAGGGCTCCTCGGACCGCGACGCCGACGCGCCGTCCACGAGCCACTCGGAAACGATCAACGAGACGCCGAAGGAGACCATTGCGGCGGCGCCGATGCGTTTACCGCGCTTTGCCTTGCTGGCGGCTTCGATTGCGCTTGCGGCTTTGTTCGGCGCGTTCGTCGGGTCGCTGTCGGCGTCCCGATTTGCGCATTTTTGGCCCGTCGGCGAGGGGCATTCGGGCACCGCCGAAGCCGGCGCACCGCCAATCGTCAAGGCGGACCTCGGCGAGCTCGGCGCGCTGAAGGCTAATCTCGAAGGCGCGATCCGCAACGCCAACGGCCAGCTCGCCAAGATTGTCGAGCGCCTCGACCACGTCGAACGGGCGCAAATCGATCCGACACTGAAGATCGCGCATATCGCCGACACCGTCGACCGGCTCGACAAGCGTGGAGCTGCGGCGCCCGAGGTAACCGGAACGATTCCGCCGACCCAGCCGTCGGCCGCCGACGCCAAGCCGCAGCAGCGGATCTTGCAGGATTGGGTCGTCGAGGACGTGCGCCGCGGCCGCGCGCTGGTGCTCAACCGTTACGGCGGCGTCTTCGATGTTTCGAGCGGCAGTGTCCTCCCCGGCCTCGGCCGGGTCGAAACGATCAAGCGGGAAGATGGCGAGTGGGTCGTGGTTACGGCGCGCGGCCTGATCACGTCCGGGCGCTAGCGCGCCAGGCGCCAAAAATCAGTGTTCAGTCGTCAGAACCTTTCTGATTACTGATCTCTGATGCCTGACCCACGAGGCAGGAACGGCACCAGCATGGGGACGCGGCGGCAATAAGCGTCATACGCGTCCGGGCTTAACTCGGCGACCAGGAAGCGCTCCTCAGTCCGCGCCTTGAGCCAGAGGCCGAAGCTGAGGAAGGCCGCGCCGGCGAGCGCGGTCGCGGTTCCTTCCGCGACCGCCGTCGCCCATATCGCGCCGATGAGCCCGGTATAGATCGGATGCCGCACCAGCGCATAAGGGCCGGTGTCAATGACGCGGTGACCCTCCTTGCGCGTAACCGCGCTCGACCACAGGCGCCCAAGATGGATCCGCGCCCACCAGGCAAACAGAATGCCCGCAAGCGTGAGCCCGGCGAGCGCGTAGGCGCCGGCCACCCCGACGTCCCAAATCGGCCGTGGCGCCGCCATCCGCGCGGTTGACGGCGTGAGCAGAATCGCGCCGGCAAGGATGGCGGCGCGATAGACGGCGACGCCCGACGTCACTGCGCGCTTTTCGGTGCGGGCCGACCAGAACGCCGCCGCGATCCAGCTCGCGAGCCAACCGATCCAAATGACGGCGAATAGCACGCTCGGCCCAACATTCGTCACCCGGGACGCTCCCCGTCACTGCCCAGCCGCGCCGTAACGCGCAGCGCCGCGTGATGTCAAATCGGCCGCAATCCGCCCGCGGAACGAAGCGTTGTCTTCCGGCCGATTGCCGGTCGTCGTATAAACGCTGCAACGGCCGTTAGCCGCGCGACGAGGATGGGCCCGATGTTGAGCGTGGAGCAAAACGAACGCATCACCCGCACGACGCCGGGAACCGCCGCCGGCAAGCTAATGCGGCGCTACTGGCAGCCGGCTGCGCTGACGGACGAGTTTTCCGGCAACCGGCCGGTCAAACCGGTGCGCCTCCTGGGCGAGGACCTTGTCGCCTTCAAGGATGACAGGGGCCGCTACGGCCTGATCGGGCGCCATTGCCCACACCGCGGCACCGATCTCGCTTACGGCCGCCTCGAAGACGGCGGGTTGCGCTGCGCGTTTCACGGCTGGCTGTTCGACGTCGATGGACGCTGCCTGCAGACGCCGGCCGAGCCCGACGACAGCAATCTCTGCGCCAATGTCCGGGCAAAATCCTACCCGGTGCTGGAGAAGAGCGGCATCCTGTTCGCCTATCTCGGCCCGGGCGAGCCACCGGCGTTCCCGCATTTCGACTGCTTCGTCGCGCCGCCGACGCACACCTTCGCCTTTAAGGGCATGATCGACTGCAACTGGCTGCAGTCGCTCGAGGTCGGCATCGATCCGGTGCACACCTCGTTCCTGCATCGCTTCTTCGAAGACGAGGATCCGAACCAAGGCTACGGCAAGATGTTCCGTGACACCTCGAAGGATTCCGACATGCCGATGACCCGGATCATGCGCGAGTTTCCGCGGCCGCGCATCGAGGTCGAGGCGACCGACTATGGCTTCCGGCTGATCACGCTGCGCCAGATCAACGACGCCAAGGCGCATGTGCGGGTGACCAATCTCATCTTCCCGAACGCCTTCATCATTCCGATGAGCCGCGAGATCACGATCTCGCAATGGCACGTGCCGATCGACGACGTGAAGCATTATTGGTACGCGATCTTCACTTCGTTCGGCGCGCCGGTCGACAAGGACGAGATGCGGCGCCAGCGGCTCGAGCTTTATGAGCTGCCGGACTACGTGCCGCGCAAGAACAAGAGCAACGATTACGGTTTCGATGCCCACGAGCAGGAGCACGCGACCTTTACCGGCATGGGCACCGACATCAACGTGCACGACCAGTGGGCGTGCGAGTCGATGGGCGCGATCCAGGACCGGACGCAGGAGCATCTCGGCACTTCGGACAAGGCGATCAGCGCCTACCGGCGGCTCCTGCGCCAGGCGCTCGATCAATCGGATCAGGGCGCGCGCCCGATGATGGTGCTGGACGCGGCCGAGGCTCCGAGGATCACCGGCCCGGCCTGTGTCGACGGCATCGGCCCGGCCGCCGACTGGCAGGGCTATTGGCGGCGCACCGACCAAAGCCGGCAGCGGACCAAGAGTTGGGCCAACGGCCATTGACGACGTGCGATGGCGCCGCGGCGAAGCTCATCGGCAAGCAAATTCGTCGAACGTCACGGTCTTTGGACCGACGAGCAGGCGCGCGGCGCCAAGGCGGTCGGCCAGGCGATCAAGCAACACAAGCTCGAACTGCTGCGCTTCTCCTTTGCCGATCAGCACGGCGTGCTTCGGGGCAAGACCGTGATCGCCGCCGACGCCACGGCGATGCTCGCGAACGGCGTCACCATGACGACCACGCTTCTCGCCAAGGACACCGCGCA
>Ga0335081_10011138_pt1 | contig 14547 bp, 8 predicted proteins | sample Lox_Sample_35_FD_206713 | JGI IMG/M metagenome (GOLD analysis project Ga0335081, IMG submission 206713) | Soil microbial communities from Loxahatchee National Wildlife Refuge, Florida, United States - Lox_Sample_3.5 | ecosystem: Environmental > Terrestrial > Soil > Wetlands | place: USA: Florida... | reverse complement strand
TGGCCGGCCATCTCGAGTCGCGCTGGCGCGACCCGGACTCCGGGATCTGGGAGGTGCGCGGGCCAGAGCGCCAGTTCGTGTACTCCAAGGCCATGGTGTGGGCGGCCGCGGACGCGGTGGTCAAGATGATCGAGCGGTTCGGCGACCCCGGGCCGGCGGCCCGCTGGCGGCGCCTGCGGGCCGAGGTCAAGGCCGACGTGCTCGGCCGCGGCTACGACGCCGGAGCCGCGTCATTCGTCCAGGCCTACCAGCGGGACGGGGCCGACGCGAGCCTGCTCCGCCTGGCCCTGCTGGGCTTCCTGCCGGCCGGCGACGAGCGGCTGCGGAGCACCGCCGCGGCGATCGCCCGCAGGCTGGACCGCGCGGGCGTGCTGCTGCGCTACGAGGAGGACCCGGCGGACAGCGTGGACGGGATGCCGCCCCCCGACGGCGGCTACCTGCCGGCCACGTTCTGGCTGGCGCAGTGCGCGGCGGCGACGGGACGCGGCAGCGACGCGCGCCAGGTCTTCACCCGGCTGCTCGACCTGCGCAACGACGTGGGCATGCTGGCGGAGGAGTACGACCCGCTGCGCCGGCGGCTGGCCGGGAACTTCCCGCTGACCGCCAGCCACGTCGCGCTGGCCGAGACCGCGGCCGCGCTGGACGCGCTGAGCGCAGGCAGCTGACGGTCAGCTGAGGACCAGCCTGGCGCGGCCGAGCACGACGAAGCTCCGGCCGCGGTGGCCGGAGCTTCGCGCGGCGCCCCCTGCCTCAGGCGACCCGGTGCCTGCCCATGGTTGCCAGCGCCCAGATGATGAACACGTTCAGGGCGATGAGGATTATCGACCAGATCGGGTACCACGGCAGGAATATGAAGCTCGCGACGCCGTAGAACACGGCGACCACGATGCCCACCACCCTGGCCCAGGTCATGCCGAGGAGCAGGCACACGCCTGCCGCGAAGATCACCGCCCCGAGGATCAGCTGCGCGAGCCCCCGGCCCCAGGGGCCGACGGTGAAGACGTAATTCGTGGTTACCGTGTAGAAGGCACCATGGATGAGACCCACGATTCCCTCGAAGAACCCGATGAGGCCCGTGAAGATCATCAGTACTGCGGCCAGGGTTGCGCCACCGAGCGAGGCCGCAGCCTTGTCGTCGTACCGCTCGTAGTCGGCCGGTTCCCGGTATCCCTCCTGGTAGCCGGTGTTCCGGTGCGCCCCGCCCTGGTAGCCGGGCGCGCCGGGACCAGGCGTCGCGGCCTGGCCGGCTGCTCCGGCGGCCTCGGTGGTTCCGGTCGGTCGCTCCTGTGCCTCGCTCATGCAGCACCCCCTTCTCTCGCTGGCCGCGAATCCCCCTGGCGGCCGGCGGGCCGTTCGCTGCCCGGTGCCATGACCGGTTGTGCCCGGTGCCGTACTCTCTGTGGTCGGAGCCGTACTCTCGCGACGCTACGGACGTCCCCGGCCGGCGGCATCATCCGGACGGGGTGATCAACCGGCACGCCCCGGCTCGCTGACCTGGCGCCCGGAGGGCCGCCAGCTAGCAGTGCCCCGGTTTCGGTCACGACCGGGCTGATTCGGCGGCTCGCCCGGACCGGACGGGCGGACCGAAACCTGGCGTAGGCGCGGGCGCCCGCGTCCGGGCCGCGGCGGGGTGCGCCGGGTCCGGGCCAGCCGTCCCCGGGGCGATGTGGCGCCCGCGGTCCTCACCCGGCCTGGGTGAGGACCGCCGGCGTGATCGGCCGGCGCGGGGTTGGCGGCTTGTCCCGGTGGGTACGCAGGTCAGAGGATTGCGAGCGGCACAATCGCCCGGCCGGCGCGGGATTGCGACCTTCTGCCCGATCCGGCAGGCGGGCCGCCCGACGGGGGAGGGCATGTCGAGCACGACCAGCGGGCCCGCAGCCGCGCGGCGGGTAAGGCCGACGGCGGCTGACGGGTCCGAGCTTCTCGCGGACAAGCTGCGGATTCCGCGGCCGGGAGTGGCCATCCTGCGCCGTGGCCGCCTGATTGACCTGATCGAGAAGGCCGCGGCGCACCGGGTGACCGTGGTGTCCGGGCCCGCCGGGGCCGGCAAGACGGTGGCGTGCGGGTCCTGGGCGGCGGCGGCCCCGGGGGCGCGCCGGGTGGCCTGGCTGACCCTGGACGCGGCCGACCGGGACCCGGTCCGGTTCTGGGGCTACGCGCAGGCCGCGCTGGCCGCCGCGGGCCCGCTCCCGGCCGAGGCGGCGCGGGCCCTGCGCGACCCGCCCGCCGCCGCCGGGATGCCGCCGCGCCTGCTCGAGGCCGCCCAGCTGCTGACCGAGCCGGTGACCCTGGTGCTCGACGACGTGCACGAGCTCGCCGGCGGCCCGGTCCTGGCCGGGCTGGACCAGCTGATCCGGCACGCGCCGCCGGCCCTGCGGCTCGTGCTGGCCGGGCGCTGCCCGCCGCGGCTGGCGCTGGCCCGGCTGCGCGTCTCCGGCGACCTGGCCGACGTGACCGCGGCCGACCTGGCCTGCACGGCCGACGAGGCCGACGCGTACTTCGCGATGCTCGGCCTGGACGTCGACGGCCGCGCGCGGGACGAGCTGCTGCGGCGCACCGAAGGCTGGATGGCGGGCCTGCGGCTCGCGGCCATGAGCGCGGCCAGCCGGGCGCGGGGCCCCGGCCGGATCACCGAGATCGCCGGGGACGAGCCGCTGGTCACCGACTACCTCTGGGACGAGGTGCTCGTCCGCCAGCCGCCGGAGACCCGGCTGTTCATGCTGCGGACCAGCGTCACCGAGCAGACGTGCGGAGACCTGGCCGACGCGCTCACCGGCGAGCCGGGCGGGGCCCGCACGCTGGAACGGCTCAGCCGGGAGAACAGCTTCGTCGAGTCGCTCGGCACCGGCCACGCCGCCTACCGCTACCATCCGCTGCTGCGCGACCTGCTCGCCGCCGAACGCAGCCGGGAGATCCCGCATGAGGTCCCGATCCTGCTGCGCCGGGCGGCGCGCTGGCATGCCGCGCACGACCAGGCCATCGACGCGCTGCGCACCGCGGCCCGGGCCGGGGACTGGGACTACGCGGCGCACATGCTGGCCGAGGCGGGCACCGCGGCGCTGGTGCGCAGCGGCGCCACCATGCTGGAGCAGGTGCTCGCCCTGTTTCCCGCCGAGCGCCGCGCCGACGACGCGGCGGTCGCGGCGGCGCTGGCGGCCGCCCGGCTGTGGCACGGGGATACCGGCGGCGCGACCCATCACCTGGAGGCGGCGCAGCGCGCCCTGGAGCGCTGCGCCCCGGCCGAGCGCCGGATCATCGAGCCCTGGCTGGCCGCGCTGCGGGTCATGCGGGCGGCGAGCCAGGCCGCGGCCGATCCCGGCCTGCTGGCCCGGGGCTGGACCATGGCCGAGCAGGCGCAGTCCACCGCGGGCACCCAGCCCGAGCACCGGGCCCTCGGGCTGCTCTGGTTCGCGCTCGGCGCGGCCCGGCTGCACCGCTGGGAGATCCAGGACGCCCGGTACGCGCTGAGCCATGCCTGCCGTCAGCTCATCGCGGGCGGCCTCGGCGAGCTGTACGCCAGGGCGCGCGGCTGGCAAGCGCTGGCCGAGGCCTCGTACGGCGACCTCACCGCGGCCGAGAAGGCCCTCGGCGAGCCCGGGCCGGGCGGCGCCGCCGACCCGGCGTCCTCGTGCCTGGCCGCGCTCGCGTCGGCCCGGGTCAGCCTGGCCCGCGACGACCTGGCTGGCGCGCGCAAGATGCTCGACGACGCCGACGAGTACCGGGCCGGCCGGTACCAGCTGCCCGGCGAGCCGCCGCTGTCCGTCGTCGCCGGGCTGATCAGGGCCCGCACCGCGCTGGCCGACGGCGACGCCACCGGGGCCCGCGCCCTGGTGCTGCGGCTGCGCGACACCGGCGCGGCGGGCAACCCGCCGCTGGACTGGGCGCTGACCATGCTGGACGGCGAGATCGCGCTGAGCACCGGCGACACCACGCGGGCCCGCTTGACGCTGCTGCCGGACGCCGACGGGCCGCAGGCCGGCCGGGCCGACAGCCTGCTGCTGCGGGCCCGGCTGCTGCTCGCCGAGGGGGACTTCAAGGGCGCGCTCGAAGCAGCGGGCCCGGTGCTCGACGGGACCGCTGACGAGGTGACGCTGCAGGTCAAGCTGGCCGCGGTGCTGACGGCCGCGGTGGCGAACCGGCGCCTGGGGCTCACCGGGACCGCCGCCGAGCTGCTGGAACAGGCGCTGGCCCTGGCCGAGCCCGATGACGCGTGCCGGGTGTTCCTCGACGCCGGCCAGCCGGTCCGCTCGGCGATCACCGTGCTGGTGCCGCCGACCAGCCGCAGCGCGGCCTTCGCCGGCCGGATCCTGGAGCGCTTCGATACCCAGCTGCCGCACGCCGAGGCCGCGCCAGACCAGGCGGAGGTGCTGCTGACCGACAGCGAGCTCGCGGTCCTGCGGTTCCTGCCCTCGCACCTGACCAACCAGGAGATCGCCGAGTCGCTGTTCCTGTCGATCAACACGGTGAAGACGCACCTGCGCTCGGCCTACCGCAAGCTCGGCGTCGCCTCGCGCCGCGCCGCCATCGCCCGGGCCCGCCGCCTCGATCTCCTGTGATGCCGGCCGCCGCCCGGTGATCGGGCGGGCCGGCGTTGCCGGCCCCCGGACTGCCCTAGACTTGGCGGCCTAGCCGTGCGTGACCAATAGCCGTGCGTGACCACCTGGGCCCGGGCCAGGGCTTGACGCCTGCCCGGGCCGGGAGCCGAGGAGTGACCCCGACGTGAAGACCGACGTCGAAGAGCTGAGCCCGACCCGAGTCCGGCTCACCATCGAGGTTCCGTTCGACGAGCTGAAGCCGAGCCTCGATCGCGCTTACCGCGAGGTCGCGCGCCAGGTCCGGGTCCCGGGCTTCCGGCCGGGACGCGTGCCGCCGCGCGTCATTGATCAGCGGTTCGGCCGCGGCGCGGTGCTGGAGCAGGCGGTGAACAACGCGGTCCCGGAGCTGTACGGCAAGGCGCTCGAGGAGCACGACGTGTTCGCGCTCGGCCAGCCGGACGTGGAGATCACCAAGCTCGACGACGGCAAGGAGCTCGCGTTCACCGCCGAGGTGGATGTCCGCCCGAAGTTCGACCTGCCCGATATCAACGGCCTGCCGGTGACCGTCGACGATGCCGAGGTCGACCCGGACCAGGTCGAGGAGTACATCGGCGGGCTGCGGGAGCGGTTCGCCTCGCTCAAGGCCGCCGACCGCCCGGCCGGCCCGGGCGACTTCGTCACGATCGACCTGTCGGCCCAGGTGGACGGCAAGCCGGTCGAGGACGCGCAGGCGAACGGCGTCTCCTACGAGGTCGGCAGCGGGCAGATGATCGACGGGCTCGACGAGGCGCTTACCGGGATGCCGGCCGGCGAGAGCAAGACGTTCTCCGCCCTGCTGGGCGGCGGCAAGCAGGCCGGCCACCTGGCCCAGGTGACCGTGGCCGTCGACAGCGTCAAGGTCAGGGAGCTGCCCGAGCTGGACGACGAGTTCGCCCAGTCCTACAGCGAGTTCGACACCGTGGGCGAGCTGCGGGCCGGAACCAGGGCCCAGCTGGAGAGCATGCGGCGGGCCGCCCAGGCCGGGCAGGCCCGGGAGCGGGCGCTCGATGTCCTGCTCGCCCGGGTCGACATCCCGCTGCCCGAGGACCTGGTCGACCGCGAGACCGCCGGCCGCAAGCAGTCGCTCACCGACCGGCTGACCCGGTCCGGCAACACCCTTGACGAGTACCTCGAGGCCACGAACTCAACGGCCGAGCAGCTCGACGAGCAGTTCGCGCAGGACGCCCGGCGCAGCGTCAAGGCCGGGTTCATCCTGGACAAGCTGGCGACCGATGAGGAACTCGGCGTGGACCAGGAGGAACTGGCCGCCTACGTGACCGAGCAGGCCTACCGGATGGGCGTCCCGCCGGACCGGCTGGCCAAGGAGCTGTCCGACCGGGGCCAGCTGGCCTCGGTGGCCGCCGACGTGCTGCGGGGCAAGGCGCTCACCCTGCTGGCCGAGCGGGCCTCGGTGTCCGACGAGTCGGGGCGTGAGGTAGACATCACGGCGGCGACGGCCGGGCCAGGCGACGCCGGGGATGACGCGGACGCCGGCGAGGACGCGGACGCGGACGAGGCTGAGGACGCGGACGAGGCTGAGGACGCGGATGCCGGCGAGGACGAGGACGCGGAGGACGGCGACTAGCCCGCTGCGACCCGACCGAAGCGGCCCTCCGCGGCGGGCCGGCCCGGCGCCGCGCCGGAACCCTGCGCCCACAGCGAACAGGCGCCAGCGGCGGACTTCCCGGGCCTGGCCGCGGGTTATGGTCACTGTCAACGACCAACGACAACAGCGCAGAGCACGAAAGAAAGCGAGGAAGGCACCGTGACCACGCCCGGCCCTGACGAGTGGCTGGCGCCCCTGGTGGCGCGAGTCGCGGAGGCTCCGTCCATCCCGCTGGGCGACCAGCTGTTCCAGCGCCTGCTGCGGCACCGGATCGTCTTCCTCGGCCAGCAGGTCGACGATGACCTGGCCAACCGCATCTGCGCCGAGCTGATCCTGCTCGCGGCGGAGGACGACAAGCGGGACATCAGCCTCTACATCAACTCGCCCGGTGGCTCGGTGACCGCGGGCATGGCCATCTACGACGTCATGCAGTACGTGCAGAACGACGTGGCCACCTACGCGATGGGCATGGCCGCGTCCATGGGACAGTTCCTGCTCTGCGCCGGGGCCCCGGGCAAGCGGTACGCGATGCCGCACGCGTCGATCCTGATGCACCAGCCGCACGGCGGGATCGGCGGCACCGCCACCGACATCAGGATCCAGGCCGAGCAGATCCTGTACCTCAAGCGGACGCTGGCCGAGCGCATCGCGATGCACACCGGCCAGACGGTCGAGCAGATCGAGATCGACTCCGACCGGGACCGCTGGTTCACCGCGGATGAGGCGAAGGCCTACGGGCTCGTCGACCGGGTTATCCGCAGCGCCACCGAGGTCCCGACGGAAGGCCCGGTCTCGTGACCCTGCGACCGGGAGCGGAGGAGCTCACAGTGAACACAGGCAACCGGGCGGCCGAGGGGCTGTGGCGGCCGGCCGAATCCAGGTACGTGCTGCCGTCGTTCGTGGAGCGCACGTCGTACGGGATCAAGGAGATGAACCCGTACAACAAGCTCTTCGAGGAGCGGATCATCTTCCTCGGGGTGCAGATCGACGACGCGTCGGCCAACGACGTGATGGCCCAGCTGATCACGCTGGAGTCGATCGACCCGGACCGCGACGTGCTGATGTACATCAACTCGCCCGGCGGGTCGATGACGTCGATGATGGCGATCTACGACACCATGCAGTACATCCAGCCGGAGATCCAGACGTTCTGCCTGGGCCAGGCGGCCTCGGCCGCCGCGGTACTGCTGGCCGCGGGCACCAAGGGCAAGCGGATGGCGCTGCCCAACTCGCGGATCCTGATCCACCAGCCCGCCGTGGAGAGCGGCTACGGTCAGTCCAGTGACCTGGAGATTCAGGCCCGGGAGATCCTGCGGATGCGCACCGCGATGGAAAAGGTCATCGCCCTGCACACCGGCAAGGACGAGGAGCAGGTCCGCCGGGACGTGGAGCGGGACAAGTTCTTCACCGCCGAGGAAGCCAAGGAGTACGGGCTGGTAGATGAGGTTCTGACGACCCTGAAGCGCAGGACCGAGGTAGGGTCGTCCTAACCGGAGGATTCGGCCGCCCGCGGCGCGCGGGCGGCGGGGGTCCATAAGCCACACCGACGGGCGCCGAGGCGGTACCGTCTAGGTCTACAGGGAATCGGCAGGGCAGGACACGCGCCGCAGGACCGGCGGGGCGGCCGCAGCGGCGGCCCCAGGGCAAAGGAGTATCTGGGTGGCACGCATGGGCGATGGCGGTGATCTGCTGAAGTGCTCGTTCTGCGGTAAGAGCCAGAAGCAAGTCAAGAAGCTCATAGCCGGCCCGGGCGTGTACATCTGCGATGAGTGCATCGATCTCTGCAACGAGATCATCGAAGAGGAACTGGCCGAGCCCGCCGAGCTGAAGTGGGACAGCCTGCCCAAACCGCGCGAGATCTACGAATTTCTCGATTCGTACGTCATCGGCCAGGAGAAGGCCAAGAAGGGCCTGTCGGTCGCGGTCTACAACCACTACAAGCGGATCCAGTCCGGCGGCGAGCGGTCCGGCGAGGACGGGGTCGAGCTGGCCAAGTCCAACATCCTGCTGCTCGGCCCGACCGGGTCGGGCAAGACCCTGCTCGCGCAGACCCTGGCCCGCCTGCTCAACGTCCCGTTCGCGATCGCCGACGCCACCGCGCTGACCGAGGCCGGGTACGTCGGCGAGGACGTCGAGAACATCCTGCTCAAGCTCATCCAGGCCGCCGACTATGACGTCAAGAAGGCCGAGACCGGGATCATCTACATCGACGAGATCGACAAGATCGCCCGCAAGAGCGAGAACCCGTCGATCACCCGGGACGTCTCCGGCGAGGGCGTGCAGCAGGCGCTGCTGAAGATCCTCGAGGGCACCACCGCCTCGGTGCCGCCGCAGGGCGGCCGCAAGCACCCGCACCAGGAGTTCATCCAGATCGACACCACCAACGTGCTGTTCATCTGCGGCGGCGCGTTCGCGGGCCTGGAGAAGATCATCGAGCACCGGATCGGCCGCAGCGGGATGGGCTTCGGCGCGGTGCTGCGGGTGAAGACCGACCGCACCGAGGCCGACCCGTTCGCCGAGGTGATGCCGGAGGACCTGCTCAAGTTCGGCATGATCCCCGAGTTCGTCGGGCGGCTGCCGGTCATCACGAGCGTGCACAACCTCGACCGCGAGGCGCTGATCCGGATCCTGACCGAGCCGAGGAACGCGCTCGTGCGCCAGTACCGGCGGCTGTTCGAGCTCGACGGCGTCGACCTGGAGTTCACCGACGACGCGCTCGAGGCCGTCGCCGACCAGGCCATCCTGCGCGGGACCGGGGCCAGGGGGCTGCGGGCCATCCTGGAGGAGGTCCTGCTGTCGGTGATGTACGAGGTGCCGAGCCGCAAGGACGTGGAGCGGGTCGTCATCACCAGCGAGTCGGTGCTGGAGAACGTGAACCCGACGCTCGTGCCGCGCGACTCCCAGCGCCGCACGCCGCGGGAGAAGTCCGCCTGAGCAGTATTGCCCTCTGGGGCGACCCTCCCGCGTGGCATCCACCCGGGCCGGCCTCCGGTCGGCCGTCGCGGCTGTCCCCCGCTTCGCCGCCGCACACCGACCGCCCCTGCGTAGCCCGGCACTAGACTCACCTGTCGTGACTGGACCGAACCCCGCCGAGCTCCCCCCGCAGTACGCGCCCGCCGACGTGGAGGGCCGCCGGTACCGTCTGTGGGAGGAGCGCGGCCTGTTCGGGGCCGACGCGACCTCGGCCTCGCCCCCGTTCTCGATCGTCATCCCGCCGCCGAACGTGACCGGCTCCCTGCACATCGGCCACGCTCTCGATCACACGCTGATCGACGCGCTGGTCCGGCGGCGGCGGATGCAGGGGTACAACGCCCTGTGGCTGCCGGGCATGGACCATGCCGGCATCGCCACCCAGAACGTGGTGGAGCGCGAGCTGGCCAAGGAGGGCCTGAGCCGGCACGACCTCGGCCGGGAGGCCTTCATCGAGCGGGTCTGGCAGTGGAAGGCGTCGTCCGGCGGCGCGATCCTCGGCCAGATGCGGCGGCTCGGCGACAGCGTGGACTGGTCCCGGGAACGGTTCACGATGGACGCGGGCCTGTCCCGCGCGGTGCAGACGATCTTCAAGCGGCTCTTCGACGACGGGCTGATCTACCGGGCGCAGCGGATCATCAACTGGTGCCCGCGCTGCCTGACCGCGCTCTCCGACATCGAGGTGGATCACTCCGACGACGAGGGCGAGCTGGTCTCGGTCCGGTACGGCGACGGGCCGGACTCGGTGGTGGTCGCCACCACGCGGGTGGAGACCATGCTCGGCGACACGGCCGTCGCCGTGCACCCCGACGATCCCCGGTACAGCCGGCTGATCGGCACCGAGGTGGAGCTCCCGCTGTCCGGGCGGCGTATCCCGGTGGTGGCCGACCCGCACGTCGACCCGGCCTTCGGCACCGGCGCGGTCAAGGTGACTCCGGCGCACGACCCGGACGACTTCGAGATCGGCCGGCGCCACGACCTGCCCAGCCTGACGATCATGGACGAGCGGGGCGTGATCACCGCGCACGGCCCGTTCCAGGGGCTGGACCGGTTCGAGGCCCGGCCGGCCGTGCTGGCCGCGCTGCGCGAGCAGGGCCGCGTGGTGGCCGAGCAGCGGCCGTACCTGCATGCGGTGGGGCACTGCCAGCGATGCGGAACGACGGTGGAACCACGGCTGTCGCTGCAGTGGTTCGTCCGGGTCGGCCCCCTGGCCAAGGCGGCCGGGGACGCGGTCCGCGACGGGCGGGTGCGCATCCACCCGCCGCAGCTGGCCGCGCGCTACTTCGACTGGGTCGACGACATGCACGACTGGTGCATCAGCCGCCAGCTGTGGTGGGGTCACCGGATCCCGGTCTGGTACGGGCCCGACGGCGAGGTGGTCTGCGTCGGTCCCGACGAGGAGCCGCCGGCTGGCCAGGGCTGGCAGCAGGACCCCGATGTCCTGGATACCTGGTTCTCCTCGGCGCTGTGGCCGTTCTCCACGCTGGGCTGGCCCGACGACACCGCCGACCTGCGCGCGTTCTACCCGACCAGCGTCCTGGTCACCGGCTACGACATCCTGTTCTTCTGGGTCGCCCGGATGATGATGTTCGGGCTGTACGCGATGTCCGGAGCCGACCCGTCCAGCGCGGTGCCGTTCCGTACGGTGGCCCTGCACGGCCTGGTCCGCGACCAGCACGGCAAGAAGATGTCCAAGTCCCGGGGCAACACCGTCGACCCGCTCGACTGGATCGACCGGTTCGGCGCCGACGCCACCCGGTTCACCCTGGCCCGCGGGGCCAGCCCGGGCAGCGACGTGGCGGTCAGCGAGGAGTGGGTGGCCGGCGCCAGGAACTTCTGCAACAAGCTGTGGAATGCCGCCCGGTTCGCGCTGCTGAACGGAGCGGACGCGGGGGCGCAGCTCCCCGGGCCGGCCCGGCTCACCGCGGCCGACCGCTGGATCCTGTCCCGGCTCGCCGCCGTCACGGCCGAGGCGGACGGGCTGTTCGAGCAGTTCGAGTTCGGCAAGGCGTGCGACGCGCTGTACCACTTCGCCTGGGACGAGTTCTGCGACTGGTACCTCGAGCTGGCCAAGGTGTCCCTGACCGGGGAGGACCCGGAGCCGGCCGCGGCGACCAGGGCCGTGCTCGGGCACGTGCTCGACCGGCTGCTGCGGCTGATCCACCCGGTCATGCCCTTCGTGACCGACGAGCTGTGGACCCACCTGACCGGCGGCGACTCGGTGATGACGGCCTCGTGGCCGGGGCCGGGCGCGGCCGGCCACGCGGCCGGGCCGCTCTCGCGCGACCCCGCCGCCGAGGCGCAGATCGAGGCGCTGATGCGGCTGGTGACGCAGGTGCGCCGGTTCCGCTCGGACCAGGGGCTGCGGCCGTCCCAGCCGGTGCCCGCCGAGCTGGCCGGGATCGACGCCACGCCGCTGGCCGGGCACGAGGCGGCGATCCGCTCGCTGCTGCGCCTGGCCGCGCCCGGCGAGGTATTCGCGCCCACGGCGTCGGTGCAGGCCGAAGGGGTCACCGTGCGGCTGGACACGCTGGCCGCGATCGACGTCGGCGCCGAGCGGCGGCGGCTGGAGAAGGACCTGGCCGCGGCCCGGGCCGAGGTGGAGCAGGCCGAGCGTAAGCTCGCCACCCCCTCGTTCGTCGAGCGGGCCCCCGACGCCGTGGTGGCGCGCAGCCGCGACCGGCTGGCCGCCGCGCGGGCGGAGATCGCGCGCCTGGACGAGCGGCTGGCCGCCCTGCGCGGTCGATGACTCTTCGTAGCCGCTCGGTAACTAATCGATGCCGAATCGGTAACTGATGCGTCACGATTCGTAACACCGCGCTGTTCAGGTCCTTACCGCGCGTGGCCTGGATCGTAGGTTGAGCCTGAGCACGTCCCGGCGACCGGCCGTGCCACGGGCGTCGTGAACCGCGGCCGCGGTGCCGCCGGGGCCACGTGCTGGGGGGAAGGCGCCGCATCAGCCCAGGCCCGGCGGCCCGGCTGGCGTGCGCTCCGTCAGCGCGAGCAGGCCGTCTCATGTCGGAGCGCGTCAGGGCGGCAGCGATGCCGGCCGAACGGGTTCCCTGTGCCAAGGAGCCGCAATCATGGGGATAGCCCCCGAGCAGCAAGGCAGATCCACGTCCAGGCCCCGCCGTGGCAGGCTCCGCGGCGGGATGCTCGCGGCCGGGGTGGGGGCGGCGCTGGCCCTGGCCGCCGCCGGCTGCACCAGCAGCGCCCCGACGCCGGGGGGAACCTCGGCGGTCAGCGGCGGGACCGCCGTCTACGCGCTGCCGCCCGCGACCACGCCCAACTACATCTTCCCGTACACCAGCAGCGCGTACATCAGCGACGCCAACATCTTCTACCTGCAGGCGCTGATGTACCGGCCGCTGTACTGGTTCGGCCAGAACGGCCAGCCGACCGTCAACGACTCGCTGAGCCTGGCCAACCCGCCGACATTCAAGGGCAACAAGGTCACGATCACGCTGAAGCACTACATGTGGTCCAACGGCACCCAGGTGACCGCGCAGAACGTGGCGTTCTGGATGAACATGGAGACGGCCGAGCCGGCCAGCTACGGCGCGTACACCGGGTTCCCGACCAACGTGAAGGACGTCACCGTGGTCAGCCCGACCGAGATCACCATGGTGATGGACAAGTCGTACTCGCCCAGCTGGTTCCAGTACAACGACCTGAGCCAGATCACCCCGATGCCGGAGGCCTGGGACCGGACCGCGTCCGGCCCGAGCCATTGCTCCACGAAGGTCACTGACTGCGCCGCGGTGTACAACTACCTGAACGCGCAGTCCAAGAACCTGACCGGCTACGTGGGCTCCCCGCTGTGGAGCGTGGCGGACGGCCCGTGGAAGCTGAGCGCGTTCAACGCCGACGGGCACATCACGTTCGTGCCGAACAAGTCCTACTCCGGCCCGGTGAAGCCGAGGCTGGCGGCCTTCCAGGAGGTGCCGTTCACCACCGACTCGGCCGAGTATGACGTGCTGCAGTCACCGAGTTCCAGCACCAAGATCGACGTCGGCTACCTGCCGGCGCAGAACGCGCCGGCCAAGCCGTCGAACGCGACGGTGGGCACGAACCCGCTGTCGTCCAAGGGGTACACGCTGTCGCCGCTGTACGCCTGGGGGATCAACTACTACGTGGTGAACTTCCAGTCCTCGGTGGCCGACCACGCGGCGATCATCAAGCAGCTGTACTTCCGGCAGGCGCTGGCCTACGAGATGAACCAGGCCGCGGTGATCAGCGGGCCGCTGCGCGGCTACGGCGCGCCGACCGTCGGCCCGGTGGCGGCCACCCCGGTGACCCAGTGGCTGTCGGGCACCGGCAAGGCGGGCGACCCGTTCCCGTACAACCCCGGCAAGGCCAAGTCGCTACTGACCAGCCACGGCTGGAAGGTGGTGCCGAGCGGGGTGTCCACCTGCGTCAAGCCGGGCGCGGCCGCCGCGGACTGCGGGGCGGGCATCACCAAGGGCACCGGGCTGAGCTTCAACTTCCCGTACTACAACGGGACCTCGTGGATCACATCCGAGATGACGCAGCTGCAGTCCAACGCGGCCACGATCGGGATCAAGCTGAACCTGCAGCCCAAGCCGTTCGACCAGGTGACGGCGCTGGCCGCGGGCAACTGCGTGGTGGCCAAGATCCCGTGCAACTGGGACATGGCCAACTGGGGCGGCGGCTGGTCGTTCGCGCCCGACTACCTGCCTACCGGCGAGGAGCTGTTCCAGAGCGGCGCCGTCGCGAACTCGGGCGGGTACAGCGACTCGGCCAACGACTCGATGATCCAGCAGACGCTGACCAACTCCAACCTGCAGCTCATGTACAACTGGCAGGACTACCTGGCGCCCAAGCTGCCGATGATGTGGCAGCCCAACGGGGCCTACGCCCTGACCGAGATCGCCGACAACCTCAATGGCGTCACCCCGCAGAGCCCGACGCTCAGCATCAACCCGGAAAACTGGTACTTCACGAAGTAGCCCCGGCCCGTGCCGCCCGCGACGGCCGGCCCTGGCCGGCCCGAGCGGGCGGCAGCCGGGGGTTCCGGGGGGCGGAGCCCCCTGGGCGAGCACGGCGTTCCGGGGGGCGGAGCCCCCTGGGCGAGCACGGCGTTCCGGGGGGCGGAGCCCCCTGGGCAAACACAGCATAGGCTTGCCAGGGTGACAGTCTCCATCCGTGAGCAGCCGTGAACGAACCGCAGGCCCGGCTGCGGCAGGCCGAGCAGGAGATCTTCGCCCGGCGGCCCGAGCATGCCATCGAGCCGACCCTGGACCGGATCAGGGCGCTGACCGCGCTGCTCGGTGACCCGCACCGGGCCTACCCGGTCATCCACATCACCGGCACCAACGGCAAGACCTCGACCGCCCGGATGATCGAGACGCTGCTGCGCGCCCGGGGACTGCGGAC
>Ga0335081_10011137_pt1 | contig 14548 bp, 10 predicted proteins | sample Lox_Sample_35_FD_206713 | JGI IMG/M metagenome (GOLD analysis project Ga0335081, IMG submission 206713) | Soil microbial communities from Loxahatchee National Wildlife Refuge, Florida, United States - Lox_Sample_3.5 | ecosystem: Environmental > Terrestrial > Soil > Wetlands | place: USA... | reverse complement strand
AAGAAACGCCTGCTGGAGGCCCTGAGGGATGATGGGCATTTGGACCTGGATCTCGAGGGCGCGACAGATTTGGACATTACCGCCCTGCAACTGCTATGGGCAGCAGAGCGCCACGCAAGGGGATCAGGCAAGGGCTTCGCCCTGGTTGGACGCCTTCCGGAAACAGTCAACGCCGCTCTGAATGAAGCCGGCCTGGAAGACTTCCTGCGTTCCGCCCAATCCCAATGAGCAAAAGCGGTGGAAGAGTCAAGCAGAGCCAACCCGCTCGACAAGTACAAGCAGGCCTTTCGGGAAGAGGCGCACGAGATTCTTGCCGACCTGGAATCAGCACTCCTGGCACTCAATGAGAGTCCGGGCGACAAGGAGTTAGTGGGGCGCGCCTTCCGGGCCCTGCACACTCTCAAAGGGTCGGGAGCCATGTTTGGGTTCGACGAGCTGGCCACTTTCACCCACAACCTCGAATCCGCCTTTGACGAAGTTCGCAGTGGCCGTCTGGCTGTCACTTCGGATCTGGTTGACCTGTCCCTGGCGGCGCTGGACCATATCAAGGCCATGCTGGAAGCGGCGGGGGCGAGTACGGCTGGGAACCCAGCCGCCGAAGAGATATTGGCTAATCTGCGTCGCCTGACCGGGGAGCCCGAGAATCGCCCCCGGAGGGCGGCCCCTCCGCCGACGGAGGCACCGTCCCCTGCACCGACCGGTCCAGAGCGCGATTGGCGAATCCGCTTCTGTCCCGGTGCCGATCTCCTCCGCAACGGTGCTAACCCCTTGTTGCTGTTGCGCGAACTGGGGCAGATGGGACGCCTGAAGGTTAATGCCGATGTGGCCGCCATTCCGCCCCTGGCGGAGTTGGATCCGGAGCGCTGCTACATCGGTTGGGACATGGTCCTGACCACCGGCGCGGCGCGAGAGGCGATTCGGGACGTCTTCATCTTCGTGGAGGACGCCTGCGAACTTAAGATCGAACCGGGCTCGGACCACCCCCCAAGCGCGGAGGTCCAGGCCGCACCTGCGCAGGAAGAGAAACGCACCAACTACGGGCGGCGCTCCTACGACAGTCCCGACACCGCCTCGAGCCTGCGAGTCCCGGCCGCCAAGTTGGACCAGTTTGTCAACCTGGTGGGGGAGTTGGTAACCACCCAGGCCCGGCTGGGGGAAGTGGCCGCGCGCCGCGATGAGCCGGAAATGATGGCGGTGGCGGAGGAAATCGAGCGCCTGACTTCCGCCCTCCGGGAAAACTCGATGAGTATTCGCATGTTGCCGATTCGCGCCACCTTCGAGCGCTTCCGGAGGTTGGTCTACGACCTGGCACGGGGTTTACACAAAGAGGTGGAACTCACCATCGAGGGGGCCGAGACGGAACTGGACAAAACCGTTATCGACCAGTTGAGCGATCCCCTGATGCATCTCATTCGTAACAGCATGGACCACGGGATCGAGCCGCCGGCGCAGCGCCTGGCGGCGGGCAAGCGGGTTCCGGCCACCCTCCATCTCTCGGCGCGGCATTCGGGCGCCAGCGTCCTGATCGGCGTCTCCGACGACGGGGCTGGGATCGACGCCGAAGCCGTCCGCGCCCGCGCCATTGAGAGGGGCCTGGTGGCGGCCGATACCCGGCTTACCGAAGCCCAGGTCTTTTCCCTTATCATGGCGCCCGGCTTCTCCACCGCGCGGCAGGTCACCGACGTGTCGGGAAGGGGAGTGGGAATGGATGTGGTTCGCCGCAGTGTCGAGGCTCTGCGTGGGATCATTGACATCACCAGCAAACCCGGCGCGGGAACGAACGTCAGCCTGCGCCTCCCCCTCACCATGGCCATTATCGACGGGTTGTTGGTACGGATCGAGAACTCCTATTTCGTCCTCCCGCTGGCCACCACCCTGGAATGCATCGAGTTGACCCGCCAGGACGTCGAGCGCGCCCACGGCAAGCATGTGGCCAATGTTCGCGGCGAGATCATTCCCTACATCCGCCTGCGCGAGTACTTTAACCTCCGCTCGGATCGGCCGGAGCGCGAGCAGATCATGCTGGCCGAGACCGAAGAGGGACGCTTTGGCTTTGTTGTCGACCAGGTTTTGGGCGATCACCAGACCGTGATCAAAAACTTAGGCCACTTCTATCGGCATGTCCAGGTAATCTCCGGCGCCACGATTTTGGGCAACGGAACCGTGGCGCTGATTCTGGACCCCAACCGGCTGGTCCAAGATGCCATTCGCACCCAGTCGATGGGGGACGGCGTGAACGCTGGGCTTCCCCGGCTTCACGCACCGGGGGCGGCCGTGCATTGAGGGGTTTGATATGAACGTATTTGGATAAGTTTTGCCGGTGCTGACGATAGCACCCGCGTTTTGTAACCAACTGCTAACCCGGGGCGCCTCGTGACTTCAGGCCCCCTCAAGGAAAGGAACGAATTCAATCTGGAAGGAGAAAGAATCATGCCGACTCAAGTTCTGAAGACCAGCCGAAAGCCCGGTGCGGGCAATGGCGGCAGAGGTATTCCAGGCCGCGAGCGCTTCGACCGCGCACAGAGCGCGCCAGATGCCGGACTGGAGCGCGTCTCGCAAGAGATCGCCCGCCTGGTGGAAGCGGCGCGAGATGGCCATCTCAGCGAGCGCGGCCACGTTGACCAGTTCGATGGCGTCTATCGGGAAATGGTACAAGGCATTAACGAAGTGCTGGACGCCGTCGTTAATCCGTTGAACGTCGCCGCCGGGTATGTGGACCAGATCTCCAAGGGCGCCATCCCACCCCGCATCACCGACACCTACAACGGTGATTTCAACGAGATCAAGAACAACCTGAACGCCTGCATCGATAATTTGAATGAGCTCATCGGGGAAATGAGTCGGATGTCCAACGAGCACAACAAGGGAGACATCGACGTGGTTATTCCCGAGGAAAAGTTCGAGGGAGCCTACCGCACCATGGCCAAGGGCGTGAACGACATGGTGATGGGCCATATCTCAGTCAAGAAGAAAGCCATGGCCTGCGTCGCGGAATTTGCCAGAGGGAATTTCGACGCCGAGCTTGAAAAGTTTCCCGGTAAGAAGGCCTTCATCAACGAGAACCTTGAACACCTGCGCGCCAACGTCAAGGCGTTTATCGCCGACATGGCGCGCATGTCGGACGAACACAACAAGGGCGATATTGATGTTGTCATCCCGGAGGACAAGTTCCAGGGCGCCTACCGTCTCATGGCCAAAGGGGTCAATGATATGGTGGCGGGTCACATCTCGGTCAAGAAGAAGGCCATGGCCTGCGTGGCCGAGTTCGGGAAGGGCAACTTCGAGGCGCCGCTGGAGAGATTCCCCGGCAAGAAGGCTTTCATTAACGAGACCATCGAACAGGTGCGCGTTAACCTCAAAGCCTTAATTGCCGATGCTGACACCTTAGTCAAGGCGGCGGTGGAGGGCAGGCTGGCGACGCGTGCCGACGCCTCCAAGCACCAGGGCGATTTCTGCAAGATCGTGCAGGGAGTGAATGACACCCTCGACGCGGTGATCGGGCCTCTCAACGTGGCCGCCCGGTACGTCGATCAGATCTCGAAGGGTGACATTCCACCCCAAATCTCCGACACCTACAACGGCGAGTTCAACACGATCAAAAATAACCTCAACACGCTCATCGTGGCCATGAGCGACATCACCAGGGCCGCCCAGGAAATCTCCGAAGGCAACCTGACGGCGGTCATCCGGGAAAGGTCCCCGCAGGACAAGCTTATGCAGGCATTGAGTGCCATGGTTTCCGGCCTCACCCAGACAGTCATGTCCATCCGCACCATTGCGGGCGAAGTGGCGACGGCCAGCCAGTCGATCAGTTCGGCCTCAGTCCAGGTATCGAACGGCGCCAGCGCCCAAGCGGCCTCGGCGGAAGAAGCGTCGTCTTCCATGGAAGAGATGGTCTCAAATATCAAGCAGAACGCCGACAACGCTCAGCAGACCGATAAGATCGCCAACAAATCGGCCAAGGACGCGCAGGAAAGCGGCAAGTCCGTGGCCGAAGCGGTCACCGCCATGAAGGAGATCGCCAGCAAGATCTCCATCATTGAGGAAATTGCACGCCAAACCAATCTGCTGGCCCTGAACGCGGCGATTGAAGCGGCCCGGGCCGGGGAACACGGTAAGGGGTTCGCGGTAGTGGCGGCGGAAGTCCGCAAGCTGGCCGAGCGCAGCCAGAAAGCCGCTGGCGAGATCAACCAGTTGTCGGGAACGACGGTCAAGGTTTCCGAGAAAGCCGGCGAAATGCTCGAAAAACTGGTCCCCGATATCCAAAGGACAGCGGAGTTGGTTCAGGAAATCAGTGCTGCGAGCAAGGAACAGGACACCGGGGCTGAACAAATCAACAAGGCGCTCCAGCAACTGGAAAAGGTCATTCAACAAAACGCTTCCGCGGCGGAGGAGATGGCATCCACCACGGAGGAGTTGAGCGCCCAGTCCGATCAACTGGTGAGTGCGCTGGGATTCTTCCGTACCGGAGACGACGGGCATGCCCCGGCGGCGCGCCCAACCAGCCCGAAACCAGCCAAGCGCGCCGAGGCACCTCCGGGAAAACCTCCCAAGCCCAACGGCCACTCGGCCTTGAAATCCGCCGCGAAGGCCGGGGTGAGTATCAGCCTCAAGGACAAGGGCGATGACTTGGACAAGGAGTTCGAGCGTTACTGAGGGGATACGGCGCGGACCGTCGGCGTTCCGCGCCCGCCTACAGGGCGCGAAAGGAGTAGACCATGAGCGTTACCGAAATCACCGAGACCCGGCAATACCTTACCTTCAAGCTTGGTAATGAGGTGTTCGCCACCGACGTCGCAAAGGTAAGAGAAGTCCTTGATTTCACGACCATTACCGCCATTCCGAGAACGCCTGACTTCATGAGCGGGGTCATCAACCTGCGGGGCAGCGTGGTTCCCGTCGTCGATTTGCGGCTCTGCTTCGAGATGTCGAAAACGGTAAGAACGCGGAACACCTGCATCGTAGTGGTGGAAGTGCTGCTGGACCATGAGCCCACCGTCATTGGCGCGCTGGCGGACTCGGTGGAGGAAGTGATCGACCTCGAGCCGGATCAGATCCAGCCCGCCCCCAGAATCGGCACCCACATTCGGACCGACTTCATCAAGGGGATGGGCAAGCGCGATATGCAGTTCATCATGATCCTGGATATCGACAAGGTGTTTTCCGCCGAAGAGCTGGCGGCGGTCCGCACCCCGGAAACCGGAAAGGCGGCGGTCGAAGCAACTGCCTGAGTGAGGGAGGCGCATCCGGCCCAGCGCCCCGTTCTTTGGCTCATGAATGCACACGAGGAAGGGATCTCCAATGCGGATTTTGGCCGCCTCCGGCGCCTGATCTATGAGACGTCGGGCATCACCTTGAGTGCGGACAAGAAGACCATGCTTGAGCTACGCATCCGGCGGCGCCTACGCAGCCTGGCCATCAACTCGTATGCCCAGTACTGTGGGTATCTTTTCGGTCGTCAGGGACGAAAAGACGAACTCGTTCACCTTATTGACGTGGTTACGACCAATAAGACAGATTTCTTCCGGGAGCCGGGTCACTTTGAATATCTGACCGACAGGGCGCTACCGGCTCTTGCGGCGCGCTACGGGGCGGGAAAACCCGTGCTTGTCTGGAGCGCCGGCTGCTCCTCCGGAGAGGAGCCTTACACCTTGGCGATCGTGCTCAGCGAATACGGGCTGGCACATCCCGGGTTTCGGTTCCGGGTGTTGGGAACGGACATTTCGACCGCCATGCTGGAGAAGGCTCAATGGGGTGTCTACAGCTGCGACATGTTGCGTCCCGTGCCATCTGCTCTCCAGCGCAAGTACTTCATGCGCAGCCGCGATCCCTCCTCCCGCGTGTCACGTCTGGTTCCCGAACTGCGGCGATTGGTGGAGTTCCGGCGCCTGAACTTCATGGAAGCTGACTACGGCCTGACAGAAATGGTCGAGGCAATTTTCTGCCGGAATGTGATCATATACTTTGACCGGGCAACCCAGGAGCAGATTCTCCGCAAACTGACCCGCCATATTCTTCCCGGTGGATATATCTTCGTCGGCCACGCGGAATCCCTACACGACATGCATCTTCCGCTGGAGCCAGTTGCTCCGGCCTTGTACAGGAAAATCGATGCGGCGTGCTGACCACCAACCGGCCGAGGTCTATTTGCAGCCCGGGGAGGTGTACCTGGCGCGCGAGCCCACCCTCATCCGGACCATCCTGGGCTCGTGCGTGGGCGTCGCTTTCTGGAGCACGAGATTCCGCGCTGGAGCTCTCTGCCATGCGCTGCTGCCCCGGTGCCCTCGCGAGACGGTGGATCCCGTGCAGGGCCACCGGTACGTGGACTTCTCCATTCTCGAACTCGCGCGGGAATTCGACCAGATCGGGGTGTCGCGGCGGGAGGTGCAGGTAAAGTTATTTGGTGGCGCCGATGTGCTCCCGGTCGGCGATTCGAACCCGCTCCGTCCCACGGTTGGCCGGATGAATTGTGAAGTCGCCATTGAGGTTTTACGGGACGAGGGTTTTGAAGTGGCCGCATCAAGCCTGGGAGGCACAACCGGCCGCAGTATCCTCTTTCATACGGGGACCGGCGAGGTGCAACTCCGCTGGCTCGCGCGCACAGTCCCGGAAGATGTGATCGAGGGCTAATGGGGCTGCGGAAATATCCGTAGCGGCGGGTGTATCCCCCCATCTGCGCATTTCACTGAGTCGGGTTATGGTGACATAAAACGCCGGCACGGCCCAAATCATGAGTTCTTCTGCAGCCTGTGATGCCGGCCCGGTGACGCCATGGTGATTAAGGATGTAAGAACCATAAGCCTGCCATCCAGTTGATGAACCCCTGGGGTGCAGAGATGAAAACACCCAAAGTCCGTGTCTTAATCGTGGACGACTCCGCAGTGGTTCGGCAGACCCTGAGCGATGTTCTTTCCAGCGATCCGGAGATCGAAATCATGGGAACCGCTTCCGACCCCTTTGTGGCGGCAGAGCGGATCCGCGAGCAGGTTCCGGATGTCATTACCCTGGACATTGAGATGCTGCGAATGGACGGGTTGACCTTTCTGCAAAAGATCATGACCCAGCACCCCATTCCGGTAGTGATCTGTTCCAGCCTAGCCGAAGAAGGAGCACAAAGCACTCTCAAAGCGCTGGAATTCGGGGCCGTGGACATCATCACCAAACCCCATCTAGGCAGCAAGCAGTTCCTGGAGGATTCACGGACGGTTCTTTGCCAGTCCGTCAAGGCAGCGGCGGGGGTCCATTTGCAGGCTCTCCGTCCGCGCCGCATGGTGGAGCCCAAATTGACTGCGGACGCGGTTCTTTCCGCTCCCACTCATGCCATGGCGGAGACCACGGAAAAAGTGGTTGCCATCGGGGCCTCCACGGGAGGAACGGAGGCGCTGAAGGCCCTGCTGGAGGCGCTCCCTTCCGATGCCCCGGGCATCGCCATCGTCCAGCATATGCCGGAGATGTTCACCCGGGCTTTTGCCAACCGCCTGGACGGCCTGTGCAACATTACGGTCAAGGAGGCTGAAACCAATGACACGATCCTGCGCGGGCGGGCCTTGATTGCGCCGGGTAATCACCATCTACTCCTGAAACGCAGCGGTGCCCGGTATTACGTTGAAATCAAGGAAGGTCCCCTGGTATGCCGTCACCGCCCCTCCGTAGACGTGCTGTTCCGTTCCGCCGCCCGCTATGCCGGACAGAACGCTGTGGGAGTAATCCTTACCGGAATGGGTGATGATGGCGCCAGCGGGATGCTGGAAATGAAGCAGGCGGGAGCCATAACCATCGCACAGGATGAGACGACTTGCGTGGTCTTTGGAATGCCCCGGGAGGCCATTAAGCGAGGGGCAGTGGACAAGGTGCTCCCACTGCCGGCTATCGCGGGGGCAATCCTCGCCCAGGCGCATTGAGGGCCGATTCGGCGAAGGCGCCAAGGCTCTCGCGCCGGCGCGGGCTTCCCCCCCGAGGACGTCCTGCCACCATGCAACTCATCGGCAACGAACAAGTAAGGTTTGTAATCCAGCAGGATATGACGTGATCAGCATTGAAACCAGAATGGACGCGGTCCGCACTCTCGAAAGCACTAAGGGTGAACTGAAAAATCTCGCCCGCGCTACGGAGAGTGAAATCGGATACGTGGCACGGGCATTTGAGGCACTGACGGCCGGGACGGACACCCTTTTGAACCTGGCGGCAGGCATCATCGGAGGAGTTGAGAGCGGCCGGATCAACTCCGTGTTGCCCAGCGTGCAGAGCCTTGGCACCGCGGCCATGCGGTTTATCGGTGATAGGTTGCAGGCGGCTTCCGGCATCCTGGGGATGGCGAACGAAGAAGTGGAATTGTTGCGCCGGCTTTCTTCGGTTACACGCGGCCAGGCGACGCTCGCCCTAGAGACGAAAGGGTTGAGCGTACTAACGAACATCGAGGTGAGCCACCTCGGCGCCGAGGGGGCCAGCTTCCAGTACCTCGCCCATGAGTTGTCGGAGTTTTCCAAGTCGGCGATGAAGGAGACGATGGGGCTGGCGACTCGTACCCATGCCCGAAAAGCGGTGGTTGAAGAGACTAACCGGGCGCTGGCCACGGATCTCCCCCGCCAGCATGACGACATGCGGCGGATCCAGGTTGACCTGGGTAATGCCCTTGCCGTGGTGGACGCCAGCCTGGCCCAACTATTCGGGACGCCCGCGAAGTTCCGGATGTGCATGGAAGATATTGCCCGACAAATTGCCGGAGTGGTGGCGGCGGTCCAGGCACACGACATCACCCGCCAGCAGATTGGGCATGTGGGAGAGTCTTTTGATCTTATTTCGACGCGCCTCGGGCTTGAGATAACCACCGAGAACGAAGCTGCCCGGGAACTGGGATTGGCCCGCGCGGGGTTGGCCATTCAGGTCTACCAACTGAGAGCTATCAAGACTACCGTGGCGGGTTGGGTCGCCCAAATACGCACCTGCCTGGCCGGTATCGTTCGTGTGAGCGTATCCGATTTGGTGGGGATCGGCCCGGCTGTGATGGAGGCGGAGCGAGAATTGTCATCCCTGGTGGCCCGCATTGAACTGCTGGGGCAACAAAGCCAGGCTTATAGCCGGAGAATCCATCATACCCTGGACGGGCTTTCGAACCTGATGCAGTTGCTTGACGAACATGTGCGCCGCTCGAGATCCGTGGGAAGCCACCTCCAGCTGCTCACTTTCAACTCCATCATTGAGGCCAGCCACTTGGGCACACACGCCGTGGCGATATTGGCGATTGCGGAGTGCATCAAAGGAATCGCCGGGGAATGGCGTCTCATCACGGATCAATCCGGCCTCACCGTAGAGGAGATCCTGCGATTGGTAAGGCGAACGAACGAAGTCATGGCGGCTTTCTCCGATGTCCAGGACAACCCCTTAAGTGAAGCGCGGATGCAGACCCAGGCAGGTCTTGAAGCCCTGCGGGCTGCCGCTGCCTTTGCCGCCCGCAAGGCGCAGGAGATGAAGACGGTGACCGGAGAAATGCAGGCGACGACCACCGCGCTCGGTAGCGCGGCCGACCACCTTGACGGATGTTTCCGCCGTTTGGATGTGGTGCTCGCGGAAACGGAAAGGGTGAAATGCAGCCTGGAGACGAAAGATCCGGCGATACGGGGTGGTTACGACGCCGCCGAAGTGGAAGGGTTGTTCTCGGCATTGTATACGACCGAGATGGAGCGGGAGATTCTGCGCGCCGCTCTCCGGGGAGCGCCCCTGCCCGTGGCTCAGCCCCCATCGGAGGGGAATGGCGTGGAACTCTTCTAACGAAGGCAATGGCTTTCGGCGGGGCGCGGAGATCTCATCCTCCTCAGCTTAAGGGTCGAATATGAAGCGCATTCTAACGGTGGATGATTCAGCGAGCATCCGTCAGATGGTCAGCTTTACCTTGCGCAAGGCGGGCCACGAAGTGATTGAGGCGGTAGATGGTCAAGACGCCCTCGCCAAAATGGGGAAAGAGAAATTCGACATGATCATCACCGACCTCAACATGCCGAACCTGGACGGCCTCCAACTCATCGCCGCGGTCCGCCGGTTGCCCGGCTGCTCGTTTGTCCCCATCCTTATGCTGACCACGGAGTCTCAGGCGGAGAAGAAGGATGCGGGGCGTAAAGCCGGCGCTACCGGTTGGATCGTGAAGCCCTTCAACGCCGACCAGTTGACTGCGGTGGTTCAGAAATTGGTCAGGTAGGTATCACCATGGCGACCATGCAAAAAATGAACGCGGCCAACCCTCCGGGATCCATGGTCCATTCCCCGGGGAACTTGGGCGACACGCCGACCGCCGGGGTGGATGTCCCGAGTCTGGACACCGTGGCGTACGACCCGGCGGGCTGCACCCGCCAAGGCGGCGAGGAAGATAATGTCGAGGGAAAGCAACCAGGCGCCATGGGCAGCTGGGAGTTGAATACACAGAGGAGGGAGGTTCGCGGCTCAGAGGGCTTGTTTCGCATCTTGGATTGGGATTGCACCAGGGAACCACTTCCCCTGGCGGACCTCCTATCCGCCGTTCACCCCGAAGATCGTGACCATGTCCGTTTGACCTTTGATGCCACCATGCAAGCTGGCCAACCATTTGACATTGAGCATCGGATCTTGAGGCGGGACGGGTCCATCCGATTGGTCCGCAGCCGTGGGCAGGTCCTTACCGAATTGGACGGCCATTCCGTGCGCCTGGTTGGGACTACCTTTGATATTACCGATGGGAGGAAAGCATTAGAAGAGCTCCGGCAGAGCGAGGAGAAGTTCCGCTCGCTGGTCGCAAACATTCCCGATGTCACTTGGACCGCCACGGCCGACGGGCGAACCCATTACGTCAGCCCCAGCGTCGAGCGGGTCCTGGGCTTCAAACCCGAGGAGATCTGCAAAGACGGGGGAGAGGTCTGGTTCCAGAGGATCCACGCGAACGACTCCCAACGGATCGTGAAGGCCTTTGAACAGCTCTTTGCCGAGGGCCAGCCCTTCAACGTGGAATACCAGGTGCAGAGTAAGGACGGGGGGTGGACCTGGATTAATGATCGGGCCTACCGAACCTACCTCATGAACGGGACCCGCTATGCGGATGGGGTTTTCTCCGATATCAGTGAACGCAAACACGCCGAGCAGGCGTTGCAGGAGAGCCAATCCAGGCTTCAGGCCATCTTTGACTCCGTGCACACCGGAATACTCATCATCGAACCTGAGACGCACCGCATTGTGGACGTCAATCCCGCGGCGCTGGGTATGATCGGTTCGCCACGCCACAAGGTGGTAGGCAGCGAGTGTCACAAATTCATCTGCCCGGCGGAGCGGGGCCGGTGCCCGATCTCCGACCTGGGACAAGTCGTGGAAAACTCCGAGCGGGTTCTCCTGACCGATTCCCGGGGCCAGCGCAAGATTATCAAGACTGTCGTGGCGGTCACCATCGGCAGGCGCAAGCACTATCTGGAGAGCTTCATCGATATTACCGAGCGCAAACAGGCGGAGGAAGCATTGCAAGCAAGCGAAGAAAGAACGCGTCTTCTCCTGGACTCCACCGCCGAAGCGATCTATGGAATTGACCTTGACGGCCATTGCACCTTTGCTAATCCTGCCTGCCTGCGGATTCTCGGCTATACCGAAGTGGAGGCCGTGCTGGGCAGGAACATGCATGACCTGTTACATCATTCGCGGGCGGACGGTAGCCCCTTGCCAGCTACCGAGTGCCGGATCTACCAGGCGTTCCAAAAGGGGGAACCGATTCACGTTGATGATGAGGTCCTATGGCGGGCCGACTTGACGTGTTTTCCAGCTGAGTATTGGTCGTATCCGGTGCGGAGAGAAGGGGAAACGATTGGCTCGGTTGTCACCTTCCTCGACATCACGGACCGGAAGCGGGCACAGCAGGGAATGCTCAAAGCTAAGGAAGCAGCGGAAGCGGCCAATCAGGCGAAAAGCCGGTTTCTGGCCAATATGAGCCACGAAATTCGCACCCCCATGAACGGGGTAATCGGGATGGCTGGCTTGCTCCTCGACACCAAACTCACGGCCGAGCAGCGGCAGTATGCCGAAATTGTTCGGACCAGCGGCGAGGCATTGTTGGCAGTCGTCAACGACATTCTGGATTTTTCCAAAATCGAAGCGCGAAAGCTGGGGTTAGAGACGGTCGACTTCGATTTGCATACGGTCTTGGAATATGCCGTTGGAGTGCTTGTCGCCAAAGCTTCGGAGAAAATGGTTGAACTGACCTGCGAAGTGGAGCCCGGAGTTTCCTGCCGGCTGCGCGGCGATCCCGGCAGGCTTCGCCAGGTCCTTGTGAATCTGATGGGCAATGCGGTGAAATTTACTCCGCAAGGAGAGATCACCCTCCGGGTGCGAACGGAGAGGGAGGACGCGCGCAACGTAACGCTGCGATTCAGTGTGCGCGACACGGGGATCGGCTTCCCGCAGGATCGAGCCTCTACCCTTTTCGAACCGTTCGTTCAGGGCGATGGTTCCCGCACGCGCCGTTACGGCGGCACGGGGCTGGGTTTGGCTATTTCCAAGCAACTGGTCGAGATGATGGGTGGCCGGATCTGGGTTGAGAGCAAAGAGGACAAGGGTTCGACCTTTCGGTTTACAGCAACCTTCGAGAGACAACCGCCGGCAGCTATGGAGTCGATTGATGTGTCTCGCAACCTGGAAGGCATGAAGATTCTGGTGGTGGATGATAATGCCACAAACCGCGCGATGCTATGCAGGCTACTCGGATACTGGGGATGCCGTCCCGAAGGAACAGGGGAGGGGCGGTCCGCCCTGGCAATTCTCCGGAGGGCCGCCCAAGCAGCCGATCCCTTTTCCACGGCCTTGGTGGACATGAGCCTCCCGGGAATCCCAGGCGAGGATTTGGGGCGGAAGATCAAGGAAGATCCTCAACTGATGTCCATAAACCTCATACTCATGACTGGCTTCGGTCAACAATGCGATCGGGCACACCTGCAATCGTGGGGATTTGCCGGGCAGGTTTCCAAGCCGGTCTGGGATCACACCCTGCGAGATGTGTTACGCCCGGCTGGCCCCGTCGAAGGCGCTTCCTCCAAGCAGGTTGTAGAGGGAACTCCCCGCCTGAGTACCGCCAACATGCCGTACCCGGCTCGAATTCTGGTGGCTGAGGACAATCTGACCAACCAAGCCGTCGCCGTGGCCATGCTGAATAAACTCGGTTATAGAGCCGATCTGGCGGCCAACGGGTCGGAGGCAATCCAGACATTGCGCGAGGCTGATTATGACGTGGTTCTGATGGACTGCGAGATGCCTGAAATGGACGGTTATGAAGCTACTCGCCGCATCCGGCAGCACGCGACGGGCGCTCGCAATCCCTGCATCCCCGTAATTGCCGTCACCGCGGATGCGATGTCGGGGGACAAGGAAAAGTGCTTGCAAGCTGGAATGAGCGACTACCTGCCCAAGCCCATCGAGCCACGAAAACTGGCCGCGGTTCTGGAGAAGTGGCTGGTCCCGCAGGTGGGTGCCGAGATAAATGCTCCCATCGTTGATTCTTCCCTCGCAGGCAAGGCCGTCTTCAGCCAGGAAGGCCTTCTGAGCCGTCTCATGGGCGACCAACGCCTTGCCGGCACGATTCTCGCCGGATTTCTGGACGACGCCCCCCGGCAGTTATGCGAACTGAAGTCTAAGTTGGAGGCGAAAGATGCGGAGGGAGTCCGCCGGCAAGCCCATGCCTTGAAGGGGGCGGCCGCCACAGTCTCAGCCGGGGTCTTGGTGGAACTTAGCCTCAAGGCAGAACATGCAGCCTCAGTGGGAGACCTGAGCAGCGTCCAGTCCGTGCTACCTTGCATGGAAGAACAACTCGGGCTTCTCAACGCCACCCTCAAGCTGTCCGGGTGGACCTAATCGGAAGGCAGGAGGGAATCACGGACATGCGCACCCTCATCGTAGAAGATGACTTCACAAGTCGCCTGCTTCTGCAATCGATTCTCAGCCGTTATGGCGAGTGCCACATCGCAGTGAACGGCAGGGAGGCGGTGATGGCATATCGCGCCGCGCTGGCCGGTGGGCAGAAATACGACCTGATTTGCATGGATATCATGATGCCGGAAATGGATGGTCAGGCGGCCGTCAGGGAAATCCGGCATCTCGAAGAAGCCGGCGGTACACGCTCTACGGACGGAGTGAAGATCATCATGACCACTGCCTTGGATGACGTGAAGAATGTCGTCGAGTCCTTTAAGGCGTTGTGCGATGCCTATTTGTTCAAGCCAATTGACACTACGAAACTACTCGGTCAAGTCCGGGGCTTTCGGCTTATCTAGGCGTGTGACGGCAATCCCGGATCCCACGGCGGTCGTAAAGTCAATGCAATCCTATCGAGTTTCCCAGAGGCGTTCTCAGTCCTTTGGCCTCTGTTATGAATGATCAATCCGGATCCAGAAGGTTCTCGGCTTGAGAGTGAAGGACGGATCAGGCGTCGTACTTACTCACCATACCGCCCATGTTCGCGCACGGTTTCGTACATGGCCAGCACGTTCTCGATGGGCACGCGCGCCTGCACGTTGTGGATGGAATTGAAGACGTATCCTCCGCCTTTGCCGAA
>Ga0335081_10011136_pt1 | contig 14548 bp, 9 predicted proteins | sample Lox_Sample_35_FD_206713 | JGI IMG/M metagenome (GOLD analysis project Ga0335081, IMG submission 206713) | Soil microbial communities from Loxahatchee National Wildlife Refuge, Florida, United States - Lox_Sample_3.5 | ecosystem: Environmental > Terrestrial > Soil > Wetlands | place: USA: Florida... | reverse complement strand
AGCCGGCGGTGAACGTTCCGGCTCCGCTTCTGCCGGGTTGCGAGATCACCGCTCTGATAGAGGACTCCAATCGCAATGTCTGGGTGGGAAGTACGAAGGGCGTCACGGAGTTTCGGGCGGGGAATGGGTCTTCGCGAGTCGAGTTCAAGAACCTGCCAGCCGACGCAGTGGAATCGATTTTCGAGGATTCCCGGAACCGGATCTGGATTTCCACGGCGGAAGGCGCGCTGTTCCTCATCACCCCTTCCGGCAGCGTGGTTCTGGATCGTAAAAACGGACTTCCCGGGCAACCACTCTATCGGACTCTGGAGGCGGCTGATGGGTCTTTTTGGGTGAGTTCTTCCAAGGGGATTTTGGAGATCACTGCGAACTCGGTCAATCGCGTACTCGCCGGCGGGCGGAACGCGCTGGACTTGATTGTGCATAACCAGAATGATGGTATGCGCACGATCGAGTGCCACGGACTCTCGCAGCCGTCCGGTTGGAGAGCGGCCGACGGAAGTCTGTATTTCCCCACCGCCAACGGATTCGTCCAGGTTCGCCCCGCGCGCTCCCGGCACGTGCCGCCGCGGCCGGCGATTGAAGAGATCCGCACCGAGGGCGGACCGCTGCCGGCCGCCGCCAGAACGAATCTCAAAGCGGGCACCCGCAACGTGGAAATCTCATTCACAGCTCTGCGGCTCTCTAATCCCGGCAGCGTACAGTTCCGGTACCGGGTGACGGACTTCGATCCCGAATGGGTGGACTCCGGCGGCCAACGAAGTGCCCGTTATAACCGTTTGCCGCCTGGCGTTCACGTTTTCGAGGTGCAGGCGCGAGACTCGCTGGGCGACTGGAGCCAATCCGCCTTGCTCTCGTTGCGCCAGCCGCCGCTCTTTTACCAGACGCTGTGGTTTCCGTTGTCGCTTGGCATTCTCTGCCTTTCGGCGGTGATCGGCATCTATCGCTGGCGCCTGCACTCGATACATGGACGCTACTTCCTCGTGCTGGAAGAACGCAATCGCATCGGCCGGGAGTGGCATGACACGCTGGTGGCCGGTTTTTCGGCCATTTCGCTGCAGATCGAGGCAGCCATGGGGAGGGTGAAAGATCAGCCGGAACGCGCATCCGAGATTCTGGAGGTGGCGCGCAAAATGGTTCACCACTACCGAGCCGAAGCACGGCGCGTGATTTGGGACCTGCGGGACAGTCGCCCGGAGGGCGAAACACTCAGCTCGGCGGTGGAGAGCGCGCACGCACGCCTCAGAGAGAGCCGGGGAATTATCGGCAAGGTGACAGTCACGGGCCAACCAGTCACGCTTCCGGCAGAGGTGCAGCACAATCTTCTCCGCATCTGCCAGGAAGCCATGTCTAATGCGGTGCGCCACGGCCACCCATCGCACGTGGATATCGACCTGGGATTCGCCGGTGACAGGATAACAGCCACGATCTGCGATAACGGCTCCGGCTTTTCCCCGGCGGACGGTTCCGCGGAGAGCGCTGGACATTTCGGCCTGACGGTGATGCAGGAGCGCGCACGACGCATCGGCGGAGAACTCCGCATCCACAGCCGGCCGGGCGAAGGCACCGTCGTCACCGCGGAGGTTCCGCTCAGGGCCAACGACTCGCCACCAGCGGCATAGGGCGAAAGGCCTATAGGAGTATAGGCCGATCGGCAGATTCCAGCAGAGACCGCTTCGGTTACAAAAAGAGTTACCCAAGGTGCGGGAAACTCCAGGTCTTGAGAGGTAGTATGCTGAAATTCGCTTTGGCGGTAACCCTGATGGCTGCTCTGCCGTTAGCAGCCCAACAAGGTCGGGGCACGATCTTAGGTACTGTGACCGATCAGTCCGGCGCTGCTGTCGGCGGCGCATCGGTAAGCATCGAGAATACCCAAACGAACATCCGTGTCAACACCCAAACCACGGGCGAAGGTTTCTTCACATCGCCCCCGTTGATCGTTGGCACTTACTCGGTGACGGTAGACCATGCCGGCTTCAAGAAGTCCGTGCAAACCGGCATCAGTCTCCAGGTGGACCAGCGCGCGGAGATATCCTTCCACCTGGAATTGGGAACGATAGGCCAATCCGTCGAGGTCTCGGCCGAAGCTCCGCTGGTGAACACAGAGGACGCGACCGTAGGCCAGGTGATCGAAAACAAGCGCGTCGAAGAGCTGCCCATCAACGGACGCAGCGCTTTCGCTCTGGTGGGCTTGTCGATCAATATGAAATCGAACGCCGGGCCCACGCAGAGCGGCTTCGCGGACCGCGGCACGAATCTGAGCGCTTTCAGCATCAATGGAGGACCAAGCGCCGTCAATTACTTCCTGGTAGATGGCATGGTCGCGATCAACAGTTATTATCCCGATCTCAATGCCGACCTCGCGGTGGACGCCGTGCAAGAATTCAAAGTGCAGTCCGGCTCCATGTCGGCGGAATATGGGCTGACCGCCGGAGGCGTGATCAACGTCGCCACCAAGAGTGGCACCAACGAGTATCATGGGACCGCTTACGAATACGTACGCAACAACATCTTCAACTCGCGTAATACGTTCGCCACCACGATTCCTCCCTTCCGGTACAACCAGTACGGGCTTTCGCTAGGGGGTCCCGTCGTCATTCCGAAAGTCTACAACGGACACAACAAGACCTTCATTTTCGGAAACTGGGAACAGTGGGACTACCGCCTCTATAGCCAACCGATAACCACTGTGCCAATTGCCGCCCAACGGACCGGCGACTTCTCAGGGCTCTACAGCGCCACTGGAACGCTCATCCCGATCTACGATCCGGTCACGACGGCGGTGAATGCCACCGGGAGCGGCTACGTGCGCCAGGTTTTCCCTGGCAACATCATCCCGCAGAGCCGGCTCGATCCGGTGGCCGTCAATATCGAGAACACGTTCTATCCGCTACCCAATCGCACGCCAACCAATGCTTTTACCAACGCGAACAACTTCCTCAGCTACGTGGGCAACGCCCGGTCTATGCAGCAGTACACTGTGCGACTGGATCAACACTTCTCTGATAAAGACTCCATGTTTGGGCGTTATACGTATTTCCGCCATCACGACGATAACGGCGCCCAAGCCCCCTGGCCGAATCCGGTGGCGCGCGATCGCAACGACAACTTTGAAACCCGCAACGGCGTGATCTCCGAAACGCACGTGTTCACACCGACACTGCTGAACGAAGTGCGAGTTGGCGTAGCCCGGCAGTATTTTCCCTTTCAGGTGGACAGCGCCTACAGTGGATGGCCCCAGAAATTGGGCCTTCCGAATAGTGTGCCACCGACCGCCTTGCCGCAGGTCAGCAATGGCCTGACCAATTTTCCGACCGAGACCATAGGGTTGCGCGGCGCGCTGACGTGGCAATTGGGCGACACGGTCACCATCGTGCGCAGCAATCACACGCTGAAAGCTGGATTCGAGTACAGGCTCCTGTTCGGCAACAACTACCAGACCTCATCGCCCTCCGGCTCGTACAATTTCCCGGCGACGCTGACGGGAAACCCGCAGTCGCAGAGCGGCACGGGGAGCGCCTATGCGGATTTCATGATTGGCTATGTGGGCTCCGCAACCTTTACCACGCACGTCGGCGAGTCCGAAAAGGGGTATGCCTTGGCCGGTTTCGTGCAGGATGATTGGCATGTCTCGCGCCGGCTGGCGTTGAGCCTCGGCCTGCGCTATGACTTCCAGTTGCCGCCCTACGAAAGAAACGGGGGCACCACCAATTTCAACCCCTATACCGCCGACCCGACAACGCATCTGTTGGGGCGGCTTGAATTCGCCGGCCAGGACTACGGACGCTCCGCTCTGAATTCAGATGACACCAATTTCGGACCGCGCGCCGGTTTTGCTTATGATGTCTCAGGTAACGGGAAGACGGTGATCCGGGGCGGTTATGCCATCTTTTACCCGTCTATTTTCAACATTCAGTATTTCGGCAACACCTCCGGGTTCGCCACCACCACAACGACTTACAATCCGCCCGGAGGGAACAGCAATCTGCCGGCAATGATTTTCGCCCAGGGTCTGGCGACTCCTCCCATCCCGCCGCAGGGGCGCGCTCTCGGCTCGACCGCGTTTCTCGGCCAGGGCGTGAGTTTCGACCAGCCGAACCAGAAGACGCCGATGTCGCAGCAGTGGGACCTGTCCGTGCAGCGGGCGCTGCCCGGGCATTGGATTGTGGAAGGCACCTATAGCGGCAATCACGGTACCCATCTCGTGGCCGGCAGCTACAACCTGGACCAATTGACCGACCAGCAGTACGCATCCCTCGGCACTACCCTGCAAAATCTGGTGCCCAATCCCTATGCGGGCATCGTGCCCGGCTCGCTGGGCGCGGCCACCATCACGCTACAGCAGTCGCTGTATGCGTATCCCTACCAATCCTCGATAACGGTGCGAAATCCGCATCTGGGAAATTCAATTTATCATTCGGGTCTGCTACGGATTGAGAAGCAATTCAGCCATGGTCTGACTTTTCTAGCTTCGTACACCAACGGCAAGATTATCAGCGACAGCGTGGGGACCGCCATTGGCTTCGGCAACGTGGAGCAGGTGACGACTACCGGCTACCAGAACGGTCTCTATAACCGCCGGGCGGAGCGTTCCATCGATCCCACGGACGTGTCGCAGCGCCTGGTTCTGAGCGGCGTCTACGAACTGCCTTTCGGCAAAGGCCACGCTTTGGCTGCTGACAACCGCTTTGTAGACCAAGTCATCGGCGGATGGCAGGTCAATTCTATTGCCGTGATGCAAACCGGCGTGCCTGTTGTGATTACAGGGGCGAACAATAACCTTGCGAGCCGGCCGAATTCCACCGGGCAGAGCGCCAAACTGGCCAATCCCACAGCGGCAGAGTGGTTCAACACTGCGGTGTTTGTCAATCCGCCGCTCTATACGTACGGCAATCTCGGCCGAGTGCTTCCGGATGTGCGTAATCCCGGAGTTGTTAACGTGGACTTGTCGCTGGTCAAGAACATGATCATTCACGAAAAGGTGCGGTTGCAGTTCCGCGCCGAATCGTTCAACGTCATGAACCACGTCAACCTGGGACTGGTCAGTGGCGGCTTCTCCCCTGGCGCGAACGGGCTAAACGCCAGCGGCAGTTTCGGCACTATCACCTCCGCGCGCGATCCCCGAAGTCTGCAACTGGCGCTCAAGCTGATCTTCTGAAAGGCGAACTCACCCAGGGGACATCAGGCTATGATTCACGATCCGGGCAACGGCGCAGCTAGAACGCTGCAAACAATCTCACTTTCCGCGGACTTGGCGATCGCCGGCGGAGGACTGGCCGGCGTGTGTGCGGCCCTAACCGCGGCGCGCTCCGGCGTAAAGGTCGTACTAGCGCAGGACCGCCCGGTTCTCGGCGGCAATGCCTCCAGCGAAGTGCGCCTCTGGATATTGGGCGCCACATCGCACATGGGCAACAACAACCGGTGGGCACGGGAAGGCGGCGTGGTGGATGAGATCTTGGTGGAGAACCTTTATCGGAATCCCGAGGGGAATCCGCTCATCCTCGACACAATCCTGCTGGAAAAAGTAAAGGCCGAAAAGAACATCACGCTGTTGCTCAACACGGCGGTAAACGAAGTAGAGAAGTCCGGGCCCAGCAGAATTTCGGCGATGGCGGGGTACTGCTCGCAAAATCAGACGCTATACCGGGTTGAGGCGCCGCTCTTTTGCGATGCATCGGGAGACGGTATCCTGGGCTTTCTGGCGGGCGCAGCCTTTCGCATGGGTGCGGAGGCTCGTCAAGAATTCGACGAGGCATTCGCTCCTGCCGCCGGCTATGGGGAACTGCTCGGGCATTCGCTCTACTTTTACAGCAAAGACGCCGGCCGGCCGGTGCGCTTTGTACCGCCATTGTTCGCGTTACGCGACATCACGCAGATTCCACGTTATCGCGAGATCCGCGCGTCTGATTCCGGTTGCCGCTTCTGGTGGCTGGAATGGGGAGGCCGCATAGATACCATCGGGGATACCGAAGAGATCAAGTGGGAGCTCTGGAAAATTGCCTACGGAGTCTGGGACTACATCAAGAACTCGGGCCGCTTTCCGGAGGCTGAGAACCTCACCCTCGAATGGGTGGGAACCATTCCCGGAAAGCGGGAGAGCCGCCGTTTCGAGGGCGACTACATCCTCCGCCAGCAGGACATCGTGGAGCAGCGGCGGCATGCCGACGCGGTTGCGTACGGTGGCTGGGCCATCGATCTGCACCCGGCGGACGGCGTATACAGCGAACTTTCCGCCTGCACGCAATGGCACTCCAAAGGCGTCTACCAGATTCCTTATCGCTCGCTCTACAGCCGCAACATTGACAATTTGTTCCTGGCCGGGCGCCTCATCAGTGTCTCGCACGTGGCATTCGGCTCGACGCGCGTGATGGCAACCTGTGCCCACAATGCCCAGGCAACCGGCATGGCCGCCGCGATCTGCAGCGAACGGAAACTGCGGCCGCGCGACCTGCTCGAAGGGCCGCTTCTCCGGAGTTTGCAGCGCCGGTTGCTGGCTGCAGGCCAGTACATTCCGGGAATTCCGCTAGATGACCCCAGCGATCTCGCGCGCCGCGCCGCGATCCGATCTTCCAGCCGCCTGGTGCTCCACCGATTTCCAGCGGATGGAGAACCTGTGCCACTGGATTGCTCGCGTGCCATGCTGCTTCCGGTGCCGGCCGGCCCTTTTCCCATGGTCTGTTTTCTGGTAGATTCCCGGGAATCGACCAGTCTTGAAGTGGAGGTGCGCGGCAGCTCAATCGAGGGTAACTATACGCCTGACGTCACCCTCTACCAGGAAACGGTTGGGCTTGAGCGAGGACGCTCGCAGCAGGTTTGGCTGCGGCCCAGCGCCACAGCCGTTAAGGCGGGATACTTTGCTTTCTGCTTGATGCGAAACCCCGCGGTATCTGTCTATACCAGCAGTCTACGGGTCAGTGGCCTAGTCAGCCTCTCGCACTCGATGAATCGCGCCGTAGCCACGAGCGCTAGGCAGGAACCGCCGCCCGGAATCGGAATCGACAGTTTCGAGTTCTGGCTACCTTCGCGCAGGCCGGCCGGAAGAAATCTGGCCATCCAGATTGAGCCGCCGCTCGATCTCTTCGTCGCCGAGAACATCCGCAACGGAGTTGCGCGCCCGACGATTGGTCCTAACGCGTGGGTAGCTTCACCGGATGATCTCACTCCCCGCCTTACGGTTTGCTGGTCAGAACCCCGGCAAATTGGGCGCATCGAACTTTGCTTCGATACGGACCTCGACCATCCCATGGAATCGGTGCTGATGGGCCACCCGGAGCGTGAGGTCCCATTTTGCATTAAGCGGTATCGAGTTGTCGATAGCCGCGGCGACGTGCTCTTCGAATGCCCGGACAATCATCAGACCCGCAATACCGTCCGTTTGCAGCCGCCCGCGGTCGCCTCCGAGTTGCACATTGAAATTCTGGAGACCTACGGCGCGCCGGCGGCGGTATTCGAGGCGAGATTCTATGAACGTTGAAGCCGCACTGCTGATCTGCTGCGGTCTGGCCACCACACCAGCCTTGGCACAGACAAGCCGCGAGGGCTCCCACCCTCCACCCGGCTATACCCTCCGGTGGGTGGACGATTTCGACGGGAACACGCTCGACCTGTCTCGTTGGATGTATCGAACCGATGTTAAAGCGGAAAGCTCCGAGCGGCCGGACAATGTCGCGGTGCAAGACGGATACCTGGTGATTCAAATGAAGAAGCAGCCGGACCGAGGCAGAGCTTACACCGGCGGCGGGGTCATCAGTAAGCAGAGGTTCCGCTACGGATACTATGAGGCGCGCGCGCGCATGTTCGGCGGCTCCGGATGGCACCAGTCCGTTTGGGCGATGTTCGCTTCCGACGGCTCCACTACTTACCCGGAGCAGATGCGCACGGAGATTGACGGCATGGAATTCGACTCCGCCACGCCCTCCAACGGGCACCTGGGGCTCATCCTGTGGCAAGGACCGGGTAAGAGCCACCGTCTAACCTGCACGCCGGGAGTCTACCAGACCGTGTTGGGTTTTGACGCCACGGCGAGTTTTCACACTTACGGATTCGAGTGGACACAGAAGAGCGTGGCGTATTACCTGGACGGAGACCTCCGTTGCGTGCTCGACTATCCGCCGACTGCCGGCGAACATGACTCCATCAATTTTTGGCTGACAGCGCTGGGTTACGAACGCCAGGGCAAGATCGACGATTCGAAACTGCCCGGCCGCATGCTGGTGGACTTCGCCGCGGTTTACACGAAGGAGGCTGCCCAATGAAAAGCTGGCTTCCATTCCTACTCCTCGCACCTGTAGTTTCGATTCAAGCGGCGGCGGATTCCTTCGTGTTGACCGCCGGGGATACGCGGTTGACAATCGTCCGGGAGAACATGGGCGTTGGCCTGGAGCTTCACGGTTCTCGAACCGCCGGGATACATCCCGAAGGCGGTCTCCTGTTGGGCGACCCGGATCATCCCGCAGTAGCGCGCCTCGTCGCGCAATCTTTCGATCACCAGGGGCACGCAGTGCTGCAAGTGCGGACGGATTCCGGAATCACCGCGCGGGTGACCGTGAGCCTGACGCCCAACCAGGCCGACTTCGTAGTGCGCCCCGGGGAGCCGGGTGCAGTCATCATGCGTCTGGCCCCTGCGCGGCCCGGCTACGGCTTGGGCGACCACGCCGTCGTCGGACGCCCGACCTTCGATACCGATATTACCGGTTACTCAAATGATCGCTTCCTCTCCGGGACTGGCCTCACCCGCATGGTGTCGAACTTCGCGATCTACCCGAAACAGAAGTTCGCATTTCTGATCTGGGAGCCGCAAGTCAAAATCGTCCGCAGCACCGCCGCAGAATGTGCGCAGGGGGCCCGCCGCGTCGAGAGCGAGGTGCGGTTCACGATCTTCACAGGATCGCCAAGTGAAATTTACCGGCAGTTTTTGCAGTCGCGCAACCAGTACGGCTACCCGGTGTTCAAGCCGAAATACGAGTTCTTCGGCGTCGGCTGGGAAGCTTTCGGAGCGCTCGCCTGGGATACGAATCAGCAGACGGTGAAAGAAAACGTAGACCGCTACCTGAGGTCAGGATTTCCGCTCGCCTGGATGGTGGTGGGCTCGGGCTTCTGGCCGCGAGACGGCGAGCGATTTCACGAGACCACGAGTTTTGGGCTTTACGACAAATCGCTCTATCCCGATCCAACGGCGTTCATCAGGTACTTCCACTCCAAGGGGTTGAAATTCTTTCAAGGACTTCGTACGACCTTCATCACCGACGGCCCATTCAGCGCCGAAGGCGTCAAAGGCCGGTATTTCGTGGAACAGGATGGGCAGGCCGAGGTCTTCCAATTCGGCTGGCCGAAGAGCCCCACTTACTTTCTGGATTGGACTAAGCCGCAGGCAGTGAGCTGGTTCGCCGATCTTGTCCGCCGCTGGACGGATTTCGGAGTCGACGGGTTTAAGGAAGATGTCTTTGGCTTCGGCAAGTATACGCTGGGGGACGACAAACTGGACCCGGTCAACCGCGTGTTGATGCGGGAAGGTCTGTACGTGATGGGCCGCAACGACTATTTGGGCTCTCCGGCCGATCTCCACCGCATCAACGATTTCAACTATGACCAGAACCAGGACCGAGGACCGGTAAATGCGCTGGCTCTAGCATACTCCGGGCTCCCGCTGATCTACCCGGATATTGTCGGCGGTACGTTCGGCGAACGCCACTTTGATTTAAAAGTGACCCCCAAAATGCGCACTTATATGATGCGCAACGCGCAGTGGGCGTCGGTCCACTGCTCCATGAGCATGGGGCAGGGGCCGTGGACTCTCGGCGATCCCCAAGTGGAGAAAGTCATGCTCGATGCCGCTCGTCTTCACGACCGGCTGCAACCATACCTATACTCGCAAGGTGTGCGTTTTTACTTGGACGGGTATCCATGGACTGTGACGCCGCTGCCAATTGCCTTCCCGGATGATCCACAGGTCTACGGCCGTGAGAACCAGAATGTTCGAGGCTTTGAGTGGATGATCGGCGACGCTCTCCTGGCAACACCGCTCTATGGCGACGATTACGAGAGCGCCCAGGCTCGCGACGTGTATTTGCCGGCGGGCGTCTGGATAGATTACGATACCGGCGAACGTTACCAGGGGCCGCGGTTGCTTCATCATTTCGCTCTGCCGCCGGGCAAGACCCCTTTGTTTGCCGGCGGCACCGGGATCATCGCGGAAAAACGCGGCGCTGGAGTGGTGGCGCGCATCTTTCCGGTAAACCCGCACGCGGAGAGCTTGTTCATCCATCCGGACGGAATCACGCGCACCAGGATTCGCCTGGACGTGGCGGACTGGAACAGGGTTGTGGTGACCACGGCAAGCGGACGCGCCGTCAGCGGCGCGTGGCACGATCACGCTTTCGAATTTGCCATCGTCCCGGGTGAGGATTACGAGCTCCGCTAGTCCACTAACGGCCGGCGGCAAGGCCGGCATATCGCGAACGGCGAGACGGATCCGCTGGTGGATCGTTGCGCTGTTGTTCCTTTCCACCGTCATCAACTACATGGATCGCCAAAACCTGTCGATCCTCGCCCGCACGATCCAGAATGATCTCCATATATCTGATATTCAGTACGCCAATGTTGTGCAGGCATTCTTGCTTGCTTACACGCTGAGCTATCTCCTCGCAGGCCGTGTCACAGACTGGTTAGGCACTCGCGCCAGCATGGCGGTTTTCATCATCTGGTGGTCGGTTTCCGACATGCTCACTTCGCTCAGCCGCAGCCTATGGTCGCTTGGCTGTTTTCGGTTTCTCCTGGGAATCGGCGAGCCGGGCAACTACACGGCCGCGCCCAAAGCCGTAGCGGAGTGGTTCGCTCCCAAGGAGCGGGCGCTGATCATCGGAATCTATACGGCGGGCGCCACGCTCGGTGCAACGCTGGCGCCGCCGCTGATTGCCTTCCTCGCTTCCCGGTTCAACTGGCACATCGTATTCCTGTGCACGGGAAGCCTTGGGCTGTGCTGGGTTATCCCTTGGCTGTGGATGTATCACCGTCCCGAGGAGCACCCCCGCCTCGCACCGGAGGACCTGCGGCTGATCCGGTCAGAGAGTGAACCAGCTGTCCGAATTCAGCGCCGAAATCTCTGGTCCGACGCGTTCCGTTCGCGCGAAACCTGGATCCTCACCGTCGCGCGACTGCTCACCGATCCGGTCTGGTACTTCTATCTGTTCTGGTTTCCGAAATACCTGGGCGATGCTCGCGGGATGACGCTGATCGAGGTTGGCCGGATTGCCTGGATCGTTTATCTCGCGGCCGACATTGGCTGCGTTCTCGGCGGGTTTCTCTCAGGCAGGCTGATACGGCGCGGCTTGTCTCCGGCTGCCAGCCGCGTGCGAATCATGGCGATCGCAGCCGTGCTGCTGCCGCTTAGTCCCCTGGTGCCGCGCGCTCCGACCCCGCTTCTTGCGGTCCTCATCGGAGCCATTGCGGCTTTCGCCCACCTGGCGTGGCAAACCTGTCTGAGCACTCTGGTGGTGGATCTCTATCCGAAGCACATTCTTGGTACTGTGTTTGGCATCGTGGCGGCGGGCAGCGGTCTGGGCGGCATGATCTCCACGAACATCATCGGGCGATTGGTTACGCATTACTCTTACGCGCCCGTTTTCCTGTTCATGGGTTTTTTGCATCCTCTCGCATTCCTTCTGGTCCGCGGCCTACGGAAGGGTCGCGCAGTGGAAGGCCGGCAGGGCTAAAAGAAGACCTTCGGTTATTCCAGATGCACGATGCCGCGCTGCACAGCGGTCATCGCCGCCTGCGTGCGGTCCTCGACTCCGAGTTTGTCAAGTACGCGGCTCACATGAATTTTGACGGTCTTTTCAGCAATTTTCAGCCGGTTGCCGATTTCGCGGTTGCTGAAGCCTTGGGCCAGCAGGCGAAGCACATCCAGTTCCCGATCGGTCAGTTCGTCACCGCGCATCCTGCCCGCAAGGAGGGCTCCCAGTGCGGCGGGTAAGTACCGCTTACCAGCATGGACGGAAAGGATGGCGCGTACCAGTTCGTCACCTCCGGCATCTTTGGTGAGGTACGCCAGGGCGCCGGCTTCCATAGCGCGATAAACGTCTTCACTCCCTTCATAGTTGCTGAGAACCAGGATTCTGGCCCGCGGATCCTGCCGCCGGATGGCTTCGATGGCATTTAGGCCGGACCCGCCAGGCAGACGAAGGTCCATGATGGTTACATCTGGATGGAGCTGCGCATGAAGCTGGACGGCCTCGCGCGCACTATCAGTCTCACCCACAATTTCCATATCGATGCGTGCATCCACAAGACTGCGCAGAGCGACCCGGAAAAAGAACTGGTCTTCCACAACCATAATCCGGATAGGTTCAGTGAGGGTCAAGGCCGCGCTCGAACAAAATTTCCCGATTCCGATCCTAGCACTTTCCAGGTCGTCCTGATCAACTAATGATGCAGTAGAGGCTACGGACGTGCACTGGCCCGATGCAGAATCACCGAGCACGATTACGGGATCAAGAGCGATATCCAGAATGTTCTTGAGGCCTGAATTCAGATCGCCGTACGATGCAACCGATTCTCGGTTGTAATCGTCACCCCTACCCGCGGTCGGATCACCGGCGAGGTAGCCATCTCAGGCACTCCCACGAGTCGACTACACGGCCAAGTTTACGTCGGAAGAAGAGCACCCGCAATAGCCCTGATTTTCCGGTCAGGTCAATGCGCTGAGAGCATATCCCGCGGAGTCGTCCAACGCATACCGGGATAGCGATCGTTGTCGAGCGGCTCTAGCTTTGCCCGGCCGTCGAACATGTTACGCATGTACTGCATGCCCTGCCATGCCGGGTAAAGCTCCTTCTCTCCAGGATCGACCGTGCGCGCGACCTTGATCAACGTGCCCAGCATTTTCAGACCTCCGGCGCGGAACAGGCGGAAGTCCTTTCCGGTCACCTCACTTGCGACCGCCGTCAGTTCCCGCGCGCTGAGTTGATCGCTGGCAATGCGCAGAAAGCGAGGGGTGGACGGATCAAGAGCCGCGCCCGCCGTGAATGACGCCGTGTCGTCCATTGTGGTGAAGTCCATGCGCTGGTCCGCGTCGCCCCAATAGAGGACTCGCTTCCGTTTGAAGAGAATGAGCGGCATCTGACCGGTCAGCATATCGGCAAACGCACCGTTGAAGATCGTGGTGGCTGCAAAGAGCAGCAGATTCCCCGCTGGTGCCGCCAAAGGATCCCGTTTCCTCAGCCGCCACCGACAGAATGAGGGGTAGCATGGAGGGAGTTTCCGAAGGAGAAAAGCATGAGAAGCATCACACTGCCACACATCCTGAGCGTTTCAGTTGGCTTGTTCGTTGCCGCAGTTTCACTTTCCTCCCAGATGTCAAAGCCGCAGCCACTCACTATGCCGCTCGGTTGCACGAAAGGAGATTGCCCTCTGCTGGAAGGAGCGCCGCAGACGACGGGCATGCGCAGCGGCTTCGTCCGCCTCAAGCCTGGCGAGACGGTGGGATGGCACACGACCGGGCAAAACGAAGAAGCTCTAGTGATCCTCCGCGGCGAGGGTGCGGCGTTGATCGATGGGCATCCAAAGCAAGCCTTTGCCGCACCTGCCTTAGCCTACATTCCACCTGCCACCCGTCACAACGTGGAGAACACCGGAAAGGAACTGCTCGAATACGTCTACGTGGTTGCGCCCGCAAAATTGAAGTAGGCGTTCCACGCCAGTGTGGACATCGCCAACCGCCCACTCCCGCGGTTTATCGAGGTGGCCGGCCCGCCATTGCGAAAATCAAGAAATGCTGCCGAGGCAGAAAATCATGCTGCGCCGTCAGCACGTATCCTGCATTGGACATCTCTGTCGTGACCTGTTGGGGCGTGAACCGAAACTCCTTGGGCGGACCTTCAGGCGAGTCCGGCGTGAAATCGATTATCGCCACCCGACCACCGGGCTTAAGAGATTTTGCAAGTTTTCGGAAATACACTTCGCGAGCGCCGATGTGGTGATAGGTATCGACAATCAGGACGAGATCGACCGTTTCAGGCAGGTTCGGATTGTCCGCGGCCGCCTGCACGGCGACTACGTTGTTCAATCGCTCCTGGCCTGCACGCTCTTTGAGATAACTCACCATCGACGGTTCGATATCCACCGCGTACACCTTTGGCGTGGCCGCCGATTTCGCCAGTCGCACCGTAAAGTATCCGGTACCCGCGCCGATGTCCGCCACAATCTGCCCCGGCTTCAACCCCAGCGCCTCGATAACGCGATCCGGCATTTGCCAGGCATCCCGCGCTGGATCGTCGAAGCTCTTGGCCGACTCCTTCGCATCGAAGTGGTGCTCCATGTGGTCGGCCTGGCTCTTCTCCTGGCCGCTGGATTGACCAAATAGTACGGCTCCCAATAGGGGAATCGCCGTTAGTAGATGGCGACTAAAACGCTTAAAGAGTTCCTGCCAAAGTGCCTCCGCGACTCAAAGGCGGGCCGCCTCACGGCACCGGCAACCAAGTACAATTGCGATTTGAACCGGGATTTGCAGTTGCCTCGGGGGACACCTGAAAAGCGGCCAATGAGGGACACC
>Ga0335081_10011135_pt1 | contig 14549 bp, 15 predicted proteins | sample Lox_Sample_35_FD_206713 | JGI IMG/M metagenome (GOLD analysis project Ga0335081, IMG submission 206713) | Soil microbial communities from Loxahatchee National Wildlife Refuge, Florida, United States - Lox_Sample_3.5 | ecosystem: Environmental > Terrestrial > Soil > Wetlands | place: USA... | reverse complement strand
CGCGAGTGGCGCAGGCCTACGGCGAGCACCCGGAGACCGCGGCGCCGCGGATGCGCTGGGCCCGCGCGGCCGTCACCAGCGCGTTCGGCGCTGCTCGTCCCGGACTGGCCGGTGTCCCGGGCATCAGGCCGCCGCACCGGTCCGGCACCTGCCGCGCGGCCTGACCCGGGGCGGCGTGCCTCTCAGCCGCCGGCCTTTCTCCCTTCGCCGCTGCGTGTGCTTCCATCGAACATATGCCCCGGCCAGGGAGGAGCTGCTTCATGGGAAGGCTCAACGACAAGATCGCGATCGTGACCGGTGCCGGCCAGGGCATCGGCAAGGCGATCGCCGAGAAGTTCACCGCGGAGGGGGCGATCGTCGTCGTCACCGACCTGGACGAGGCGAACGCCAAGGATACGGCGTCCGCGTTGCCGGGCGCCGTCGCGATCCGCGCTGACGTCACCGCCCGCCAGAGCGTCCAGGCGATGGCGGACCGGGTCGTGCAGCAGTTCGGCCGTATCGACGTCCTGGTCAACAACGCCGGCTGGGACAAGGCCAGCCCCTTCGTCGACTCCGAGCCGGCCGACTGGGACCGCGCGATCGCCGTCAACCTGTACGGGGTGCTGCACACCTGCAAGGCGGTGCTGCCGGTCATGGCCGGGCAGGGCGCCGGAGCGGTGGTGAACCTGGGCTCGGACGCCGGCCGGGTCGGCTCGTCCGGCGAGGCGGTCTACTCCGCGGCCAAGGGCGGGGTCATCGCCTTCACCAAGTCGCTCGCCCGGGAGATGGCACGCCATCAGGTCAGGGTCAACTGCGTCTGCCCCGGCCCCACCGACACCGCGCTGTTCGCGTCGTTCGCGGGGCCCGAGCTGCGGGAGGCCCTCACCAAGGCGATCCCGTTCCGGCGGCTCGGCCAGCCGGGCGACGTCGCCAACGTCGTCGCGTTCCTCGCCTCGGACGAGGCATCCTTCGTCACCGGCCAGACCGTCAGCGTCAGCGGCGGCCTCACCATGAGCTGAGTCCCTCGATTAGCCCAAGGAGCAATACGTGAAGTTCTCCGACTATGAGCAGCTCAGCTTCGAACGCCGGGACAACGGCGTCCTGCTCATCACCATGGACCGGCCGGATAAGTACAACGCCGCCGACGAGCAGATGCACGGCGAACTCACCCGCGTCTGGGCGGAGGTTTCCGCCGACCCGGAGACCAGGGTGGCCGTGATCACCGGCGCCGGCAAGGCGTTCTCCGCCGGCGGCGACCTGGCCATGGTGCGGCGGATGGCCGGCGACCACGACCGCGTCGCGCACATGCTCTCCGAGATGAGCGACCTGGTCTACAACATCATCAACTGCGAGAAGCCGGTCATCTCGGCGATCAACGGCGTCGCGGTCGGCGCGGGCACGGTGGTGGCGCTGCTGGCCGACATATCGATCTGCGCTCTCGACGCCAGGCTCGGCGACGGCCACGTCCGGCTCGGCGTCGCCGCCGGCGACCACGCCGCGATCTTGTGGCCGCTGCTGTGCGGCATGGCGAAAGCCCGCTACTACCTGCTCACCGGCGAGATGATCACCGGCGAGGAGGCCGAGCGGCTCGGTATGGTCAGCAAGGCGGTCCCCCGCGACCAGGTGCTCGGCGAGGCCCTGCGCGTGGCGGACAGCCTGGCCGCCGGCTCGCAGCCGGCGATCCGGTGGACGAAGCGGGCGCTGAACAGCTGGCTCAAGATGGCCGGCCCGATCTTCGACCAGTCCGCCGCCTACGAGATGCTCTGCTTCATGGGCCCCGACGTCCTGGAAGGCGCGGCGGCGCTCGCCGAGAAGCGCGAACCGCGGTTCCCTTCGGCTCACCAGGCCCAGCCCGCCGTCTAGCAGAGGAATAAGGCCCGGAAACGCCTGTTGTACGGGTCGGGGTATGCGGACCCCCGATTCCGGAAGCAGGAAAGAGCATGGGCACCATCGGGATTCCTGGCGCCGGCAGCGCCGGCCAGCATCTCAGTTTGCGCACCACGTGCGGCCGGGAAATCCGGGTAAGCCATCTGGTCCTCGGCGGAGGCCGCCATCCGGCCCGGCGCGTCAGCCTCGCTATCAGCGCCTCGTCCGACGCGGGTGACGGCACCTGGGCCGGGCTCACCCCCGGCGAGGCCCGGCGGCTCGCCGCGGCCCTGCTCATGCAGGCGGCCGCGTGCGACCTCCTCCCGCCGCAACCCTGAGGCAATTTCTCTGGCTACGGGTCGAAGCGGCCGTCGAAATAGTGAGCCGCGCCGGGCCGGGTGAGCTGGTACACCGCGTACCGCTGCCCCCCTTCCATGGTGAACGTGGCGCACGGGCCCTGCGGTATCTCCAGTTCCCGAACCGTGATGTTCCGTTCCCTGAGCTGCGCCAGCGCGGCCGGGTAATCCTGCACCCGGTACACCAGGATGGCGCTCGCGCCCCGCAGGTGACCGGACAGCAGGATGGCCGGCCCAGGATCGGCCAGCCGCAGGCAGGCCACGGTGGTCCCCATGCCGCGGACCTTCCAGACCAGCTCCGCGCCCAGCATGTCGACATATCGCTGCGCCTCGCCGTCAACATCAGCGGCGGGAACGTAGATGTAGTCAAGCGAACCGAACATCGGCCACCTCCACACCGCCACCATGGCGGCGGCACCGCGATTGCACAACCGGCGGCCCCTCCCGGCCGGCCGGGGAGGCCAGGTCCTACTCAGGTAGGAGGCGGCCGGCTGAGCTGTGGGTTACGTTCACCATGTGACAAGTGTCAGGTTGCTCGCGCGCAAGTACGTCTACGACGGGCTGATCGCGCTCCTGGCGACCGTGGGCCTGCTCGAGATCGCCGTCCGGCGCGGCACGCCGGACGCGCCGCAGTCGACGTTCTGGTTCATCGCGCCCGCCACCGCCATCCTGGTGATCGCGATCGTCGCACGGCGCCGCTTTCCCTTCGCCGCTCCGGCAGCGTACTGGCTGCTGGCCGCCACGATCTCCTTCGTCGACTGGCGGCTGATCCCGTTCATGGACAGCTTCTTCGTCATCGGGATGACGGTCGCGTTCCTGCTCGGGAACCTGCGCGACGCCCGGCAGGCCGCCATCGGCCTGGCCTTCGTCCTCGGCGGCACGGGAACCGTCGTCTACAAGATCCCCGGCCATTCGATCGCCGACCTTGTCTTCATACCCCTGGAGTTCGGGATCAGCTGGCTCGCGGGCTTCGCCGTCCGCGAGCGGGCCGAGAAGGCGGAAGCGGCAGAAGAACGCGCAGCCAGAGCCGAGCGGGAGCGTGAGACAGCGGCCCGCATCGCGGTCGCCGAGGAGCGGGCGCGGATCGCGCGCGAACTCCACGACGTCGTCGCCCACGCCGTCAGCGTGATGGTGCTCCAGGTCGGCGCGGTGCGGCACAAGCTGCCCGACGCGCTCGCCGAGGACCGCGACGCGCTCAGCGGCGTCGAGCGGGCCGGCCGCACGGCGCTGACCGAGATGCGCCGCCTCCTGGCCGCCATGCGCAGCGACGGCGACGAACCCGAGCTCACCCCGCAGCCAGGCCTCGACGGCCTGGAGTCACTGGCGGAAGACATCAGCCATGCCGGGCTGCCCGTCCGGCTGCACCGCGATGGCGAGCCGTTCCCGCTGCCGCGCGCGATCGACCTGTCCGCCTACCGGATCGTCCAGGAAGGCCTGACCAACGCGCTCAAGCACGCACGCGCCAGCAACGCCGACGTGACCGTCAGCTACCGGCATGACGAGCTGCAGCTCGAGATCCGCGACAACGGCGTCGGCGGCGCGGCGAGCCAGCGGCCCACCCACGGCCTGGTCGGCATCCGCGAACGCGTCAAGATCTACGGCGGTGAGATGAGCGCGGGAACCGCGGATGCCGGCGGCTTCGTGCTCAGCGCGCGCCTGCCGCTCAGCAGCCCGGCATGACGATCCGCGTGCTCGTGGCCGACGACCAGTCGATGGTCCGGGCCGGCTTCCGCATGCTGCTCTCGCGCGAGCAGGACGTCGAAGTCGTGGCCGAGGCCAGCAACGGGCTCCAGGCAGTCGAGGCGGCTGCCCGCTTGCGGCCGACCGTCGTGCTGATGGACATCCGCATGCCCGAACTCGACGGGCTGCAAGCGACGCGACGGATCCTCGCCACCGACGACACCGCGCGCATCCTGATCCTGACCACCTTCGACCTCGACGAGTACATCTACGAGGCGCTGCGCGCCGGCGCCAGCGGCTTCGTGCTCAAGGACGACCCTCCCGAACAGCTCCTGGCCGCGATCCGCACCGTCGCCGCCGGGGACGCGCTGCTGTCCCCTGCCGTGACCAAGCGCGTGATCAGGCAGTTCGCCCGGATCCCGCGGCCCTCGCCGCCGAAGCAGCTCGACGAGCTGACCGAACGCGAACTCGACGTGTTCCGGCTGATCGCCCGCGGCCTGTCGAACGCCGAGATCGGGCAGCAGCTCTACATCAGCGACACGACCGTCAAGACGCACATCACGCACATCCTCGCCAAGCTCGGCCTCCGCGACCGTGTCCAGGCAGTCGTGCTCGCCTACGAGACGGGACTCTTCGACACGCCTGGGACCGCGTCAGGGTGAGCGGGACATGACCCACGACCATCCCCTCGGCGGGCTGATCGCCGCTGCGGCGGCTGGGCGGTACCCGGTCGCGGACGGAAGCTGGCGGCGCGTGCCGCCGTGGCGCCCGGGAGTAGAGGGCATCTTCGCGTTCACCGGGCACGCTATCCTGGCCGTGGCGCCGGACGTCCCGGACCGGCTGCTGATCTCGCTGGGCGCAGACGGCTTCGGCGGGGCTCATGACCCTCGGCTGATCACGGCCCTGGCCGGAACCGGCGGCTGGATCGACAGCCTGGATATCTTGATGGCCGGCCTCGGCAGCGGCCACCCTGACGCGCCGCCACGGCTGGTCGACCGGCCGGACCTCGCCACGCACCCGCGGGCGGCGTTCGCGGCACGGATCCGGGACCCGCTGCGGCTGATGGGGTACGCTGACCGGCGCCGCTCAGCCCTGGCCGTGATCAGCCGGGGCATCGCCGGGCTCACCGAGCTGAGCTTCGAGCTCGAAGACGGGCACCGGGGACGGGGAGGCGGAACGGAACTGGTCCGCGATGCCCTGAGCGCCATCCCTTCCGGTCAGCTGGTGCTGGCCGCTGTCGCGCCGGGCAACGCGGCCAGTGTCCGGGCGCTGCTGTCAGCCGGGTTCGTCCCCCTCGGTTCACTCCAGCTATTCCGCCGCCCCGGTCACGATCGCGGCATTTCCCCTCGGCTCCGCGCAGGCCACGGGTTACCCGCCTGTCCTGGCTCATGCGTGTGCCTGCCCCGCTTGCGGCGGGATCGTTTCGACGGTGCCGTTCAGCCGCGCTCGTTCGGCGGCGAAGACGGCAAGGTGGCTGGCCAGCGATTCGCGTGGCCCGGAGGTGATCAGCGCGCGGTTCCCGGTGGCCACGGCGGAGATGAACGCATCCATCAGCCCGGCATCGCCGCCACCGTGGCCGCCGGCGGCGTTCATCGCGCCTGCCGGGGCGGGGGTGACCGCCCGCTCGGTGCCGGTGAGGAAGTCGTAGACGCGGATGGCCTGGCCGTCACCGGTCAGCTCGCCGCGGGTGCCGAACAGCCGGGTGGCGCGGCCGGCGGCCTGGCTGAACGCGGTCATGGTGAAGGTGGCCGTGGCCGCGCCGGGGAACTCCAGCGCGACGACCTGGTGGTCCACGACATCGTTGTCGCAGGAGTAGACGCACCGGCCGTACGGGCCGTCGTTCAGCGCCTGTTCCAGCGCGGCGGGCGTGAAGTCGTCGATGACCACGCTCAGCGGCCAGCGATGCTCGCCCCGCTCCAGCAGGCCCCGGTACAGCCGCGGCGCCGAATAGGGGCAGCCGGGCTCGGCCGGGCAGGCCACGCACCGGTCCGCGGCCCCGGCCGGGCGGTTCTCGGCGGTGAAGTGCGTCAGGTGGCCGAAGCTGGCGACCCGGGCGGGCGCCCGGCCCAGGATATAAGCCAGCCAGTCCAGGTCATGGCAGGACTTGGCCATCAGCATCGTGGTGGCCAGGTCGGCGCGCCGCCAGTTGCCGCGGACGTAGGCGTGGGCCTGGTGCCAGAACCCGACCGGCTCCAGATGCTGGACGCTCATGATGTCACCGAGCTGCCCGGACTCGACGATCGCCTTGACGGCCCGGGTGTACGGCGTGTAACGGAGCACGTGGCCGACGGCGAGCATGACCCCGGCTTTCTCGATGGCCGCCACGATCCGCCGGCACTGCGCCTCGTCCGGCGCCATCGGCTTTTCCAGCAGGATGTGATATCCGAGCGCGGCGAACGCCTCGGCCGGCTCGGCGTGCATCCGGTCCTGCGTGCAGATCAGTACCGCGTCGGCGAACCGGCCGCGGCCAGCCAGCTGCCTCCAGTCCGCGGCCGCGTCCTGCGCTGCGATGCCGTGTTCGGCGGCGAACCGGGCACGGCGCACCTCGCGAGGCTCGGCAACCCCCACGACCGACGCGCGCTCCGGGTGCCGCAGGATCCACCGGGCGTACCCGGTGCCGCGCTGCCCTGCCCCGATGACGATCACAGAGACCGGTGCCATTACGGTGACCTTCCCCGTCACGTGGCTCTGGAACAAGGGAAGGGCGGGGCCGCGCGCTGTGTTCCATCCAGCTGAGCCGCCACGTGCCGAGCGCGGCCCTGTGACGCTGAGACGGGAGATTCAATCGCGTGTGCTCCGCCTGCGGAATCCCCACCCACGTCCTCGAGCTGGATCAAGTCGCCCCGGCCGATGAGATAACCGCGCAGGCTGCCCGGGTCCCTGGCGCCCGGGTGGGTGCGGACCCGGCGAAGTTCGCCGCCTTGCGCAACGCCGACTGCCGTCCCTACCTGTTCGGCGCGGCGCTGGCGATGATGGCCGACAACGTCGAGCACGTCATCACCTACTGGGTGCTCTGGCAGAAGTTCCACTCCCCCGCGCTGACCGGCTTCGAGGTCATCAGCCACTGGACGCCGTTCCTGTTGTTCTCGGTGTACTTCGGGTCGCTGGCCGACAGGTACGACTGCCGCCGCCTGATCCAGGGCGCCCAGGCCTTGTTCATGCTGGTCTCCGCCCTGTGGGGCGTACTGTTCCTCACCGGCTCGCTGCAGATCTGGGAAGCATGCGTGCTGCTCATCCTGCACGGCTGCGCGGGGGCGCTGTGGGGCCCGGGCGAGCAGCTGATGCTGCATGATTTCGTCGGCCGGGAGGAACTGCCCAGCGCGGTCCGGCTCAATGCGACGTTCCGGAGCCTGGGCATCTTGTTCGGGCCCGTCGTCGGATCAGCGCTGCTGCTGGGCCTGGGCCCGACCCGCGGCATCTTCGCGAACATCGCGTTCTACCTGCCGCTCACGCTGTTCCTGTTCCGGACCCGGTTCACCGGGCACGTCCGGGACCGGGAGATGCCGCCGCCGCGGATCGGGATGCTGGACTCGCTGCGGGTGCTGCGGGACGTCCGGTCCGACCACACCCTGGTCAGCATGATCGTGCTCGCCGGGCTCGGATCGTTCTTCGTCGGCACGTCCCTGCAGACCTCGATGCCGCTCTTCGCTCACGACCTGGGGGCCGGCAGCGCCGGTACCGCTTACGGCGTGCTGCTGTTCGCCAACGGCGCGGGCGGGGTGATCGGCGGCGTCCTGCTGGAGGCCACCGGCAGCATCAAGCCCAAGGTCAAGGCGGCCATGATCAGCACCGTGATCTACGGCGCGACCACCCTGTTCTTCGCACTGACCAGCAGCTACCTGCTCGCCGTCACGCTGCTGGTGATCAGCGGGATCGCGAACCTGGCCTCGATGTCGATCGGGCAGACCATCGTCCAGCTGCTGGCCCCGCCCGCGGATCGCGGCCGCGTCATCGGCCTGTACGGCATGTCCGCCAACGGCCTGCGGGTCGGCAGCGGATTCACCGTCGGCCTGCTCGGCGCCGCGATCGGTATTCACTGGTCGCTGGGGCTGAGCGCCGCGGCCCTGTGCCTCGGCACGCTGGCCGCCGGGATCTACGCCCTGCCGGAGGCGGCCGCCGAGCAAGATCGCGATGGCCGTTAGCCAGCTGGCCGTGAAGACGGCGCCGGCCACCACGTCGGTCATCCAGTGCACGCCCAGCTCTACTCGCGAGAACGCGGTCGCCGCGATGGCCAGCCCGGCGATCAGCCAGCCCAGGATCCGGGCCGCCCGGTGCCGGGCGAGCACGGTGACGCACATAGCCAAGACGGTGAAGACCAGGCACGCCGCAGCGGCGTGGCCGGAAGGGAAGGACCAGCCGTGGGCGCGGACCAGCCAGATGGCCTCGGGAGGCCGGGCGCGCCTGACTACTTCCTTGCCGATCCGCACGCCGCCCGCCTCGCCCGCCCACGCGAACACGGCGAGGATAGCCGCCAGGACCGGCAGCCGCCTGGTGATGACCAGCAGGGCGATGACAGCGCCCGCGACCAGGACGGCGACCCACGAGCCGAGCCAGGTCACCGCCTTCATGGCCGAGTTGAGCGCCGCCGTCCGCGAGCTCACCACGACGCTGGTCGTGTGATGATCGAAATGAGTTATCGCAGCCGAATGAACAACGACCTCACCAGCGGCGATGAGAAGCCCCGCCAGCACTGCCCAGATTCCGGCCAGTACCGCCATGCGCGGCAGCGCGGCCTGGAGCCGCAGCGGACCGCTCCATACCGCTCGGCTCCGCTGCGTTACTGGCACTGGTGGCTGGCGTTCGGCCATTCGTGCCTAGCTGATGCCAGACTTACCGCGCTGTCAAGGTTCCGCTGGCCGTCGCCGCCGCGTTGACGCCGATCCGGCCCGGTTGTCTGCTAGGACGTGACCTGACCGGCAATTCGTCAATCTGGGCGGGATGATGTTCATCGACGGATCGGGCTTCCACGGGAGCTTGCGCCAGGCATCAGCTGGGATGCGGGTGACGTGCGCCATGCTCGGCGGTGCCGCCGCCGGGGCGATCGCCTCACTGTTCATGCTGGCCACGGCGTCGATCCTGGTGGGGTGGGACGTCGCCGTCGTGATCTACCTGGTCTGGGTCTGGAGCGCGGTGTGGCGGCTGGATCCCGCCGTGACTGCCCGGCTGGCGAAACGAGAGGACCCCAGCACGGCAGTGGCGGAGCTCGTGGTGGTAGGCGCGGGCACGGCCATGCTCGGCGCGGTGGGCTTCGCGCTGCTCAAGGCCGGCAAGGCTACCGGCGACATGAAGACGTACCTGATCGCGCTGGGCGTGCTGAGCGTCGTGCTGTCCTGGATCGTGGTCCACACGGTGTTCGCGCTGCAGTACGCCCGTGCCTACTACTCCGAGCCGGCCGGCGGCATCGACTTCAACGAAGAGGAACCGCCCACCTATACGGACTTCGCCTACTTCGCTTTTACCGTCGGGATGACCTTCCAGGTGGCGGACACCAACATCACCTCGAAGGCGGTCAGGCGGATAACCCTCCATCACGCGCTGCTGTCCTACTTGTTCGGCGCGGTGCTGCTGGGGCTGGTGATCAACGTGGTGGCCACCCTGCTCGGGTGAACCCCCGGGCTAGGCTGATCCTCCGCCCAGCGCGCGCAGCCGCCGCCGGGACGCCACGATTTCGGCCTCCGCGGCGGCGCGGTCGGCCCAGGCGGTGTCGCGGACGCCCTTGCCCGGTTCCAGGTCCTTGTAGACGGTGAAGAAATGGTGGATCTCGAGCCGGTAGAACTCGGGCACGTCCTCCAGCTCGCGCAGGCCCTCCTGACGCGGGTCGCCGGCCGGCACGCAGATGATCTTGTCGTCGCCGCCCTTCTCGTCGGTCATCCGGAACATGCCGACCGCGCGGCTGCGGATCAGGCAGCCGGGGAAGGTGGGCTCCTGGACCAGGACCAGCGCGTCGAGCGGATCACCGTCCTCGCCCAGCGTGTCCTCGACGAAACCGTAGTCGGCCGGGTACTGGGTCGCGGTAAACAGGGTCCGGTCCAGCCGGATCCGGCCGGTGTCATGGTCGGCCTCGTACTTGTTGCGGCTCCCGCGCGGGATCTCGATCACCACGTCGAACTCCACGTCGCGCCTCCGTCCATCGAGAACCAGCGCGGTCCGTCTCCGTGGACGCACCTCCCGTGACCTATGACACTACGCGGGCTGATCGCGGCGCAAACATCCGCCAGCACAAGGATCCGGCGGCCGGTCGGGCGGTCAGGACAATGGCGGGTCCCCGGGCACCGCCTCGTCCGGCACCGCCTCGTCCGGCACCGCCTCGTCCGGCACCGCCTCGTCCGGCACCGCCTCGTCCGGCACCGGCGCTTCCGGATCGGCCAGCAGCGCCCGCAGGGCGCTCACCGGCAGGCGCACGATACGCGCGAACGCGCCCGGCACCCGGGTGAGCAGGCGGAACGGGGCGGGGATGCCGATGATCCCCTCGCGCACCGCCGCGACCAGCAGGTTCACCAGATCGGCCGGTTCTTCCCCGGCGGGCTCGGAGATCTCGATGTGCGCATCGACGACGGTGCCCGCCGCCTCGGTCTCGACGTTGCCCAGCTTGGGCAGCAGGCCCAGGACGACCCGGTTCTCGGCCAGGATCTCCGCGCTGAAGTACGCGATCCCGACCTCGAGCGCCCGGGCACTGAGCCGCGCGAGCAGGGCCGACGCGAGCCCGCGGCGCTGCCAGGCATCGACCACCGTCACCGCCAGGTCGGCCGTGTCCGGGCGATCGGGCAGGCGGATGAACCGGCACTCTCCGACTATCTCGCCGGATAGCAGCGGCAGGGCGACCAGCGCCTCGTGGTTCTCATGATCGACCTCGGCGGCCGCGTGCAGGATCGTCTCGGAGAGCTCGGGCATGGCCGTGAAGAACCGGCGGTAGCGGGACTCCTCGCTGAGTTTCGCGTAGGCGCGAGCCAGGGCCGGGACATCACCGGGGCGCACCTGACGGATCCGGACCAGGTCGCCCGAGTGGAGCCTGGCGACCTGCGGCCGACTCGCTGCGGTCATGGCAGCTTTTTCCCTTCCTGCTGACGGAGCGCCTGGGCTGGATGCACCCACCGGACAATAACCGCGGTAAGTCTTGATACCAGGGAACATAGACGACCAGGTTGCATCTCCATGACGATGAAGGCTGTCCTCGGTGTCCGCGCGCCGAGGGTTCCCCTCAGGGAGGCGAAGTGAGGCTGCTGCCCGGCGCGCACGTCGAAGCTGATGTCCAGCGTGGACTGGTACGCGCGGCTCACCGTGAGGCCGTCCAGCTTGCGGTAGGAGCCGTGGTAGACGACGGGCGTCATGCTGGGCCGGAAGAACGGCAGCAGGAGTATGCCGGTGACCAGCGCCACTGCGAACGAGTACACGGCGATGCGGCCGAACGCAGCCGCCCACCGGTCGTCCGGGTCCGCGCGCACCAGGCGCCGCAGCCGGCCGGGTAGCTCGCGCATGACTTCTCCCTCGTTCCGTACTGCCCCTATACGGTGACGGTGCGGGCGGCGCCGGAGTGACGCGAACGGGGTGAGACACCCGTGACGTTTCCGGCCGCTTCCGAGGCGTCACGCCCGGCCGGGTGCCCGCGTCATAACGGGCGGGCGATAAGGAAGGAGCCCGTCATGGAGATCTTGATCGTGGGCGGCGGTTACGTCGGGATGTACACGGCGCGGCGGCTGGAGCGGCTGCTGCGGCGGGATGAGGCCACGGTGACGGTGGTGGACCCGCGCGGGTACATGACCTACCAGCCGTTCCTGGCGGAGGCGGCCGGGGGCTCGGTCGAGCCGCGGCACGTGATCGCGCCGCTGCCGCGGGTGCTGCGGCACACCCGGGTGCTGACCGGGAAGATCGTCAGCATCGATCACGCCCGCCGGCAGGCGGCCTTCGCGCCGGCCCGCGGCCCGGAGCGGGTGCTGCGCTATGACGTGCTGGTGATGGCGGCCGGGTCGGTGTCGCGGGTGCTGCCGGTCGAGGGGCTGGCCGAGTACGGCGCCGGGTTCAAGACGGTCGGCGAGGCGGTGCACCTGCGCAACCACGTGCTCGGCCAGCTCGCCGTGGCCGCGTCGGCCGACGATCGTGCCGTCCGTGCGGCGGCGCTCGCGTTCGTCGTCGTCGGCGGCGGGTTCGCCGGGGTCGAGGCGCTGGCCGAGCTGCAGGGGCTCGCCGACGAGGCGGTGCGGTTCCACCCGGCGCTGGACCGGGCCGAGCTGCGCTGGGTGCTGGTCGAGGCGACCGGGCGGATCCTGCCCGAGCTGGATGAGCGGCTCGGCCGGTGGACCCTGCGCGCACTGCGGCGGCGCGGCGTCGACGTGCGGCTGCACACCAGGCTCGCCTCGGCCGCGCACGGCACCGCCCGGCTGGACGACGGGACAGAGCTGGCGGCGGGAACCCTGGTGTGGGCGGCCGGCGTGCGGCCCAGCCCGCTGGGCGCGGCGGCCGGCCTCCCGGCCGACGAGGCGGGCCGGATCCAGGTCGGCGCGGACCTGGCCGTCACCGGGGTGCCGGGCGTGTTCGCCGCCGGGGACATCGCGGCGGTGCCGGACCTGAGCCGGCCCGGCGAGTTCTGCGCCCCGAACGCGCAGCACGCGGTCCGGCAGGCCAAGGTGCTGGCCCGTAACATCGTCGCCTTCGCGCGCGGCGGCCAGCTCAAGCCGTACCGGCACGCCTACGTCGGGTCGGTCGCCGGGCTCGGTCACCACCAGGGCGTGGCGCAGGTGTACCGGATCCGGCTCACCGGCTTCGCCGGCTGGCTGGCCCACCGCGTCTACCATCTGTTCTGGGTGCCGACCCTCGGCCACAAGGCCCGAGTGCTCGCCGACTGGACCCTCGCCCTGTTCTTCCGCCGCGAGACCGCCCAGCTCACCTCCCTAGAGCACCCCGCCGACGACTTCCGCGACGCGCTGCGCGACGCTCCGCGCGATGCCTTCCGCGCGGCCTGAGCGAGGCCGCCGAGTTCGGCACGCGTACCCCGCACTTCGCGATGCACACAGATCAGCCGTTCCGGTACGCAGCCCGTGCTCCGGGCCCCGAGAAGGCTGCGGGTGGCTGGTGGATGATGATGGTGCGGGGGCAGTGCAGGTCGTCTTGGTCGACGCAGACCGTGATGCGGAGTCGTTCGCGCCAGGCGCGTTCGGCAAGGCGGGCGAGGTCTGTTTCGCGGCTGCGGAGCCGGTGCCGGTGTTCGGCGGTTTCGAGCAGGAAGCCTTCGAAGTCGCCGAAGTTGTCGAAGATCAGGCCGACGATCTTGCCCGTGAAGGCGCGGCCTGGTTGCTCCGGTTCGGGTGGCCCGTGGCCGATCTCCCCGGTGGGCGAGGGAAGGATCTGTGCCGGGTCGCCGCCGAACGCGCTCACGCGGTCGGCGATCAGTTCCAGGTAGCGGTGGAAGACCGGGTGCCAGCGGGTGTGACGGGGGATCGTCTCCGCAATCCAGCGCAGCACCGCGAGCTGGCGCTCCTCGGGTTCGAGCAGCAACTCCCTGGCCTTCACCGGGATGGCGAGCTGAAAGGCTCCCAAGGCGCGCCGCCATTCGATCTCTGCCGATGCCGCAGCTGCCGCTCTCGCGGCGATCTGCGGGGGTGGCGGAGGCCGCCTCCCGAACGCGTTCGTCAGCTGCCGGACCACCACGTTATAGATCTCGCCTTTCCGGGCTGTGCCCGGTAGCTCGACCGACAACAGGCCGGCGTAGTTAGCACCGCCGCCCCCCGCAGGGATGGGGATGTAAGTGATGCCGCCGGTCTGGCTTCGCAGCGTATGGTCATCGACGCGCACCAGCCGATGTGATGTGTACATCCGGGCAGCCGTCGTGAGGATGTCGTCCACGTTGACTTCGGGCAGGTAGATCTGCGCCACGCTGCCGCTGGGGGTGTTGCCCCAGTCGATCATCAGCTCGTCAGGTGCCTGCCCTGCGGGCAGGCGTGCGGGGGTGGGCCGGATCTCGAACGTGCTCACCGCTCGTGCGGAGCCGACATCGCTCCACGCCAGGTTGCGCTGCGCCAGCTTGTCCCAGTTCCCTGGGTCCTTACCGACTGGTATCGCTACCGGGTCGAAGGCAATCTCGGCGACCAGGCAGTGGTGGAGGCTGCGAAGGATGGCCTGCTGGATTGACAGGGGCGGGTTCCCGGGGTCGGCGAAGGGACCATCGACATTGGTTGCCGGCACCTGGGCCGGCAGCACATTGTTGGGAGTCCCGTCGGGCTTGAACGGCTGGTTGATGTCGAGCCAGCAACCGTAGAACCGGTCAACCTCGGGGCCGCCTATGGCCGTGAAGTTCTGGCGGTTCGGCTCGTCTGTTTGCTGTTCCACGCTGACCGTGGTCGAGTCCACCCTTGGGGCGGCAAAGCACGGGATCGTCACATATTCGTTGCCCTGGATCCCGGGGAGCGGAATCGGCTGGCCATCGGGATTGCTCGATGCGCGCCGGTACGTGGTGGACGGATCGAACGCGGTCGAGGTGGATTGAGTCTGGAAGAGCCGGAAGAACACGCGCACATTTGCGGCGCCGATCAAGCCGATATAGTGAACCTTGGCCAGGGCAAAGTTGAAAACCTTGGCACCGCTGCCGTCGGTTGGATGCAGATACAGGCTGGAGGCTTCCTCGTCGGTTGAAAGGCCGCTGTCGAACTGCGCCGGCGTGATCTTCGCCATGAGCTG
>Ga0335081_10011134_pt1 | contig 14549 bp, 10 predicted proteins | sample Lox_Sample_35_FD_206713 | JGI IMG/M metagenome (GOLD analysis project Ga0335081, IMG submission 206713) | Soil microbial communities from Loxahatchee National Wildlife Refuge, Florida, United States - Lox_Sample_3.5 | ecosystem: Environmental > Terrestrial > Soil > Wetlands | place: USA... | reverse complement strand
TGCCCGCGTTGGGGATCGCCCGCGGCACTCAAATGCGCCTTCTGGTCCCAACAGCCACCCATCTTTTGGCGGACGTGTTCACTGCGTAGCTGCATCGCATCTTTATCTCCGCCTCCCACCTTTGCAGCCCTCGACCCGACTTCTCACCTCACTTGTCGGGCAAAACAGCAGGCCGCCCATCCCCATGTGATGCACTCGTCCCAGCCAACGACTCGCGATACCTTCCTCGACTCGTGCACTCGGAGTGGCCTTGGCAGCAATCATTCACGCTTCCGCAGGGTCAATACGTGAGCCCCAGCTTCGTCTCTTTTCTGAATCCAGTGGTGTCAGCATCGAAAGCAACGCATCCCCACTTCTCATTAGAGTTCTTGGCAAAAAGCCCTCTTCCTGTCGCTCTAGCTCATCGGCTCGGAAGAGTCACAATACCATGACCGATCCATTGATACCCTCTGCCGCCAGCGGTTGGACCAAGGCTACCTTGGATGTCCTCAATGCTTCCTATGATCGTCATCACGTCCATGACTTCTTCGAAAACCTCGAGATTCCAGAAGACTTGGAGCGAGGTACATCATTGCTATCTTTCCCCCCCATTCACGCTGTTCCTGTAGAAATAAACACAGCTGTCAACGACTTTACAAGTGTCAACAATTCAAACCGGATAACGCCGCAATTCGCCTTCAATCCAGCATCTTGTCCCCGACTTTTCCGCTTTAGCCGATTCTACAAGCAGTTGCGCCTGATCATGTCATCCGAAAATACAAAGCCCATCGACCTCCCCACAAGTCCCACCCCACCTACTCAACTTACCTCCCCTGTGCCCCCGGCAGATCCGACAACTCCCCCTGCAAAAACCAATCCCGCAGACCCGCAGTATTCCGGGTCCTCAGGCGGCGAATCGAAGGACGAGCATTTCACCAATACCTGTGTCTTTGAATATGTAAGCAGCGCTCACGAATTCCTCGAACCTGCGCTGGCCGAACATATTTGGTACCGTGGAACTGACTGTGTACTCGCGCAAGTGTATATGGGCCAACACTGATGTCCTGCTAATTTATTGTATCCACCAGAAAATGCGCGTATCACTTGGCGGTGTCCGGGTCACGGCGGAGAGCGACGGCGGGTTCTCACTTCAACCGAACCCTAACCATCCGACTATGTATCCGGTCTTCTCGGTCGAGGTACGTTCCTCACATGTGCAGTTGATGAAGGTCCACGTGCTAATTGTCATAGACCAAACGGAAGAAACATCGCGCCCGTAACAATGAAGATGCTTATCAGATGCCTGCAGCACAAATCTACGCGGAAATGTTGGGCCAAGTTTGCCATGCGAATCTCTATCAATACACGAAACAGTATCAAGAGGTTTTACCCAATACCCAATCAAACTAATTTCTGCTAGGCCTTTGTCCTCCACGTACGACACGCTACCTTTTACCTCTTTTATGCCAAATTTCCCAATACGTACCTCCGGGACATCACCAGGTATGGGTCACGTTATCGACATGAAGTCCCGAATCCAGAGCACATCATCATCCAACAATCCCGCCCTTTCCGTATGAGATACCCTGAACATCAAGGACGTTTTTTCAGGCTTTTTGCCAGGCTATTATACTATCTTGTCAGTGGAAATAGTCATGTATTTTATATGGCCAGGGATGCAAACAATCCATTCTATCGGAATGTTACCGGGCTCAATGTTTATTGTCCTCATGGTTTATGCATGACTGATGACGTGTAGGTACGGCCCATGTTTGATTGCATTCAAGTCAGGCAGTATTCGGAATCTGCCAATGTCCTAGAGGAAGAGGGGCCATTAGACGGCCAATCGGACTCTGGGAAAAATTATCACGATGATTATCATCTGACCGATTCCGACTTGGATAGTGGTCCGTCGAGTGAAGTGGCTGATGCCAGCTCTCCCATGCATATTGGCAACGGTTGAGCCACGCATTCGTGATGGATAAGTAATGCCTTATGGGGTACCGTATCTTTAAATGGCTCGCGGGAAGGATAATAAATAATTGATAAACTCGCAATTTGTTGCAGACGAGTCTCCGGTTTCGTTCGTAGTGTTTGCAAAATCAAAGACCCAGGTTCCGCCAACTGTCGATGCAACGATAATCTTTGAGACAGCGAAAATTCATTGACGATCAAATGAGACCCGCTCGTCCCGAAACCGTAGGGACACCATTGCGAGGTCATCCTAGGTCAATACCGCAGCTACTAAATAGTGAGGGCTATGTAACAGGGAAATGACGAATGCGAAAATTAAACAGGTGATGCGAAGACTAGAATAAGACATGTGGATCATGTGGCTTCATTGTAAAGCAAAATCGCGATTTTCGGATAGTGCACTCCCAACCATATCGGAACAATAAGGTTTGAGATTCTCGCGAGTCAAAAGCGTAGAGCGGGAGAGACTTAAGCTTTTCGCCGCATGATCACATGTTTGCCGGAATCTCCAGATTTCCCCATAATCGTTTCCCAATCTCGGAAAGTCGGCATTCGATACCTCGGATTGCGTTCTTTAAGATAGACCTGCCTTAATTTTTAGCGCAATGGCCATCAAATCCGACAAGTGCCAGCAAGGTGCAATACTGCCAACACTGGCAAGAGGAACTGATATCGTACGTTTCCCCTTTCTTGGCCTGATTTGACTTTTGGTAATGGTGATAACGAACAAATCCACCTCAGCATTCAGCCCGTGTTCGTCAATTCTGTCATATTCCAGTGTTGTTTCATCTAGTTGTTATGCTTCTAGAGTCGGTCGAGACATACGCAAAGAGATGCGCGGGAATAGCGGCCAATCAGGGCATTGTGCAACCACACACTAACTGAGGGTAGAATTTCCGGGATGGTTGCAGTCTCCCAAAGCGATGTCATTGGGCGGCAAACGCCACAAAATCGACGATCCCGAAACCCAACTCCAAAGACCATCCCTATCGCGGAACCTTATTTTCCAGTGGACCAATGGCACATTTCTTCTTATCAACGCGATCATTGTGAAAGACCACCGCCGGACGGCCAGAATCGACTCCACACCAGAACATCGCTCTGGGCCCTCTGGAACTCAGTAATTACATCATAACCCTCAATGTTTCGTGCTCGCTTTTGAAACGTCGGACCAGGCAATCCCAGTGAGAAAATAGTTTGAAAAGGTTGCTTTTTCGGACTGCATGCGATAAGACAAAGCATCGAATGCGGAATCTAAATAACCCTCGCTTAATCGGTAAATACTAATGGAGTCTAGACAACACCCGGAAGGTTGCATGCGCTGCCGCAGCGGATGCGAAAAAGTATGTGAGAAGAGAATGATATGAAACTTTTTCCAATTTTGTGGCTGTATGGTACAACCAAAAACCGGAGGTGAGACCCCCCCATTTCGAACAAGCAGAAAATAGAATTCCGTAATTCGGAACTGTGCAAAACGGTCGCACCAATCAAATGCACGAAAGTTGGTCACGCGATCATATGTCTTATCATGCGATTAAATGCTTCTGTGCTATAAAGTACGCCGCACTGCCCTACCTTCCCTCCTATATTCGATCAGTCCAAACATGTCGAGAGCGAACTACAATCCTCCCAGTCGATATCAGGACTATCGATCATCAGTTATACTCGATCCCGTAATTGATTCGCCCCCCCCCAGGGCCCGAGACGCGAAAGTTAAAAGCGCACATCGCCTTGTCAGATCCCGGTCTTCTGGGTCCAAATTTCCTAACTTTCGATTCTACGTCAAACGTGATCACGGACAATGCTGGACTTGCAACTGTGTCGGGAGTTAGATACGATACTCGCTGGTTGAATCAATTCACTCAACTCCCTATCCGAGCAGATCAAGGATACGTCAGAATTCCAGCGAGTGGCTCGGACCCGATCCTCGAAAACAATGAAGACACGTACGGGCGGCGATGGGTATGTGACATACGGCACCCTCCAGTCGAGAGCGTATGGTATGATTGGTGGGTCTCGGACCCTCCGTCGGGCCCTTCGAAGCCGTTGCATGGTCGACTAACCCTCTCTGAACTCGAAGACTTGCTGAACTATCATGACCAATGTCATGTCGATCTGATAAACGGAAAAACGAAATTATCGTTCATACTGCCTCGCTCTGAACGAGAGAGGCTATACGAGTACATTTTCGCCCCTGTTCGCGTAGCGATCCCCATCGGGAAGGTTGGCAAACCATGCCTACCGAAATACATCGACGATATTATTTTTAGCAAGCTGTTTACGATATTTTCGATCGAGAATTTCATATTGATGACTATGAAGTTATTCAGAGAATTCGGCGCTGACCAGTTTCCATGTCTCGAAGATTTCATACAAGACATTTATTACGTTTTGCAGAAACTACTCACTGTCAAATTCGACATATCGAATGTGAACGAGCATCTCAGGTTGGATCAAGTGCTTTGGTGGCTGGAAGAGAAAAATAGTGATTTTTCTAAAGTTTGGGAAGCTCGCTGGCAAGGGATACGTGGGTATGGGGTGATAACGTCCCCCAGAATACAACGCGATTACATCTGTGCCATATTCGATACTCTTTTTGGCCTTTGGCCGGCCCCAGGTCACTGCTTCCTTCATGACTCAAGCCGGAGTAGCGATATCAAGCTGCCTTCCCAACTCGATGTTCATGGCGTTGAGACCGAAAATCACTGGGTGCGGGCCCAAGAAGCCATTCCGCGATGCATTAACACTGGTCTATATTTTTGGGAGAATTTTCCCCCGGAGCCGGACTCAGGCGACCTCGAAATCACCAAGAACGATATTGAAACTGGCGCGTCAATTTCACTGTCCGACCTCGATGCGTTTCTCATAGAACGAAGGTTACCGTTCAGGTTCAAACCAACAAATCGACTGGATATGCACCTGACGATAACTGTTGACAAAGAGATTTTGATTTTTCCTCACTGGCGGCGATATCTCATGTTGCGGCATCACAAGGTCCTGATCAACGATTCAAGCTCTGAGTATCCAGAAGATCGAATGACGCTGTTTCAACTTCATAGTCGAAGCAACAGGGTGCCTGAGGAACGAATGAAGGGAATACGGGGCGATATTCGATTTATGGCGTATGAACTATTGCAGACGTATGCTCTGCTGTTCTTCAGAGATGTCGCAAGGAAAAATCGGGTATCTACGCAATTTGAAAATGGAGGTTTCCGATCAAAGTCGGGGTATTATTACGGACAAGCCAGGGTCTGCAGCTGGCGAATCCTTCGTGAGGCCCCGAAAAGCCCGGATGAGATTATTTGTCGGCTTGGCCTGAGATTTGATGGGAAACAGCGGGATAGTTTCATGGCCTTGATAGAAGATGTATGGGAAGGCGATTATTTCCCACAGTCTGGAGACTTTCATTTCTTCGGTAAAAGGCTGGAGGCACTGAATAGGGAGATGAATGTGTGGAAGCCGTCTACTTTCTGGGAGATGGTAAGTTATCGTGGCTGGGTGGAAGAAGAAAGCAATTATTGGAATCTGTTAATAGCCGGGGTGAGTCTGTTTGTGTTCGCCGTAGTGACGCTAGTGCTGGACTGTATCCAAGTGCATTATGCGATTTATCCTAATAGTCCTAGTTCGTAGAAATAGGGTGGTTTAATGTATGACACGGGAATGATTGCTAAAGTATCAAGTGTGGGCCAAAGTGGTGTGCTTAAATAGCCAGGACTCAGCTTTTGGAACGAACGGACACTGCTGCCATCGTGAAGGGCTGCTAGTTGAATTTCAGCTATGGAGGCCGAAAGCATCTTTTTCAATTAAAGTAAAGTGTCGAAATATATTGCAACCGCATGATTTAAATAGTGAAGCATAGCGGAGTGTTAGCGTCTTTCACTTCCAACCTGTGGATCTCATGGTAAGCGCAACTAGCGGAGCCTCGGATATCGGCGAATTTTTAACGAATTTGAGCAAGACCCTACACGCTATTCAACAGTAATGGCGAGCTGCCTTCGGAACGGCAACATATCTTCCCAGACTGGCATTTAATGTTTCGGTTAGCTATTTCGTCGGCCTAGGTACACGAGCGGACGAGTATTTGGGGCTGAAGTGGTTATTGTTGTCCGCCTTGGGAGGAAAGGAATGCCCCCAGAGTGGTCCAAGCTGGAGGAGCTGTTGAAGTAGATAGATGGAGTGAAAACATGGAAGAAATCATAAGGATACTAATTGATCACGGAGCGGAATCTGGGAGTGGAGCGAGTGGGTTGCGGTCGTTGGAGGTCTCGGCCTTGACAACTCCGATGCTCAGGGTTTCCGTGTTCGACGTGGAAAGCATTCATGAAGAACATAACAAGTCTGAGTGAAGAGGAACTCGCGGTAGTGGCCTGTGTCGGAAAGCTTTTACCAATAATATTTCCCAGGGCAATCGACGAGAATATCGGGGACAAATTTGAAGAAACACGCCAAAGACATGTTCGGGACATGGAAATAATCTGGAGGAGGTGGATTTTCCGGAAGGATGGGGAGCCAGATTAACAAGCGACGGCCGAATTTATTATCTGGATCACAATTCTCGCTCAACAACATGGACGAGACCAAAACTCCAAGAATGAACAACGGCGTAAAGTTTCGACCGTGAATGTATCTATCCACAATGGAAACGAATAGACTCAATAGCACGGGGCGTTAGGGTCAGGTTTTGGTCGGGGACTGCTACTACTGCTGCTGCTATGTAATCGGGCCCTCTCTGTGGAGTTGGTCATGTGGGGGAAGTGTGAGGGAGGTGTGTGGGAACATGTGGGATTGATGGATGGGATGATTCGGCGACGTGAATTGCCCTGGGATGATGAATAAGGAAGGTGGTTAAAGGGGTGGATAAGGTGACATGAGTGAGTTGATTGCTAAAGATCTGGTGATCGGTAACGGCGCTAAGTAAAAACTAGTCAAAATTGAAATATCAGGCCGCGAGCCCATCAAACCGTGACAGGAAGGAACTGTCGGTTGAAGTGGTTAAATTGGTATCTGATAAACAGACTACTAAGAAGCAGAACCAGCGAAATACAAGGCCAATTCAGACATAACAACATAAATACCATCTGACTAGAAGAATACAACCCGGTCAACATTAACCCAGCGCAAAACACTCGTGAATGAATGAACCAAATGAATGCATGTTAAGTTGATTCGTAATCAGGGTCGTCATCGCTCTCTCACTGTCGAGCTCTCTTCATCTTCGTTGCGTCCCAGATCTCTATCTGTGGAGCTGCCTGCCTAGAAGTCTGGGCACAAAGACTCCTTACTGTAATAGACCTTTACTGCCTTTAGCATTATTGTCGGAATATGCGGTGATCATGTGATTTAAATAGCGAATTATAGCGGAGGATGGTGCACATGGCGGCTGGGGGTTATAATACAGCCGCTGCCCACCTTCGGAGGATTTCTAGTCAATCCCAGGCCCCTCCTGTTCATATCCTGTGATCAGATTGCCAGGTGAAACGACATTATTTCTAATTGTACCTGATCGGGTTGCGTGATGAATATCCGAAAACTTCGGATGCACCATACCGTCTTATGACAGCGAGTAAAAATTACTTTTCGCATCACATATGTACTTTTCGCATTGCCATTAAGAGAAACGAAATTGATGACAATTCCCGCTCCAATACGATCAGGGATCAATTGAATGTACATATGCCTTGGGGTCTATTGACCTCCCTAGGGACCTATGTAACTCTGCCTCGTGGGTAAGCCAATTCCTAAGTATCCTTCGGTCATCCGAATGGCGCTTTGCTGGCGTCAATGAATTTAATTAGCGAATGTTATGCTGCACAGATCATACTATATAACAATGCTAGCAGGAGATCTCGCTGCATGACAAATTTAATCTGCGTCGGCGGCTGAATTTAATATGAGGCAATTTTGAACACTAACCTTAAATTCTTGGTAGATCCCGAAGAAGCTTGAACTATTCATTGGTCATAATAATTGGGGGTAATATTTTCTATTGCCCCGAGATTTCTGATTCTGGCAATTCCCCCACGGTAGTTAGCCTAATGATTGATGGAGTGCGAGGACATAGTTAATGAGATGTTGCATGACAATTTATGCATTATAAAATCACCATTCGCTCATCAGTCATAAGTTACATTGCCATTTTCGATGTCACAAACTGCCCTTTCAGTACATGGGCTTGCGGCCATCCTCGAAGACGATCGTTGGATCGTCGAAAAACGTGGAACCGGATGTATTATCAGACCCGGGGAAGGACCATTAGTATCATGGGTTCACTTTGCTGTTCCAACCCTCGTAATCCTAAATACGATTCGACTAAAATATAATCGTTTGTTTTCGCGACTCCGCTCTGGAAGTCAAGCCACGATCGAGCAGATTCAAATACGCGATGGTGACACGCTAGTGGCAGATATTACAGAAAATTACTCGAACCCTAACTATGAGATCCGAAATTGGGTTATTACTCCTCGAGAACAACCGGCATGGAATGCATGCGTGGTATCTTTCTCAGTTAAGTTCGGAGCGAATTTTGATTCGGATGCTTGGATTGTTTTTTCTTCGGTTGCTATTGAGTTTGTATAAGGGCGTATTATGTCATAAAAAGTTATCCTTGGGGTCGGTGCCATCGGATTGAGAAGTTAAAATCTGTGTCGGCTGGATTGAAAAGAGCGAAGGAGGATGTTTTTTGTGTAATGCGGTGTAACCATTTATTTCTCTTAATGGAAAAATGATATATTTAATACAAGCTTACCACCACCGATTAAGCGCGTAACCAATATATTCTACTTTTCCTGTCGCGTCGGGGCTGGCTTTTAAGCCAGCCACCGTAAAAAGCGATATATCGATATTGTGTGGTTGCACAAGCTCCTGATTGGTCACGTCTTCTAGCCGTCGGAATTTGGGTACCAATTTCCGATAATCATAATGCGGGGGCTGCAGAGACAACCCTCATTTCGGTAAATTAAAGTTTATAAATGTTGCTATAAATAGAATCCAATGCGAAGCACATCCGGAAAGACCAGATTGTGGATGATTTCGGAAAAGATGATTGCGGATAAGACACCTATTATAAATCCCGAAAAATTCCCGTTGTCGGACTCTACTTTCGGTCCACACTAACTCCAAGGCTGAGGCTCCACCTTGTCAAACGATGAAACTAATCGGACATCTTTTGCCCTTCTGCTTTGGAACCGCTGTGTGGGCTGCGAACCACATTGTTCAAGTAGCTCCGCGTGGTTCCTTGATCTACGATCCGAACAATGTAACGGCTGCAGTTGGAGATACAGTTGAATTCCAATTCGACTGGGCAGTATGTCATTCGATTCCGGTATTATCTGATCAATAGAACCACTCCGTAGCGCAAGCTGATTTCTCCAATCCTTGCCATCCCATCGATGGAGGTATTTTCTCCTGTCGCTTGTAATTGATACACAGGAATCTGGTCGGGGTTTGTCTTGACCCCAGCAACGACATTCACGGTCACAGTTAATGACACGGACCCCACCTTCTTCTATTGCGCCCAAAGCGGTCATTGTCAGGTCGGCATGGTCTTTGCTATCAACCCAAATGTATCTCTTCTTCTGAACGCACTGATTTCAGGATAACGAGACACTCGACGCGTTCGAAACTGCCGCAGAAAACACCACTGGAGTCGCCCCTCACGAGCCTCCTCAGGGTGGAATATTGTCCACACCCCCTGCACCAAGCAGCACCCCTTCGAATTCTACTGCCCATTCTGGCGGATCAATCAAGGCGATCAACTTCATTCTTCTGTTGGGTCCGTTGGCAATGATTTTCATGATTTGATCTTGGTTTGAACAGTTTGTAGGTAATAATTAAAATGAAGGGATTGACTCAACTGACACTGTCCTAGTAGCCTGGGCGCTCTGTCACCTCAACGCCCAAAGCTGGTGTCCAATTACGACTTTATACAATTATCTTGGTATGAATCGACGTCGGAGACTCTCACCCGCACAACTATATGCGCGGGGGGTCTTATTATAAGAAATGTCAAGGTCACCGATGTAATTTCTTCAGGGAGCGGTCTCCCTGTCGGTCCCGAATCTATTATGCCTTTGCCAATTTGATTTTTCTGCGGTAAAAGGGTCCTTAACTCACTGCGGTTCAAGAGCATTTCTTGATCGCTTCCCGATTTTTTAATGTGCTGTTTACCCGCCTCATTGCGATTCTCGTTACACTCTCCTTGTCGGTTATACTTGCTTCTTTTCTTCCACATCCGCGACACTCAGCCTCCCCTCCGCAATAATGGGTCATGCAACACCAGCCGGTGACCGGCAATGGATCGGCGGCATCTAAAAATAGTAATGTGGCCAGCCCCCCCAGGTGTCCACCAATCAGTTCCGCTAGTTCAGACACGATCCGCTTCCGACCAATTACAACTCGCCCCTGGACCCGTGTTCTTTGGCAGAACCGTCGCTTGCAGCAGAACTTTCATCCTTGCCAAAAGGTTTCTCAACAACCACGTGCTCAGCAAGATTTCAGCAAAGCCTTTGCTCTCGGTACGGTCGGTACGTAGTGGCACCCCGTACGTAGCAGCTCTCGATAAATTGGTATATCCCATTCGGGCCGGTTAGATTCCGTGGGGCTGAGTGCTGTTTTCATACTTTACCGTCTACTCTCCTTATGGACCGACCGGTCCTATCTGCGGAGCTGCCCTAGAGGTCTAAGTGCATAGGCTCTTAGTATGTAATACGGTTCCTTAATTTACGGTCCTTTGTATTGTTTTTAATTTGATGGGTGGAACACCCTTTTTAAATTTAATTACTCCGGGGTTCTTGATACGATGCGTCAATATCTTGCGGTCTATGGTCGAACAGAAGGGATGAGAAATGTAAATGTGTAATGCGAAATGTAAATTTTGTTTCTGAGCTAAGTGGTCCCGCACCTTAAAAACGAGACAGTCCGACCTCTGAACTATCTGATTACTAATATTCAAGCCCGTTTTCCAAGAAAATGCAATGGTCCAAAGCTGGCCAGGAACTTAGATAAGGTTCTTGATGCTGATGGAGCCATATTTCATTCATTGCATAGGTTAGTATTGCACTTTAAGTTTCAAAGTGAAGTTGATTATAAAATTCAATTGTTTCAGAATAATAAACTCTTTTAATGGAGGAACTTAGTCCTTTTCTAAGCTCAGCTAAAAGAATTTTTAAGTTCAAAATAGATCAGACTTTTAGCATTCAGTAGATCCTTTCAATTGATATATCATACTATATCTATTGACTTAATATCTAAAAGATATAATATAACTTGCTTTGAAAAGCTTTTTCATTATGAGTTAGAATCTTATATACTCTGTTATATTTTGAAGTAGCTCCTTTTTTGTATTAAGCCATTAACTCTTGTATATTTGACTTAAATCTTTTGAACCTTGCTTTTTATTTTCAGCATAGCATTATGTCTTTATATTTTGTTAACTATATCTTCTATAACATTTTCAAAGATGTAAAGTTATAATATGCTTAGATACAAAAGAAAAGTAATTCTATCATCTATAAACCTCTTATAGTAAAAGATAGATTTGAAGTATATAATAGAAGCATCCTTTTAATATATTATTTTAATATACTAAATAAAAAAAAATAGAAAAACAGGTTGGATAGTTATATGTTATAATGAAGCAATGCAAGGATAGCATAGAACTTTTTAAAGGTAAAAGGCTTCATAAAGATAGAGCGATGCAAGGGCAGCGTGGAACTTTTGGATTTCACGAGCAAGGCAAGTCAACAAGACTGAAGATTTATTCCTATGTGACGGCTATTTGATTCCTTGTAACCCTACCCTAAAGAATTGTTGGAGTGGCCCCAGGAGCTACTGGAGTCGTCAGGAGTCGTGTGCTGCCCTTGCAAAAGAACATCATGAACAAGACTGGAGATTTATTGTCTATATTATGGCTATTTGATTTCTTAACAACTCTACTTTAAGAAATTGCTAAGATAACTTAAAGAGCATCAGAATCACTTAGATCATGTTTTGCCCTTATATATAAATGCTTGAACTAATAGAAAGGTTTTTGCAAGGCAAATTATTTGATTATTTAGGAAGGTAATAGCAGAAGACATTGAAAATAAGAAGAATATAGTATCGAAGTAGTATCAAAAATAATATAAATATATTATTTAAGTTTTAAAGAATAAATAGTTTAAAGATAAATATTTCGATTATTTCCTCAATATAAAGTATTATCTAGATATGTAAGCTACTCTTTGATTTTAGTTATTACATTGTGACTTTTATCTCTTTAACTTTACTATCTATTAATCTTTTTTCAATTATTTAATCCATTATTTATGATAGTTATAAACTTATAAGTAATTTCATTTAAAGATATTAAATATTATGAAGATAATTAAACTTATAAATATTTATTTATAATCTTTTTATATTCTTATATAAAAACTTCTGTTTTTATATTTTATAATTGATATTATATGCTTTATATCTATTTGTCATGAATGGCAGCCCAGACAACCCAGAGGAAACCACCAGAGAGCCAGCAGGAACCAGGAACAATGGCAAGGGGCAACTGCAGGGGCAACTGCAAGGGCAACCGCAGGGGCAACTGCAAGGGCAACTGCAAGGACAACTGCAAGGGCAACTGCAAGGGCAACCGCAGGGGGAAGGGCAACCGGAGACAGGGGGCAGTCCGGTGTACATAAAATTTTCACACAGCATGTAGATTTCTTTAGCTTGCAACAATAAGACAACCTTCAGAACCCAATCGCCGCGTCCGCGCCTGAATCCCATTCCTGACACTATTATTATTAGTTAACAAAGATTATTAATAGTAACAATAGTTTTAATATTAAAAATAATTCTTTAAATTATCTAAAAATAAAAGGCATTAGAATTAAATTATATAATAGAACTGATTCAATATTCATTAGATCAAATAATCATTTGTTTTAGAGAATTATTTCTTTTATTTTCTTTATATAGCCCTTTCCTTTCCCTTTTTTTTTTAGGTTTTAAAGTTAAAGAAACATCCTTTAATTCTGATTAAAAACTAATAATATTAATTTTAAAATAGATTATAAATTAGATTTAAAACTATTAAAATAAAGAGTTAAAGTAAAAATTATATAATACTTATTTAAAAGTTATAAAGTTTATTTTATAACTTTTTTATATATAAAACTTATTAAATTCATAAGATTTAATAAAAATTACATTAAAAAATTTATCTTTAATAAATGTTTTATAATTTTAAGTAGATAATATAATTATAGTTGATTGAAAATTACTTTACTGTGGAAAAACTAGATTTAATATAACTTTAAAGTAAAAAAGTTTAAAAAATAAGATATGATATATAGTATAAATAAGCTTACAAAGATAACTCTATACTTTAATCAAAAAGTTGATATATTTTTATTGAATATTTAAGTTTTATAATCTCTATAAAATAATAATTCTATATATAGTTATATATAAATTTTTTAAAGTAAGTAGTATTATAATAAATATAATATATTCAATATAGAATCTTTCTATTTATAATAATCATTTTATAGAGCTTAGAGTTTTTAGAGATTTAAAACAATATATAACTTGGTATAATAAAGATCTATTATATATTTTCGATTATTGTATATTTACCCAAATTCGACGTCCTGGCACCGACAATTGACGAACATCTGACAGCAACCAATCTATTACAAACACGTGGGAGAAAATGGACTCCTAATTGGCAGAATTTGCGCTGCGTAACGTGTTCCGCTTTTGCGCTCAAGGCTCGCTGCGACGGTACATGCGACCGTCGTTTGCTACTCTCTTTCGAAAATCAAGTTTTTGGATGCCGTCCAGATCGGGAAATCTTTCGGAACCACAAGGTTTGGTCATGGGACCGTATGTTTTGGGGCTGTGCATTCGCTATTCTTGGGTCAATCTGGAAAAAGAACGTTTAGGTCATGGGGCCGTATTTCTGTGGGAGCGCAGACCCAATTCCCCGGTTCAGATGGTTAGTTGTAGATGCGATCTGCCGTAGCCGGTGAAGAAATACGACTCAACAGAAGGGGACGCTGGTAGTCAAAGCCGTTTATATTCAATACATTGCCATATATTTACTGAATCCATTATTCCGTGTCTTCTTGAACCCGCTATCATGACACAGCCCAGGTTCATTCCCTAATATAACTCAGACCTATGTAACTCCATTGCCACATTTCATGAATGAAAGACTCGGAGGAAACTCCCTTCCTGCCTAAGAAACCGAAGATATCCCTTCAGAGACGAGGGGTTGTCAAAATACTCAACCGGGTATTGCTTCTCGATTGCGCGGCCAGGAAACAACTTGATTGTGGGCAGTTGGTAAATCTCAAATGGAACGCGAGTCAGTTCGATGTTGCACTTGGCCAGGATGATTTTTTGCGGATCGACAAAGGTTGTGAGATGTTGAAAGGTGCCAACACTCTTCTTGCACCGTTTGCTCTGAGAAATTAACTGGCATATTGGGGAAGGTTTGAACTGTATTAAGGTAGAAATAAACAAGCACGTGTTTGGTTCCGGCAGTACTGATGAGGCTCTGGACCTGGTCCCAGTTGACGTCTTGAATGGCCTCTTCGTCTTCCGTAGGTGATGTT
>Ga0335081_10011133_pt1 | contig 14549 bp, 15 predicted proteins | sample Lox_Sample_35_FD_206713 | JGI IMG/M metagenome (GOLD analysis project Ga0335081, IMG submission 206713) | Soil microbial communities from Loxahatchee National Wildlife Refuge, Florida, United States - Lox_Sample_3.5 | ecosystem: Environmental > Terrestrial > Soil > Wetlands | place: USA... | reverse complement strand
GCGAGCGGCGCCCCCCACCCCTGACCCCTCCCCGCCACTCGCTTCGCTTGCGGGGGGAGGGGAACGCACCTCACTCCTTCGCCTTCTCCTCGCGCTCTCTTAAATAGTCCTCGGTCGTGCGCACGGCCGGCCGCGACGGTGCGTACGGATCGACCTCCTGCTCGGTCGCGGCCGCGACGCGGCAGTCGTCGCACATCTTGAGCATGTCGAGCCGCGCCGCCTGGCCCTTGAACATCCAGTGCTTGCCCTCGAGCTTGGCAATGACGCGGTCGATCGTGCTTTTCACGCCGAACGGCTTGCCGCAGCGGATGCAGCAGAACGGCTCCTCCTCGTTGAGCACGCGCGCCGCGGTGGTCGCGGCGCGAAAATCGATCTGCGGCCTGAGCGCGATCACTTTTTCCGGGCAGGTCGCCCGACACAGGCCGCACTGCACGCAGGCATCCTCGGCAAAGCGGAGCATCGGCCGGTCGGGATTGTCCATCAGCGCGCCGGTCGGGCAGGCCGAGACGCAGGCGAGGCAGAGCGTGCAGCCTTGGCGGTCGACCTCGATCGCGCCGAACGGCGCGCCGGCGGGCAGTGCCACCACGTCGACCGGCGCCGGCGCCGCGCGCTGCAGCTCGCGCAGCGCGAGCCGCATCACGTCGCGCTTGGCGCCGACGGGGGCGAAGCTCGCGGGGCGCGGGCAGGGCGGGGCGGGCGCGATCGCGGCGAGCGCTTCCGCGAACGCGTCCGGATCGTCGGTCTCGATGGTCGCGACCCGGCCGCCGCCGAAGCCGAGGCCGGCGAGGATCGGCTCCGCCAGCTCGATCGTGCGCCGCAGCCCGGCGACGTCGTGGCGCGGGCGCGCCCGCAGCAGGAAGCGCATGGCGCTCGCCCCGTACGCGAAGGCGGCGGCCAGCGTCTCGATGCCGACCTGCGTCACCTCGTTGACGGCGAGCGGCAGGACGTTGGCGGGCAGCCCGTCGCCGTAGCGCGCGAGCGCATCGATCAGCGCGCCGCCATGCGCGTCGTCATGCAGGAGCACGATCGGATCGGCGCCACCCGCCGCGCGATAGGCGACGAGCAGCGTGCGCAGCTTGCGCATCAGCGCGTCGGCCGGCGGCAGCGCGTAGCTCGCGGCGCCGGTCGGGCACACCGCCGCGCACTGCCCGCAGCCGGCGCATACGGCGGCATCGATCGCGACGTGATCGCCCGCCGGCGTAATCGCGCCGGTCGGGCAGAGATCGAGACAGCGATTGCAGCCGACGATGCGCGAGCGCGAATGGGCGCACAGATGCGCCGTGAACGTCACATAGCGCGGCTTGTCGAACGAGCCGACGAGGTCGCGCGCCTTCAGCACCGCGGCAAGCACCGCCGCCGGATCGCCCGGATCCGCACGCAGGTAACCCTCGCGCAGGTCGGGTGCCGGAAACAGCGGCGCGTCACCGGACAGATCGAGCACGATGTCGCAGCGCGAGGTCGTGTTGTCGCGCGCGTGTGCGAAGGCGAGCGCGCCGCGCGAGGAGGGCGACGGCGTCGCGAAATCGTCGACCGTGAGCTCGAATTCGCCGAGGTGGCCGCGCGCCATCCGGATCGTGCCCTTGGCGACCGGAAACGCCGTAACGCGCGCCGGCGCGACTTGCTTCGGCCGCGTCAGCAGCACCGTCACGTCGAGATGCGGCTCGAGCAGTCTCGCCGCCTCGATCGCCCGTTCGTCGCGGCCGTAGACCAGGATCACGCCCTCGCTGTCGAGGGCGACGAACGGCGTCGCCGGCATCGGCTCGGCGGCGGCCGCGATCAGCGCCGCCATTTTCGGCCCCGCCGCATCGGCGTCCTGCGACCAGCCCGCGGTCTCGCGGATGTTGACGACCTGCAGCTGGTCGGCGGCTTCGCCCGCGCTTTCGCCGAACAGCGGCGCCTCCTGCGTGCACGCCACCGTGACGGGGCGGCCCGCGGCCATGGCCTGGCGGAAGCGCTCCAGCTCGGCGCGGCAGAGCTGCCGCCCGGCCGTCACGTCGGCGCCACGACAGGCCTTGCGCACGGCGTCCGCGTCGAGCGGCATCGTGTCCTCGCACGAGCACAACAGGATGATGCGATCGTCGGCCATTCGGCTCCTTTGGCTCGTTACCCTCCCCGGCAGGTGAAGAGACGAACGCGCTGGCGAGCCTGCGCGGCGGGCGGTATCTATTTATACGAACCTAATCATCGGGGCGACAAAATGCCAATCACGGCCGCCCGCGCGGCGCTCGACCTGCCGCCCGCCTATCGCCTCGTGACCTTGCGCGAGGTCGGCGACGCCTTTGCGCACGCGCAGGCGATTGCGGCGCAGGAGGGCGCCGGCACCCTGGTCTATGTCGGGCGCTTCGACCTCGCTGAATTCGCCGTGGTGCTGGAACCGGACGAGCCGCTGCGCACGGCGCGGCGCGCCTTCTATGCAGGTTGCGCCGCGCTCGCCGATGCGCTCGCGGTCTATGCGCCGCCGGAGAAGCCGATCGAGTTCGCCTGGCCTGGCGCGATCCATGTCGACAAGGGCCTGGTCGGCGGCGCCCGCCTCGCCTGGCCGGCCGGCGCCGACGAGGACGCCCCCGCCGACTGGCTCGTCTTCGCCGCCATGATCCGCACCGTCGCGATGGACGAAGCAGGGGAAGCCGGCCTGCATCCGCTGTCCGCGGCGCTGAGCGAGGAGGGTTTTGCCGACGCCGGCTCCGGCCGGCTGGTCGAGAGCTTTGCGCGCCATCTCATGGTCGCGCTCGACGCCTGGCAGGAAAGCGGCTTCGGCGCGGTCGCCAGGACCTATCTGCCGCGACTCGCGGCCGAGCCGGGCGCGCACCGCGAGATCGATGCGAACGGCGATCTGCTGGTGCGCCGCCTGGGACGTGCCGACGTCGAGCGCCGCGCCTTGGTGCCGGCGCTGGCAACGCCATTCTGGCTCGATCCGGCGAGCGGAGGACCGCGCCGGTGAGGCTGTTGCGCACGATCCGGTTCGATCCCTCCGATACGTTCGTGTTCGAGCGCGCGGCCGAGCCGGGCGAGTGGGCGGTGTCGGGCGCCTTCATGTTCGCCGACGCCGATCCGGCATCGCTTTCCGGCAAGGCGCGCGCCGCCTTTCGCGCCGGGCTCCTCGGCGTCGGCTCGTTCGGCTGGTCGACGCTCGCCCAGGTCGTCGAGGCGAGCGAGCAGGATCACTCCGCCGCGACCGAGCTTCTGGCGCAGCAATTGATCGCCCATTGCGGCGCACCCGACGTGAGGCAGGCGCGCGCCGCCGCCGAGGAGGAGATCGCCTTCGCGTCCTCGCTCTGCACTCATCCGGCCGACACGCTGATCGCGGTCCACCGCACGCACGACAGCGGCGAGGTCCGCGAGGCCTTTCGCACGCTGCGCCCGCGCAACGGCCCGAAACCGCTGCGCGCCTTTTCATTTCTTGAGGTCGAGGGCGACGAGCAGTTGGGCGAGGAGATCGATCTCGCGGCGCTGGCCCGGGACAAGAAGTAAGGCGTATATAAGCGACGTTATGACCCAAGATGCGCTGCTCCTGAAGGATTTTTGGCTCTCCTGCGGCCATCACCTGCTCGACCGCGCCGCCGGCGGCGGGCTCGTCGTGACCGACGAGTTCCTCAAGGCCTACCTGGCGCGGCCGGAGCTCGCGCCGCCGCCCGAGGCCTGCGTGGTGGAGAAGACGCTGCATGCGGCGCTGCTCGCCGACCCGCGCCGGCCGGTCGCGGCCGCCGACATCGCCGCCGTGGCCGATGCCGATGCGCGCGAGAACTGGCAGCTGATGATCGCCTTTCGCGATCGCCTGCTCGCGCAGCCGACGCTCGAAGCCGCCTATCTTTCGCTGATGCGCGAGGGCACCGGCCGCACGCCGCCGCTGTTCATCAACCAGCTCGTGCACGTCATCCTGCGCAATATGCTGGACGGCTGCGACGATCCGTTCGTGCTGCGCGCCGCCGAATTGTTGTTCCGGACGCAGCGCATCACGCTGCACGAGGGCGCGCTGCTCGCCGCCGACGAGGAGCGGATCGCCAGCGTGCAGCCTTCGCCGAGCTCGCCGCTCGTGTCTCTGCTCGGGCTCGAAAGATCCGTCGCCATCGACGTGCTGTCCGATCGCAACGCGGCGGAATATGCCGCGCGCAGCGATGCCTACGACATGGCGCTCGATCTCACCGCCGGGCGGCGCGGGCTCGTGGCGCTCGCCGAGGTGATCGCGCGCTGGGTGCGCCACCTGCTCGCCGTCGACGTCGTGGTCGAGCCGCTCACCGAGCTGCGCAACGCGCGCCTCAGCTGGTATGTTGGGCTCGATGCCGAAGGCACCCGGATCGGCGACCGCCTGTGGCGGTCCGAGCCGCTCGATGCGGCGACCAACGCCCAGGTGGTCGGGCTGTTTCGCCTGGCCTTTTGCGACCGCGCCGCCGTCGCCGATGCGGTCGCGGGCGAGCCGGTCTATCTGATCCTGGCGATGACGGCGGAGCAGAGCTTGCGCATGAAGCCGCAGAATCTCCTGACCGGCCTGCCGGTGCGGCAGCGGGAGCCGGTGACATGAGCCGCCCGGCTCCGCTCGCGCGCGCGACCGTCGGCCTCGTGGTCGAACGGCGCAAGGCGAAGAGCCCGTGGGTCGACTTCGTCTGGCGGCCGATCGCCGCGCTGCCCGGCGCGCCGGCGACGCCGCCGTGGACGGAGCTCGAGGGCGACGACGAGGCGAAGCACTTCTACGTCGGCGCCGCCGAGATCGGTCTCTATCGGTCGGACACGGCGCACTATCGCGACAATCTCGCCTCCGGCGATCCCGGCCTGTGGGTGGTGCTGCGGCCGACCGAAGGCGGGCCGCCGTTCGAGGTCGTGACCGTCACGGCCAATCCGAGCGAGGGCGAGGCATTCACGGAAAGCGGCGCGGATCTGGTCGAACCTGTGCCGATGCCCGAGTCGGTGCGCGAGCTGATCGAGGCTTTCATCGCCGAGCACCACGTCGAGCATGCCTTCACCAAGCGCAAGCAGAAGCGGGCCGATCCCGACGCGCTGGCGCGCCGCGTGGCGCCGGATCGTCCGGGCAAGGATGGCAAGCCGTGAGCGAGCCGGAAGATTTTGTGACGCGCTGGTCGCGGCGCAAGCGCGAAGCCGCGCAGGCGCCGCCGCCGGCGGAGCCGCAGAGCGAAGCGCGCGACGCCGCGGCCGCCCCTGCGCCGCAATCCGCCGCGCCCGCCGCCGCGCCTGCCGAGCCGTCCGTCGACCTCTCGGCGCTGCCGCCGATCGATCAGATCACCGCCACGACCGATATCCGCGCCTATCTCGCGCCCGGCGTGCCGGCCGAGCTCACCCGTGCGGCGCTTCGTCGCGCATGGGTCGCCGATCCGGCGATCCGCGACTTCGTCGGCATTGCCGAAAACCAGTGGGACTTCAACGATCCGCACGGCGTTCCGGGGTTCGGCCCGCTGGAGGACGTTGGCCGCCTTCTCGCGCAGGCGCTGGGCGACGGCGAGCAACCCGCGGCGCCGGCGGCAACGCCGCTCGCTGCCGCAGACCCGCCGTGCGAGGTTCGCGGCGAGGCTGCGGCCTTGCCGCCGGATGCCCTTGCAACCGCAGGTGATACGGCCTCGGTTGCCGACGACGGGCCCGGGCCGGAGGCGCGCTCGAGCGCAAGCATGCCAGCGGGCGCGCCCGTTGTTGCGCCGCAGCAAGCCGATGACGTGCCGGCGGCGGCGCACCGCGGACGTCGGCGCGGCCATGGCGGCGCTTTGCCTCAGTAGAATCGCGGCGAAATCAACTTTGGTTGAAGCACCTCTATAGCCCCGGGCTATTGACCATCTCGTGCACACAAGACTACCTTCTTTGGACAAAATCAAAATTTCGAGCCGGCTATGCGTGATGCGGGCCTAGAGGAAGCGATTCGAGTCGCGGGCGGCGTGGGCGCGCTGGCGCAAAAAATCGGCATATCGCAACCTTCGGTCTCCAATTGGTGGCGCGTTCCGGCCGAGCGCGTCGTCGCCGTCGAAACCGTGACCGGCGTGACGCGTACCGTGCTGCGCCCCGATCTCTACGGCGAGCCCTCCACGGCGACGATCGACGATGTCGACGCGGCGCGCGCCGCCGAGTACGCGCTGCTGGCGGCGCTGCTCGCGCGCACCCCCGACGCCGACATGCTCAAGCGGCTCGCGCGGCTGCGCGGCGACGCAACGCCGCTCGGTCTTGCGCATGCGGCGCTCGCCGAAGCCGCCGCCGCCGCCACGGTCGAGCGCGCCGCGCGCGAATTCTTCGATCTCTTCATCGGCATCGGGCGCGGCGAGCTGATGCCCTACGGCTCCTACTACCTGACGGGCTTCCTGCACGAGCGCCCGCTCGCGCGCCTGCGCGACGACCTCGGCGCGCTCGGCATCGAGCGTGCCGAGGGCAACTGCGAGCCCGAGGATCACGCCGCGATCCTGTGCGAGATCATGGCAGGCATCGTCGGCGGAAGCTTTCCGGCGCCGGCCGGCAGCGACAAGACGCTGTTCGATGCACATCTCGCGCCATGGATCGGGCGGTTCTTCGCGGATCTGGAGCATGCCGAGGCGGCCGATCTCTATCGGCGCGTCGGCGCGCTCGGCCGTCTGTTCATTGCGATCGAGAACGAGGCCTTCGCGCTGCCGTCGTGACGAACGGCGGCGCGCCGAAACGAAACCGGAGGAGGTTGCGGCCATGCAGAAGAACGAGAGAGCGAAACTCGCCCGTCGCGATGTCCTGCGTGCGCTTGGCGTCGGCGCCGGCGCTGCCGCGTTCGCGCCCACGCTCGCCGGCGAGGCGCGCGCCGACACCGAGAACGACGCCGACAAGCGCAAGGCCCGCTACAAGGAAACCGACCACGTGAAGGCCTATTACCGCGTCAACCGATATCCGAATTCGAAGTGAGGAGGCGCGCCGTGCTGATCAAGCGAACAGAACGCCACACCAACGGCCAACCCCGTCGCGGCACGCTGGCGGCCGCGCTGACGGAAAATTCGAGCGGCAGCCTCGACCGCCGCACCTTCCTGCGCCGCTCCGGCCTCGCGGCCGGCAGTCTCGCGGCGATCGGCGCGCTGCCGCTCGCCGGCGTGCGCCAGGCCAAGGCCGGTCCGCCGGCCGCCCCGGGCGCCGCCGTCACGGTGCGCAAAAGCGTTTGCACCCACTGCGCGGTCGGCTGCACGGTGCTTGCCGAGGTATCGAACGGCGTGTGGATCGGCCAGGAGCCGGCGTGGGATTCGCCGATCAATCGCGGCTCGCATTGCGCCAAGGGCGCCGCCGTGCGCGAGCTCGTGCACAGCGAGCGCCGCCTGCGCTATCCGATGAAGCTCGCGGGCGGGCAGTGGACCCGCGTCTCGTGGGATCAGGCCGTCAACGAGATCGGCGACAAGCTCAACGACATCCGCGGCAAGTCCGGTCCGGACTCGGTCTACTGGCTCGGCTCCGCCAAGATGACCAATGAAGGCTCGTATCTGTTCCGCAAGCTCGGCGCCTTCTGGGGCACCAACAACACGGACCACCAGGCGCGCATCTGCCATTCGACCACCGTCACGGGCGTAGCCAATACCTGGGGCTACGGCGCGATGACCAACAGCTTCAACGACATCCGCAATGCGAAGACGGTCATCATCATGGGCGGCAATCCGGCCGAGGCGCACCCGGTCTCGTTGCAGCACGTGCTCGAAGGCCAGGAGATGCACCGGTCGAACCTGATCGTCATCGACCCGCGCATGACCCGCACCGCCGCGCACGCGACCGAATACGTGCGCCTGCGGCCCGGCACCGACATCCCGGTGCTGTACGGCATGATGTGGCACATCATCAAGAACGGCTGGGAGGACAAGGAATTCATCAAGCAGCGCGTCTACGGCTTCGACGACCTGAAGAAGGAGGTCGAGAAGTGGACGCCCGACGAGGTCGAGCGCGTCTCCGGCGTGCCCGGCGAGCAGCTCAAGCGCGTCGCCCAGATGTTCGCGACGCAGAAGCCGGCGACGCTGGTGTGGTGCATGGGCCAGACCCAGCACACGGTCGGCACCGCCAACGTGCGCGCGAGCTGCATCGCGCTGCTGCTCACCGGCAATGTCGGCGCGCCGGGCACCGGCGCCAACATCTTCCGCGGCCATGACAACGTGCAGGGCGCGACCGACGTCGGCCTCGATATCGTGACCCTGCCGTTCTACTACGGGCTGCTCGAGGGCGCCTGGAAGCACTGGAGCCGCGTCTGGGAGGTCGACTACGACTATCTGAAGTCGCGCTTCGACGACAAGAAGATCATGGAGACGCCCGGGATCCCGCTCACCCGCTGGTTCGACGCGGTGCTGCTGCCCAAGGATCAGGTCGCGCAGAAGGACAACGTGCGCGCCATGTTCGTGCAGGGCCATGCCTCGAACTCGATCACGCGCATCCCCGAATCGATGAAGGGCCTCGCCAAGCTCGACCTCTTGGTGGTCGCCGATCCGCATCCGACCACCTGGGCCTCGCTCGCCGTCGAGGCCGGCCGCAAGGACGGCATGTACCTGCTGCCGGTCGCCACCCAGTTCGAGTGCAAGGGCTCGCGCGTCGCCTCCAACCGCTCGATGCAGTGGGGCGAGCAGGTGGTCAAGCCGATCTTCGAGTCGAAGGACGATCTCGAGATCATGTACCTGCTCACCAAGAAGCTCGGCTTCGCCGACAAGATGTTCAAGAACATCAAGCTCGAGAACGGCGTGCCGGTGGCCGAGGACATCCTGCGCGAGATCAACCGCGGCAGCTGGTCGACCGGCTATTGCGGCCAGTCGCCCGAGCGCATCAAGCTGCACATGGCGAACCAGAAGGACTTCGACTTCCTCACGATGCGGGCCGCGTCGGGCCCGGCCAAGGGCGACTACTACGGCCTGCCGTGGCCGTGCTGGGGCGCTCCCGAAGTCAAGCATCCGGGCACGCCGCTCCTCTACAACACCCATCTTGCCGCCATGGACGGCGGCGGCTGCTTCCGCCCGCGCTTCGGCGTCGAGCGCAACGGCGTCAACCTGCTCGCCGAAGGATCGTACTCGAAGGATAGCGACCTCAAGGACGGGTACCCCGAGTTCACCTATGCGGTGCTCAAGAAGCTCGGCTGGGATGCCGACCTCACCGCCGTCGAGAAGGCCACCATCGAGAAGATCGGCGGCGCCAACGCCGACGCCATCTCGTGGTCGCTCGATCTGTCGGGCGGCATCCAGCGCGTCGCGCTCAAGCACGGCTGCATCCCCTACGGCAACGGCAAGGCGCGCATGAACGCATTCGGCCTGCCCGACCCGATTCCGGTGCACCGCGAGCCGATCTACACCCCGCGCGTCGACCTCGTCGCGAAGTATCCGACTCTGCCCGACGCCAAGCAGTTCCGCCTGCCCAATGTCGGCTTCTCGGTGCAGAAGGCCGCGGTCGACAAGGGTATCGCCAAGGAATTTCCGCTGATTCTCTCATCCGGCCGCCTGGTCGAATACGAAGGCGGCGGCGAGGAGACGCGGACCAATCCGTGGCTCGCCGAGCTGCAGCAGGACATGTTCATCGAGATCAACACGGCGGACGCGGCCGATCGCGGCATCAAGGATGGCGCCTGGGTCTGGGTGACGGGCGCCGAGAATTCATCCAAGGCGAGGATGAAGGCGCTGGTGACCCAGCGCGTCGGCAAGGGCGTCGCCTGGATGCCGTTCCACTTCGGCGGCTGGTTCGCCGGCAAGGACTTGCGCGGCAACTATCCGGCCGGCACCGACCCGATCGTGCTCGGCGAAAGCGCCAACACCATCACGACCTACGGCTACGACCCGGCGACCGGAATGCAGGAACCCAAGGTCACCCTGTGTCAGATCAGGGCGGCATAAGGAGGCGGCCATGGCTCGGATGAAATTCCTCTGCGACGCCGACCGTTGCATCGAGTGCAATGCCTGCGTGACCGCCTGCAAGAACGAGAACGAGGTGCCGTGGGGCATCAATCGCCGCCGCGTCGTCACGCTCAACGACGGCCTGCCGGGCGAGCGCTCGGTGTCGATGGCCTGCATGCACTGCACCGACGCGCCCTGCATGGCGGTGTGCCCGACGCGGGCGATCTACAACACCGCCGACGCGGTGGTGCTGCACTCGAAGGACATCTGCATCGGCTGCGGCTACTGCTTCTACGCCTGTCCGTTCGGCGCGCCGCAGTATCCGAAGGTCGGCAACTTCGGCTCGCGCGGCAAGATGGACAAGTGCACCTATTGCGCCGGCGGCCCGGAGCTCGACGGTTCGAAGGAAGAGTACGAGAAATACGGCGCCAATCGCCTCGCCGAAGGCAAGCTGCCGCTGTGCGCCGAGATGTGCTCGACCAAGGCGCTGCTCGCCGGCGACGGCGAGATCATCGCCCAGATCTACAAGGAACGCGTGCTCAAGCGCGGCTACGGCTCCGGCGCCTGGGGCTGGAAGACCGCCTATCACGAGACCATCGCATCCTAGAGCATGATCCCGAAAAGTGGGCCCCGGTTTTCGGATCAGGTCATGCTGTAAATAATGAGCTTCCCGGGCGGCCGTGGGACGCGGCCGCCCTTTGTCCCATCCCCCGACCGGTCATCGACCGGAAAGACAAAGGGAGGAGCAGATCATGCCGACGCTTCTCAAGTGTTTCCGCCTTGCGCTCGCAAGCTTGGCGCTGCTTGCACTCGCCTCCGTCGCGACGCCGGTTTCGGCGCAGCAGCCGAACTCGGTCAATCCGACCGCGGATGCGGTCAAGGAGGACCAGCTCCTGCAGCAGCTGCGCATCATCAACGGCCGCGGCTCGATCCCCGACGTGAAGTCGTACAACATCGAGCAGCCGGCCGGGCGCGACTGGCGGCATTACCAGGAGGTCGTGCTGCCCTGGCTCGGCGCGATCGCGATCCTCGGCATGCTGGCGCTGCTCGTTCTGTTCTATCTGATCCGCGGCATGGTGAGGATCGAGGGCGGCCGCTCCGGCCGCACCATCGTGCGGTTCAATGCGTTCGAGCGCTTCGTGCACTGGATGACGGCGACCTGCTTCATCCTCCAAGGCATCAGCGGGCTCAACATCACGTTCGGCAAGCGGCTGCTGCTGCCGCTGATGGCGCCTGAGACCTTCACGGCCTGGTCGCAATGGGCCAAGTACGCGCATGACTTCCTGAGCTTCCCGTTCACGCTCGGCGTCGTTCTGATCTTCCTCATGTGGATCGCCGGCAACCTGCCGGCCAAGGACGACCTCGCCTGGATCAAGGAGGCGGGCGGCCTGGTCGGCCACAAGCACGTGCCGGCCGGCCACTTCAACTTCGGGCAGAAGGCGATCTACTGGATCGTCGTGCTCGGCGGCGGCGCCATGGCGGTGACCGGCTATCTGATGATGTTCCCGTTCTATCTGACCGACATCGCCGGCATGCAGACCGCCGCGATGATCCACGGCACCGTCGCGGTGCTGTTCGTCGCCGTGATGATCGCCCACATCTACATCGGCACCATCGGCATGGAAGGCGCCTTCGAGGCCATGGGCACCGGCACGGTCGACCTCAACTGGGCAAAGCAGCACCACGACCGCTGGGTCGAGCAGGAACTCGCCAAGGGCCGCGGCGCCGCGCCGCCCGCCGGCGCGACCGCGACAGCCGCGGAGTAGCGCACTCTCTTCCTTCACCCTCCCCTGGGGAGGGTCGCTCATCGTCGCGCAGCGACGATGAGCGGGATGGGGTGTCTGAGACGCCGCCACCCCACCCCGCTCGCCTTCGGCTCGCGACCCTCCCCCTTCAGGGGAGGGTAAGCGCCCCTTCAGGGGAGGGTAAAGCGCGCTATAACCCCCGCATGCGCATCATCGGGCTCGCCGGCTGGAGCGGCGCCGGCAAAACCACGCTCATCGCCAAACTCATTCCCGGCATCCTGGCGCGGGGCTTGAAGGTCTCGACCCTCAAGCACGCGCACCATGCCTTCGACATCGACCGGCCGGGCAAGGACTCCTATGAGCACCGCATGGCCGGCGCGACCGAGGTGCTGGTTGCCTCCGAGAAGCGCTTCGCGCTGATGCACGAATTGCGCGGCGAGGGCGAGCCGCGCCTGCCCGAGCTGCTCGCCAAGCTCGCCCCCGTCGATCTCGTCATCATCGAGGGCTGGAAGCGCGAGCCGCATCCCAAGCTCGAGGTGTTTCGCGCGAGCGTCGGCAAGCCGCTGATCCATCCCGACGATCCGCACGTGGTCGCGATCGCCTCCGACGTGGCGCTGCCGCAGGCACGCGTGCCGCGCGTCGCGCTCGACGATACGCCGGCGATCATCGACATCCTGCTGGCGCGCGCCGCGCCGCTCGCGGCGGTGTCGCCGCCCGGGAGCCGTTGATGGCGCAGCTCACCGACGACTGCTTCGCCTTCGCGGGGCCGCTCTTGGCCGTAGCCGACATGGAGCGGCTGATCGAGACGCGGATTGCGCCGGTCGCCGAGACCGAGGAGGTGCGCCTGCGCGACGCGCTCGGCCGCGTGCTCGCGCGCGACGTCGTCGCCGGTCTCGACCTGCCGCCGTTCGACAACTCGGCGGTCGACGGCTTTGCGGTGCACCACCAGGATATCGCCGGCGCCGGCGAGACGCGCCTCGCGATCGTCGATCGCGTGACCGCCGGCGCCGCCGCGGCGCGGCCGCTCGGCACGGGCGAGGCGATCCGCATCTTCACCGGCGCGCCGATGCCGCACGGTGCCGACACGGTCTTCATGCAGGAGGACGTGCGCGTCGACGGCGCGGCCGTCATCGTGCCGCCCGGGCTCAAGCTCGGCGCCAACCGGCGGCTCGCCGGCGAGGACATCGCGAGCGGCGCGATCGCGCTGCCGGCCGGCCGGCGGATCGCGGCGCGCGATCTTGCGCTCGCGGCCGCGATCGGCGTGACCGTGCTGCCGGTGCGGCGGCGCCTGCGCGTCGCGCTCTTTTCCACCGGCGACGAGGTGGTCGAGCCCGGCGCGCCGCTCGCGGCGAGCGCGATCTACGACGCCAACCGCTATCTGCTGGCGGGCCTGCTGCAAAATTTCGGCGCCGACGTCACCGACCTCGGCATCCTCGCCGACGATCCGGACAAGCTGCGGCCGGCGCTGCGCGCGGCGGCGGACGGTCACGACCTCGTGCTCACCTCGGGCGGCGTCTCGACCGGCGAGGCCGATCACGTGCGCACCGCCGTCGAGGCGATCGGCCGCCTCGTCTTCTGGCGCGTCGCCATCAAGCCCGGCCGGCCGGTTGCCATGGGCGTCATTCCCGGCGGCAAGCCCGGCACGAGCGCCGCCTTCGCGGGCCTGCCGGGCAACCCGGCCGCGGTGTTCGTCACCTTCGTGCGCGTGGTGCGGCCGCTGCTCCTGCGGCTTGCCGGCGCGGCGCCGTCCCCCTTCGTGCCGCTGCCGGTGCGCGCCGCGTTTTCCTATCGCAAGCGTAGCGGCCGGCGCGAATACGTGCGCGTCGCCTTGCGCACGGCGGCGGACGGCGTGGTCGAGGCGATGAAGCATGCGCAGGAGGGCGCCGGGGTGATCACGTCACTCACCGAGACCGCCGGCCTGGTCGAGCTGCCCGAAAACGTCACGACGGTCGAACCGGGTTCGACCGTCGGGTTCCTCTCCTACGCGGCGCTCGCCGACTGAGGCAGGTCGCCGGCGCTCAGATGCGCACCGCGCTGGTCGAGAACGCAACCGACGCGGGTTCCTGGATGCTATTGAGCGCAAGCGCCGCGACGATCGCGATGACGGCGGCGGCGATGCAGGCGGTGACGAATACGCGCATGGTCAATTCCTCCGTCAAATCGAGTACCTTTTGACCATATAGCATCCAACGACGCGAAAATCAGCGGCGACCAATGTCGCACCAGATCATCGGCGCAGATCCTTGTCGGCGAACCGGTGCCCACCCCGGATCAAGTCCGGGGCAGGCTTTGGCCGGGACATGCGCTAAGCCTCCGCATATTGCGTCGCAATACGGCCGGCCTCGGCGGCGTCCGCCGGCGTGTTCACGTTGAAGAACGGATCGACCGGCGCCGCCGGCCAGTCGGCGATCGCGACGCCGTGCCGCGCGGTCCACACTTCGATCTTGTGCAGGCGTTCGTCGATCAGGGCGCGGCGCAGGTCGGCGCGCAGCGCGAGCGGCCACAGCCCGACCACCGGATGGCGCCATTCGCCCGAGCGCGCGCAGGCGAGCGGAAGATCGGCAGCGCGGCGCGCCGCATGCAGCCGGGCGACGAGATCGCGCGGCAGGAACGGGCAGTCGCCCGGCACGCTGGCGACGAAGGCGATGCCCGGCACATGCGCCGCCGCCCAGTCGAGCCCGGCCAGCACGCCGGCGAGCGGTCCGGCAAAATCCGGCACGTCATCGGCGACCACCGGCAGCCCGGTGAAGGCGAAGCGTTGCGGATCGCCATTGGCGTTGAGAATGACGCGCGTGCACTGCGGGGTGAGCCGATCGAGCACGCGCTCGAGGATCGTCGCAGCGCCGATCTTGAGCAGCGCCTTGTCGCCGCCGCCCATGCGCCGCGCGAGCCCGCCCGCGAGGACGAGGCCGAGGGTTGGGGGAAGCTTGCTCATCCGCCTGCGCCCCCTCCCCCGCGTGCGGCTAGGGCATCTACACATCTTGACGCGACCAATTGACTCGGGCGGAGGAGC
>Ga0335081_10011132_pt1 | contig 14550 bp, 11 predicted proteins | sample Lox_Sample_35_FD_206713 | JGI IMG/M metagenome (GOLD analysis project Ga0335081, IMG submission 206713) | Soil microbial communities from Loxahatchee National Wildlife Refuge, Florida, United States - Lox_Sample_3.5 | ecosystem: Environmental > Terrestrial > Soil > Wetlands | place: USA... | reverse complement strand
GGGGCGGCGGTCTCGACCGTCAGCTCCAGGGTGCGCCCGGGGAGCTGGCCGAGCTTCAGGTCCTGCACCGGGGGCGAGGAGCGCGCCAGGGGCCCGAAGGGCGCGAGCTTCTTCACCACCAGGAAGGCGCGCACCGCCGGCACCGGGCAGCTCGGCGCCACCTCCACTGCTATGGCGAGCCGGCGGCGGCCCTCGCGGGCGGGCGGGTCGGCCCGCGGGACCTCGGGGCCCGGCGCACCGGGGGCGATCGCGGGCGCGCCGGCGCCGCTCTCGCCCCCGCCGCGCACCCGCTCGGCGGCGGCGCGCAGCCGCCCGACCAGGGCGGGCTCGGGGTCCGGGTTCTCGCCCCGCTCGGCGCGGGCCACCAGGGCGGAGAGCGCGTCCACCGCCGCCAGCAGGGCGTCGACGCTCTCGGGGTCCGGCGCGGCCGCCCGGCGCCGGAACAGGTCCACCAGATCCTCGGCCCGGTGGGCGAGGGTGGCGATCCCGCCGAGCTGCATGGAGGCGGCCATCCCCTTCACGCTGTGGGCGTGGCGGAACAGGCTGTCGACGATGGGGGCGGTGTCTTCCTTTTGGCGGGCGGCGCCCTCGAGCTTCACGAGGTCCGAGCCCAGCTTGGAGAGGCGGTCACCCGCCTCGGCCACGAAGAGCGCCAGGTATTTAGCGGTCTCCAGGGTCATGGTGGAGCGTCACCGGCCCCGCCCCAGCTCTCGCGCGCGGCCCCCCGTTCGGCCCGGGGAGGAGCGGGGGGTGAAAGGAGAGGAAGGCTAGCCGTCGCCGAGGACCTTCTTCACCACCGCCAGCACGTCCTCGGACTTGAAGGGCTTCACGATGAAGTCGCTGGCGCCGGCCTCGATGGCCTCCATGACGAGCGACTCCTGCCCGAGCGCGCTGCACATCACCACCACCGCCTTCGGGTCGTGCTTCACGATCTCCCGGGTGGCCTCGATGCCGCTCTTGAACGGCATGACGATGTCCATGGTGGTGAGGTCGGGCCTCAGGTCCTTGTACTTGTCGACCGCCTCGAGGCCGTTGGCCGCTTCCCCCACCACCTCGAAGCCGCTCCCCGAGAAGATGTCCTTGATCATGTTGCGCATGAAGATCGCGTCGTCGACGATGAGCACCCGCTTCGCCATGGGCTTCTCGCTCCTTCACGTCCGCTCGGCGGCTCGACCTCGAAGAACCGTACCACCCTGGCCGCGGCGTGAACAAGGCGGGCCCTGGTCTTTCTCCCGCGCCCGTTGCCCTACACCGCGCGACCCCGCGGATCCCGGGCCTCACGCGCCCGGCTGGAAGAGGGCCGCCGCCCGTTCGGCGAGGGCGTCGGGGTCGAGGAGGGTGACCGCCAGGCCTTGCCGGTCGGCCACCACGCCGCGGGTGAGGGAGCCTTGGGCGCGCGGCTCGCCCGCCGGGCTCTCGAGGCGCTCGACGCCGAGGACGGCCGCGACGAGCAGTCCGAGCCCGCGCCGGTCGCGGTCGAGGATGAGCACGTGGCCCTGGGCCGGGCCGATGAGGTCGTCCTTGAGGCCGAGCAGCGGTGCGAGCTCCACCACCGCCACCACCCGGCCGCGCAGGTTCATGGCCCCGCGCACGCCGTGGAGCACCCGCGGGACGCGGGCGAAGGGCGGCTGCGGGACCACCACCTCGCGCACGGCCTGCAAGGGCAGGGCGAAGGATTCCCCGCCGGCCCGGAACACCACCATGCGAGGGGCCCCGTCGACGGCGCCGTCGCCTTCGCCCCCCACCCGCGGTCACCCGGCCCCGAGGCGGAAGCGCGAGACCACGAGCTGCAGCTCGAGGGAGAGGTTCGAGAGCTCCTGCGCCGCGCTCGCCATCTGGGCCACCGCCGCGGTCTGCTCGGCGGTCACCTTGCGCACCTGCTCGGTGGCCTTGGCGTTGGAGGTGGCGACGTCCGAGATGTGATCCATGGCCTGCACCATGTCGCCCGACCCCTTGAGCTGCTCGCGGGCCGACTGGCTGATGACCCCGGACTTGTCGGCGCCCGAGGCGGCGATCTTGGAGATCTCGCCCAGGGAGCGGATGATGGAGTTCAGGTCCTCGCGGCCCTCGCCGAGCACCGCCACCGACTCCTTCATGGTGTCGACCACCGCGGTGGCGCGGCCCGAGATGTCGGCGGCCAGGCCGGAGATCTGCTCGGCGGAGCGGCCGGCGCTCTCGGCGAGCTTGCGCACCTCGTCGGCCACCACCGCGAACCCCCGCCCGTACTCGCCGGCCCGGGCCGCCTCGATGGTGGCGTTCAGGGCCAGCAGGTTCGTCTGCTGGGCCACGAGGGTGATGGCCTCCACGATCTTGGAGATGGCCTTGGTCCGCTCGCCGAAGGCGAACACCTGCTCGCTCGCCGCCTCGATGCGGGCGAAGACCCGCTTCACCTTCTCGCCGGCCAGGCGCGCCGCGTCGCCGCCGGCGGCCGCGCTGGAGCTCGTCTCGGCCGAGGCGCGGGCGGCCTCCTCGGCGCTGCGGGCGGTGCGCTCGATGGAGGCGGCGATGTCCCCGATCACCTTGGAGGCGAGCTCGACGAGCGAGCTCTGCTCCTCGGCGCCCCGCGCGATGTTCTCCATCGAGCGCGCCACCTCGTCGGTGGAGGCGTTCACCTCCTCGGCCGACGAGGAGAGCTCGTTGGCGCTCTCGGCCACCGACTGGGCGGTGCGCTGGATGCGCGAGACCAGGTCGCGCAGGTTCTCCTGCATGGTGGCGATGCTGAGGGTGAGGTCGTCGATCTCGTCCTTCACGCGGGAGGCGGCCGGGCTGGCGAGGGTCTTGGAGAGGTCGCCGCTCGAGATCTCCACCGCCGAGGCCTTGAGGTGGGCGAGGCGGCTCACCCGGGCGAGGGCGGTGGTGAGCCCCCAGCCGATGGCCAGGGTCAGCGCGAGGACGATGGCGCCGCCGAGGAGCCGGCTCGGCACGTACGCGAAGATGAGGGGGACCGCGAACAGCAGCACCACCCCCACCACCAGGTAGGAGAAGAGGACCTTGAGCTGCAGCGAGATGGCGAGTCCGCTCTCCGGCGGCGGCGGGAGCGCAGCCTCCGCCGCCCGCCCGCGCACCGCCACGAGGTGCGGAGCGCTGTCGCTCCAGCGCGCGCTCGGGCGCGTCGACGACAGCCGTTCGTCCCTTCTGCCACGCGCCAAGGTGGACCTCTCCTTCGAGAGTAGGAAGCGGGGCCTCGGGTGGGCTCTCCCGCTCTGGGTCGCGATCCTACGTGCTCGCGCGGCCCTTGTCCAAAGGGCTAGGCCCGCGGTGCGCGCAGGTGATCGTGGCCGAGGGCGCGGAGGCGGTACTCCTCGCCCAGCGCGTCGACCACCCGCAGGCCGGGGGTGGGAGTGAGCTCCCCCACCGCGGTGAGCCGGACTCCCACCTTTCGAGCCAGGGAGCGCGCCCGCCTCACCCGCCCCGGCGGCACGGCCACCAGGAGCTCGTAGTCCTCGCCGCCGGCGAGCGCGGCCTCGAGCGGGCGGCGGCGCCGCCCCTCCAGCCGGCGGTAGGCGAGCGAGAGCGGCAGGGCCTCGAGGCGGACGGTGGCCCCGAGCCCGGCGGCCGCGCACAGGTGGCCGAGGTCCTGGAGCAGGCCGTCGGAGACGTCCAGCCCGGCGTGGGCCAGCGGCGCGAGGGCCCGGCCGAGGGCGAGGCGTGGGCGGGGGCGCCGCTGGCGCTCCACGAGCGCCCTCGGGGCCCCCTTCCTCCTCCCGGCCGCGGCGTCGCCGAGCGTCCCCGAGACGAGGACCTGATCCCCCGGCTGGCCGCCGGCCCGGGTGAGGGCCCTCCCCGGGCGCACCGCGCCCACCACGGTGACGGTCAGGGAGAGCTCGCTCGCCCGGGTGACGTTGCCGCCCACCAGGGCGACTCGGTGGACGCGGGCGCAGGCCGCGAGCCCGCGGCCCACCCCGGCCAGGCGCTCGGCGCGTTCCCCGCGCCGGGTGGCGAGCGCGCAGAGCGCCCACAGCGGGCGGGCCCCCATGGCGGCCAGGTCGGAGAGGTTCACCGCCAGGGCCTTGTAGCCGATCTCCTCGGGCGAGAAGCTTCGGTCGAAGTGCACTCCCTCCACCACCGCGTCGACGGTCATGACGAGCTCCTCGCCCGGCGGGGGCTCGAGGACCGCGGCGTCGTCGCCGATGCCGAGCACCACCCCCTCGCCCCCGCGCGGCGCCCCGCGCACGAAGAGGTCGATGAGCTCGAACTCGTTCACGGGGCGCGTCGGCGCTAGGAGGCTCGCCGCTCGGCCGGGGGGGCGGGCACCGGCGCGGCTCTCTCGCTGCGCAGGGGCAGGTAGAGGGTGAAGGTCGAGCCGGTCTCGGGGGTCGATTTCACCTGCACCTCGCCGCCGTGGGCCTCGACGAAGCTCTTCACGATGGCGAGTCCGAGGCCGGCCCCGCCGTACTCGCGGGTGTTGGACCCGTCCACCTGGTAGAAGACGTCCCAGACCTTGGCGAGGTGCTCCTCGGCGATGCCGATCCCGGTGTCGGAGACGAAGAGCGCCACCCGGTCGGGCGGGGCCAGCGCGGCGCCGACCGTGACCTGCCCGCCGGCCGGGGTGAACTTGACCGCGTTCGAGACCAGGTTCACCAGGCACTGGCGGACCTTCTCGCGGTCGGACTGCACCTTGGGCAGGTCCTGGGGCGCCTCGCAGTTGACGGTGATGCGCTTCTTGCGCGCCTGGGGGAGGACGGTGGCGGCGGCGTCGCGCAGGAGCTGCGAGAGGTCCACCTCCGACATGACCAGCCGGATGCGTCCGGCCTCGATCTTGGTGATGTCGAGGATGGAGGTGATGAGCTGGAGCAGGTTCTCCCCCTTCTCCATGATGATGCCGATGTACTCGCGCTGCTCGTCGGTGAGCGACCCGCCGAGCCCCTCCAGCATCATCTCGGAGTAGCCGATGACGCTCGTGAGGGGGGTGCGCAGCTCGTGGCTCATGGTGGCGAGGAAGTTGGACTTCAGCCGGTCGAGCTCCTTCAGCTTCCCGTAGCTGTCCTCGAGCTGGCGGTTCTTGTCCTGCAGCTCGCGGTAGCTCTCCTGCACGGCCTCGATGTGCAGGCGGGCGGTGAGCAGGTTCTTGTGGCCGCTGAAGACGAGGACGTCGAGGATCTCCGAGAAGTGCTTCATGATCTTCTCGGCGGTCGTCTGGGGCACCCGCCTGATCTTCTGCAGGTAGGTGGCGGCCAGCGCGGCGTCGAAGTCCGGCGCGATGGAGGTGAGCGTCCGCGGCAGCTGCGCGAGCCCGTCGGGGACGAAGGGCCCGAAGACGATGCGGCCGATGACGTCGCCCTCGTAGACCACCGGCTGCACCACGTAGCGGCAGCCCGAGAAGCAGTCGAAGGCCACCGGCTTGGGCTCGTCGGGCACCTGGTCGCCCTTCACCCGCTGCACGGTGGCTATGCACTGGGAGCGCCCCTCCGGCTTCTGCCAGATGTAGCCGCAGAAGTCGGCGTTGCCCACCTTGACCTCGACGAGCCGGTTCCCCTGGGCGTCGAAGACCTTCACCCCCACCCGGTAGAGCTCGGCGAAGGACTGGCAGACCTCGGTGAAGGTGCGGGCGTCGAGGAGATCGCCCAGGGCGACCTCCTGCTGGAGCACGGAGGGAGGCAGGCCGGTCACGGCGCGGCCCCCGCGCTCGCGAGCTTGGTCCCGCGCAGGTCGACGTGCGAGAAGAGCTGGGCGATGAACTCGGCCTCGCTGATGCGGAAGTTCTTCTCGAAGCCCACCCGCGGGTCGAGCGAGCGGTAGAGGTGGACGAGCAGGCAGTGGAGGGTCTCGAGCACCCCCTCGCCGCGGATGGCCACCGCCGGCATGAAGACCGGCTTCACCACCTGGGTGAGGTCCTTGAGCTCGTCCTCGCTGCGGAGATCGGGCAGGTCGCGCTTGTTGAGCTGGACCACGATGGGCAGGGCCCGCGGGTCGAGCCCGTTCGCCTCCAGGTTCTTCAGCATGTTGACCCAGTAGGCGTAGGTGGAGGCGGTCTCGGCGCGGCGGCCGTCGGCGACGAAGACGATGGCGTCGGTTCCCTGCAGGACGATGCGCCGGGTCGACTCGTGCATCACCTGGCCCGGCACGGTGTAGAGCTTCAGCTTCACCTTGATGCCGGAGGCGCTGCGGAAGTACACCGGCATCATGTCGAAGAACAGGGTGCGGTCGTCCTTGGTGTCGAGGGTCATGAGCCGCCCGCGCACGGCGGGATCGATCTTCTGGAAGAGCGCCTGGAGGTTCGTCGTCTTCCCGGAGAGCGCCGGCCCGTAATAGACGACCTTGAGGGCGACCTCCCGCGATTCGCTGTTGATGGCGACCATGCGTCCTCGCGGGGTAAAGTCTAGTCCCGGACCGTCGTCCTGATCCAGCCGGCGGGGGAATGGCCGCCAGCACGCCCGCCCGCTCCCGGGCGCTCGCCCCGCGCGAGGAACCGAGCTCGAGGCCCAGGGGCGGGTGGGGCGGATGTGTGACGCCCTCCCTTCGCTAGCGAGGGCCCCCCCAAGGTACGCTCTTGACGCAGGTGCGCCTACGGAGCGACATAGGCCCCCCGAAGGACGCTCCGCGCCCACCCCGACTGATGAACGCTCGCCCGCTCCTCTCCCCGTTCCACCGCGCCCGCCCCGCGCGCGAGAAAGGCCCGGCCTCGACCCCGGTGCCGCACTCCGAGGGCCGCCGCTTCGCCGCCGTGCCCGACCTCCCCGACGCGGCCCCGGCCGTCCCCGACCCCCTGGAGCGCCTGCGCTGGCTCGTACGGCTGCGCTGGGTGGCGGTGCCCATCTTCATCGTGCTCGGGCTCGCGGGCGACCTGCTCCTCAACCGCCCGGCCCCCTGGATGAGCCTCGCGCTGGGCTGCGTCCTCTTCGGCGCCAACGGCGTCGCGGCGCTGGTCGCCTCCGCCGACCGGCCGGCCGCCTCGCTCCTGCGCTTCGCGCGGCTCGACACCGCCCTCTTCGCCTGCCTGCCGCTCGGGGCAGCGGTCCTCTACCACGACCCGGTGAGCGCCCTGCGCTACGGGGTCCTCCTCGCCGTGGTGGGCGCGGCCATCGCCCTGCCGCGCCCGCGGGAGGTGGCGGCCGTGGGGGCGGGTTCCTGCCTCTTGCTCGTGGTGGCCGACGCCATCGCGCTGCGCTTCGACCCCTCGCGCGTCACCTCCGGTCTCGTCACCCGCTGGATCACCGAGTGGGGGATCCTGGCCACGGTGGCCATGCTGGCCGCCCACCTGGTGCGGCTGCGCGAGCAGGCCGAGTCCTCGCGGCGCCGCGTGCTGGCGCGCTTCGAGGAGGGGCGGCGCGAGTGGGAGGCTTCCTTCGACCGCCTCTCCGAGCTCGTCTTCGTCACCGATCGCCACGGCCACCTCATCCGCTTCAACGAGGCCTTCGCCAAGGCGGTGGGGGCGCGCGCCCGCGAGCTCGTCGAGCGGCCGCTCGACGAGGTGCTGGCCGGCCACCCGGACCGGTGGTGGACCGAGCAGGCCGAGGGCGTGGTCGAGATCGAGGACGGGGTCTTCGACACCCTTTTCGAGGTCACCATCACCCGCGTCGGCGAGAAGCTGGTGCGGGTGGCGCGCGACGTGGGGGAGGAGCGGCGGCTCTACGCCCGGCTGGTGGAGGCCGACAAGCTCGCCGCGGTGGGCGCGCTCGTGGGCGGGGTGGCCCACGAGGTGGTGAGCCCCACCGCCTTCGTCAGCGCCAACCTGACCGAGCTGAAGGGCTACCTCGGGGCCTACGAGCGGGCCCTCGCCGAGCTCGGCGCGCTCGCCGAAGCGGCCGGCCGCTCGCCCGAGGCGCGGGCGGTCCTCGAGCGCCAGGAGGTGGCCTTCGCCCGCCGCGAGGCACCCGGGGCGGTGGAGGAGAGCCTGGCCGGGATGGAGCGCATCCACCGCATCGCCGCCAACCTGCGCTCGCTCACCCGGCGGGCCCCGGCCCGCGAGCCGCTGCAGCCGGTGGCGCTCGCCGAGGTGGTCGAGGCGGTCACCCGCGCCGCCGCCCAGGAGCTGCGGGCGGTGGGGGCGCGGGTGGAGGTGCGGGCGCCGGTCTACGTGCTCGGCCGGCGCGGCGAGCTGCTCGACGTGGTCCTGAACCTCGTCACCAACGCGGTGCAGTCGCGCGAGGAGGGCCGCCCCAACCGCATCGCGGTCGAGCTCTTCCGCGAGGGCGGGAGCGCGGTGGTGCGGGTCTCGGACACCGGACGGGGCATGGACGCCGCCCAGCTCAAGCGGATCTTCGAGCCGCACTTCACCACCAAGTCGCCCGAGCGCGGCGCCGGGGTCGGCCTGGCCCTCGCTCGGCACATCGTGCTCTCCCTGGGCGGCTCGATGGACATCGCCACCCACCCGGGCCAGGGCTCCACCTTCACGGTGCGCCTGCCGGCCCTGGACCTGGAGTCGGCCGAGGCCGCCCGCCGGCGCAGCACCAGCGCCTGAGGGCGCCCCCTCAGGCGCCGTCCCCGGGCGCCCCCGGGCGGGCCTGCCACCAGGAGCGGGCGGCCTCCACGCTCGTGAGGAGCGGCGCCGGCGGCAGGGTGGCGAGGAAGGCCTTCCCGTAGGCCCGCTCGAGAATCCGGCGGTCGAGGAGCGCCACCAGGCCGCGGTCGCGGCGGCTGCGGATGAGGCGGCCGAAGCCCTGCTTCAGGGCCAGGGCGGCCTCGGGCACCGCGATCTCGGCGAAGGCGTCGCGCCCCTCCGCCTTGCGGGCGCGCATGCGGGCTGCCACCACCGGGTCGCTCGGCGGGGCGAAGGGCAGCTTGTCGATGACCACCAGCGAGAGGGCCTCCCCCACCACGTCGACGCCCTCCCAGAAGCTCTGGGTGGCGAACAGCACCGAGGGCCGCTCCCGGAAGGCGTCGAGCAGCTTCGCCTTGGGCCGCTCGCCCTGGGTGAGGAGCGGGAACTCGAGGTCGTCGAGGGCCTCCCTCAGCGCCCGCATGCCGGCCTGGCTGGTGGAGAGGACGAAGGCCCGCCCCTCTGTGATGGCGACGAGCTCGCGCACCGCCTCGGCGGCCGCGGCGAAGAAGGCGGGCGCGGCGGGCTCGGGCAGGCCGCCCGGCACCACCAGCGCCGCCTGGGTCCGGAAGTCGAAGGGGCCAGCCAGGATCGCCTCCGCCACCTCGAACTCGGGGGCGAGGCCCACCGCCCGGCGGAAGTAGCCGAGCTGGCCCTCGCTCGCCAGGGTGGCGCTCGTGAAGACGACGGTGTCGACGCGCCGGTAGAGCCGCTCCACCAGCTCCTCGGCCACGTCCACCGGGGCGGCCCGCAAGAAGACGCCCCGCCCGCGCGTCTCGGCGAAGTAGACGCGGGAGGGCTCCTGCATGGCGGTCACCGCGGCGAGCTCCACCCTCATCTCGCCGGCCCTCCGGGCCAGGGCCGCGAGCGGCGGCCCCTCGCTGGCGGCGAACAGCGCGCGCACCTCCTCGAGCGCCGCGTCGAGGCGCTCCTGGTCCCGGCCGAGGGGGGCCATGAGCCGCTCGGTGAGGGCGATCCGCCGGTCGCCCTCGCGCCCCTCCGCCGCGGCCGGGCGGCGAGCCGGAGCGCGGGGAGAGGCCCCGAGCTCCTGGGCGAGCCGCCTGAAGAAGCGCTCGCCGGCCGCGAGCAGCTCGCCGGCGGCCGAGGCCGCGAGCTTCGCCAGGTCCGGCCGGTCGTCGAGGGCGCGCTTCACGTCGCGGGAGAGCTCCTCGATACGGTGGGAGGAGACCATGAGGCCGAAGTACTCGGTGGCCACCTCCACCAGCGCGTGGGCCTCGTCGAAGATCACCGCCTCGTAGGCCGGCAGCACCTCGACCCCGGCCCGCGAGGTGCGCATGGCGAGGTCGGCGAAGAAGAGGTGGTGGTTCACGAGCACGAGGTCGGCCTCGGCGGCCCGCGCGCGGGCCCGGGTGACGAAGCAGTCCTCGTAGCGGTCGCAGTCCTTGCCGAGGCAGGTGTCGCCGGTCGCCGAGAGCTCGCGCCAGGTAGGGTAGTGGTCCGGGAGGTCGATCTCGGCGCGGTCGCCGCTCTCGGTGACGGAGACCCACTCCTGGATGCGCGGCCAGAGCGCCCCCTCCTCCCGGCTCTGGAAGGTCGGGCGCTCCGCGAAGCGGGCCCCGCGGGCGAGGCAGTAGTAGTTGGCGCGGCCCTTCAGGTAAGCCGCCTCCAAGGCCACCCCCGCCTTCTCCTCGAGCAGGGGCAGGTCCTTAAGCCAGATCTGCTCCTGCAGGGCCTTGGTGGCGGTGGAGAGCACCACCTTGCGGCCGGAGAGGGCGGCCGGGACGAGGTAGGCGAGGGTCTTGCCGGTCCCGGTGCCGGCCTCCACCACCAGGTAGCGCCGCTCGGCGAGCGCCCGCTCGACCTCGCGCGCCATGGCGAGCTGGTCGGGCCGGTGCTCGTAGCCCTCGAGCGCACCGGCGAGGGTCCCGGCCCGGCCGAGGATGGCCTCGAGCGGATCGGCCGGGGCTTTCACCTTCCCCCCTTTAGCGCGGGAGCGATGCGCTGGAAGGCCCACAGCGCCGCCGCCAGGCTGGCGAGCGCCACGGCGACGAGCGCCGCCCGGCGGAGGAGGGGCGGGAGCGCGCGCGGGGGCGCCGCGCGCGGGAGGCTCGAAAGGGCGATGGCGGTGGCGCGCTTCACCACCTCGTCGCGGAAGCGCAGCGCCATCGGGTCCTCGGGGCGAGCCTCGAGCACGCCCCGGTAGCGCCGGCCGACCTCGGCCAGCGCCTCGAGGTCCCGGGCCAGGTCGAGGAGGTGAAGGTGGGCCTCCTCCTCGCCCCAGCGCGAAAGGACCTCCGACCAGGCCACCTCCATCTCCCCTTCGACCATGCGGCGGACGAGTCTAGCGCCGGAGGACCCCCTACAGCGAAACCGGGACCGGGATGAAGGTGGCGGCGAAGAGGAGGAGGGCGAGCAGCGCCAGGGCGGTGCGGGCCGGGCCGAGCGGGGTCTCGTCGGCGGCGCTCGGGTGGTCGAGCCTCACGAGGAAGCGGGTCACCGCCCACCAGACGAGCCAGGTCCAGCAGAAGAACAGGCCGGCGACGAGGAGCCCGAGGGAGACGAGGCGCGAGAAGGCCCGGGCCTTGCGCCGGCCGAGCAGGGCATAGGTGACGTGGCCGCCGTCGAGCTGCCCGAGCGGGAGGAGGTTCAGGGTGGTGACGAACAGGCCCAGCCAGCCGGCGAAGGCCACCGGGTGCAGGAAGACGTCGGTGCCGGGCGGGAGCGGCCCCACCACCAGGCGCTGCACCGTCAGGGTGAGGAGGCTGTCGCCGAAGTGCTGGAACCCGGTGGCGAGCGCCGGCTCGCCGGCGAGCCAGCCGCGGACGAGGTCGAAGGCGCCGGCGCGGGCGCCCTCGAGCGCGGCGTCCCCCACCGGGCGCACCTCCGAGTGGGCGAGGCCCCAGGCGAGCAGCGGCAGCGCCACCAGCACGCCGGCGAAGGGGCCGGCCGCCCCGATGTCGAAGGTGGCGCGCCGGCTGGGGAGGCGCGAGCGGATCCGGATCACCGCCCCGAAGGTGCCGGCCGGCGGGAGGGGCATGGGGATGAAGTAGGGCAGGCTCACGTCGACGCGGTAGGCGCGGGCGAACAGGTAGTGGCCCATCTCGTGGCAGAGCAGGATGCCGAGGAGCGAGCTCGCGAAGGGGAGCCCGGCGAGCGCCATGGCGGCCGCCCCGGCCAGGAGGCGCCCGAGCCCCCCGCCGCCCATGGCCGGCAGGGCGTCGGGGACGCTCGTCTGCAGGGCGCCGGCGAGGAGGGTGGTGAGCAGGGTGGCGGCGAAGAGCGCCAGGTTGAGGATCGGGATGCGCGGGAAGGAACGCGTGCGCGCCAGGGCTTCGGCCATAGGGAACCTCTTCTAACGCCGGGGCGGCCCCGGGGCTCCTGCGAGGCCCTCCACCGGAGAGGGAGGTCACCCCGGCCCGGAGGCGGAGAGCTCCTGGGGGGTGAGCTCGCGCAGCGCCCCCTTCTCGACGGTGAGGTAGAAGAGGGTCCGGGTGACCTCGCGGCGGGCGTCGAAGCCGAGGTCGCCGGTCGCCCCTGGAAAGGCCCTCACGGCGGCCAGGCGGTCGCGGAGGGCCTCGCGGGTGGCGGCGCCGGCCTCGACGGCCTGGCGGATGAGGGCGGCCGCGTCGTAAGCGCTCGCCTCCAGGATCGAGGGCGGGTGCCCGAAGCGCGACGAGAAGGCGGTCACGAAGGCCTTGGTGGCCGGGCGCTCGGAGGGGGCGAAGAACCCGTCCACGAAGATGGCGCACTCGACGTAGCGGCCGGCCTTCTCGACGAGCGAGGGGTCGTCCCAGCCGTTCGCGCCGAGGAGCTGCACCGGCTGCAGGTCCTCGCGCCCGGTGGCCTTGCGGATCCGCTCGAGCTCCTGGGGATCGCAGGTCTGCGTCACCACGTCCTCCACCGCCAGCGCCGGGGCGATGAGCGCCACGTTCTTCGCGAAGTCGGGCAGGAAGAGGGCGTCGAAGTCGGCGATGGGGGGAAGGCGCTCCCGCAGCTTCTCGAGCGCCTTCTTGCGACGGTAGGGGTCCTTCTCCTCCTTGAGGAGGTCCTTCTCGGCCTCGACGTACTCCGGGCGCTCCTCGAGCCAGAGCTTGCCCACCATGCTCTTCACCACCGGGGCGAAGGTGGTGCGGTCGTGCTCGTAGCTCTCGACCGCCCTGAGCTCGCCGCCGTGGGCCGTGACCTCGTCCCAGAAGGCGAAGGCCAGCTCCTGGCCGTAGGGGATCTGCGGGTAGAGCAGGGCGAAGCGCCTCAGCCCGCGGCCCACCGCCAGATCGGCGAGCGCCTTGGCCTGGGCCTCGGCGGTGAGCATGTTCCTGAACACGAAGGGGCCGGCCTGGGTGACCCCGTCGACCCGGGAGAGGGAGAGGAAGGGCAGGCCCTGTTCCTCGGCGGTGGCGGCGGCCCGCTGGGCCTCGGCATTCACCACCCCGCCGAGCGCGGCCACCGCGCCCTCGGCTTGCGCCAGCTCCTCCAGGGCCGCCTGGGCGCCCTCCGGTTCGCCGCGGGTGTCCTTCACCGCCAGGCGATAGCCGCTCGACTCGCCCAGCGCCAGGGAGACCCCCTCCAGGATCGCCTCCCCCCAGGCCTTCTGCTTGCCGGAGAGCGGCACCGCCACCCCGATCACGCGCGGGTTCACCCGGGCGCGCCGGGCCAGGCGGTCGGCCAGGGCCCGGGCGTCCTGGGCGAAGGGGGAGTCGGGCCAGCGCTCGACCACCTCGTGCGCGGAGCGCTCGGCCGAGGCCTCGTCGTGCAGGTGGAGCGCCACGCGGGCGAGCTTCAAGGTGGCGGCCGGGAGGAGCGGCGAGTCGGGCGGCAGGTCCTCCTTGAGCTGGGCCACCTCCTGGAAGGTGAGGCGGGCGTCGAGGTGCTCGATCGCCAGCGCGAGCTGCCGATCGCGCTCGGGGCCCTCGGCGAGCCGGGCCGCCTCGGCGCGCCAGCGCGCCGCCTCCCGCCAGCTCTTCGCCTCCTCGGCCGACTTGGCGGCCACCCGGGCGGCCTGGGGCCGCTCCTCGGGGGGCAGCTTGTCGTAGAGCGTCCCGAGGCTCGCCAGCGCGTCCTTGGGGCGCCCGGCCTCCTCCTCGCACAGCGCGAGCTGGTACTTCGCGTCCGGCGCGCGGTCGGAGAGCGGCCACAGGGTGAGCAGCCGCCCGAAGTCGGCCTGGGCGCGATCGGGGCGGCTCGCCGCCCGCCAGCGCAGGCCCGCCTCGTAGAGCGCCTCGGCCGAGGTGGGGAGGGGGGCGAAGCGGGCCGCCAGGGCCTCGAAGCGCTGGGCGCCGTCGGCGGGAGGGAGGGCGCGGGCCTCGCCGCGGGTCTTCTCGAGCTCGGCGGCGGCCTGGGCGTCGCCCTCCTCGGCGGTCATCTCCTGCCCGTTCACGGTCACCACCCGGCGCGGACAGGCGGCGAGGGCGAGCGCGAGGACCAGGACCTTCCCGGACGGGGTTCGCATGAGGGGACCTTCTACAGCGCTCTTTTCTCGGAGGATAGAGTCCTCGCGCCGCCGCGCGCGGGCCCTCGCTCGCAAGGCGCGCGGGCGGCGAAGGGGCGCTCTCCCCTCCTAGGCCCGCTTCTTGTTGGAGAACAGCTCGGAGGCCTTCTCCCAGAAGCTGCGGGTGGCGGGGTGGGTGCGCTCGCCGGAGATCTCGGCGAAGCGCTGCAAGAGCTCCCGCTGCTCCCGGGTGAGCTGGGTGGGCGTCTCCACCAGAACGCGGATGTGCTGGTCGCCGCGCCCCGAGCCGCCGAGGTGCGGGATCCCCTTGCCGCGCAGGCGGAACACCTTGCCGGCCTGGGTGCCGGCCGGGATCTTGAGGCTGTACGGGCCGTCGAGGGTCGGCACGTCGATCTGGGCGCCGAGGGCGGCCTGGGCGAAGCTGATGGGCATCTCGCAGACGACCTCGGCCTCCTCGCGCTTGAAGATGGAGTGCTCCCGCACCTGCACCACCACGTAGAGGTCGCCCGGCGAGGCCCCCGGCTGGGGGGCCGGCTCGCCCTCGCCCGCCAGCTTGAGGCGCGTGCCGGTGTCGACGCCGGGGGGGACCTTCACCTCGACGGCGGCCTCTTCGCGGGTCATGCCGCCGCCGTTGCAGGTGGGGCACTTCTCCGAGATCACC
>Ga0335081_10011130_pt1 | contig 14550 bp, 13 predicted proteins | sample Lox_Sample_35_FD_206713 | JGI IMG/M metagenome (GOLD analysis project Ga0335081, IMG submission 206713) | Soil microbial communities from Loxahatchee National Wildlife Refuge, Florida, United States - Lox_Sample_3.5 | ecosystem: Environmental > Terrestrial > Soil > Wetlands | place: USA... | reverse complement strand
CTAAGGCTTTCTTGAGCGTTCCGTCGAAAACCGGATCTCCGGTGGTGTTGACGAAGTCCGTGAGCAGGATCGAGTCCCTCTCGGTTAGAGATCGCGGGCGGTGCGCGCGGAGGTACGCGGTTACCGCCGCGGCAGCGACCACCACCACCGCGGCCACGATGTAGATGCCGGTCCTCCCGCGCTTAGGTGTGACGGCCGAGGGCTGACTGGAAGCTGCTACCGGAATCGGAGCCGAGGGCGTTCGTGTTATCGCTGCCACAAAACTTGAAGAAGGCGCGGCGGCCGTGGTTTCCGGGGCGGAAGGCTCGGCCATAATTGCAGAGCGGCTGGAATCGGTGTCCCGCTTCAGCCGCTTCAAGTCGGCGCGGATATCGGAAGCGTTCTGGTAGCGCAGGTCGCGGTCCTTTTCCAGCGCCTTTCCGAGGATTTCCTCCAGCTTGGGTGGCACCTCCGGATTCAGGCGAATGGGCGGCACCGGCATGCGGTTGAGGATGGCCTCGAAGATTACCGCCGAGGTGTCGCCGCGGAAGGGAAGAACGCCGGTAGCCATCTCGTAGAGCACGCTGCCAAAGCTGAACAGATCGGTGCGCGCATCCAGGTCCTTACCTCGAGCCTGCTCGGGAGACATGTAAGCGATGGTGCCCACAGTGCTTCCGGGACTGGTGAGATGCTCATCTGAGAGCGTCCCTATCGTGGCGGCGCTGCTCGCAGTAGTTGCTGTTCCAATCTGAGCCTGTGCGCTCACCTTGGCCAGCCCGAAATCCAGAACCTTTGCCTGTCCGCGCTCGGTGACGAAAATGTTGCCCGGCTTGATGTCGCGATGCACGATGCCCTTGTGGTGGGCGGCTTCGAGCGCATCGGCGATCTGGATGCCGAGATCGACCAACTGTTCCACATCGATCCGGCCGCGCTCGATCGTCTGCTTAAGCGTGCGCCCCTCCAGCAACTCCATGGCGATGAAGTGGCGCCCCTGGTACTGATCGATGTCATAGATGGTACAGATGTTGGGATGGTTCAGGGCAGAGGCGGCACGGGCCTCGCGCTGGAACCGTTCTAGAGCCTGCTGGTTATGCTCAAGGTCATCGGGAAGGAACTTCAGAGCCACGTGGCGGCCGAGGCGGAGGTCTTCCGCTTCGAACACCTGTCCCATGCCGCCGGCACCCAGGCGGCCGAGGACACGATAGTGCGAGATGGTCTGGCCGATCACGGCGCGGGAGACTCCACAGCAGAGCGGCAGTCGATGTTATGCGGCGCGGGAACTCGCGTCAATGGCGCTCAGGTCGCGTTTGCTGCCTGCTTCGTCCCAGCTGCGCGCTGTCGGATCACCGCGATGAAGGCCGTGGCAGCACGCGGTAGGGTGCGGTCCCGGCGATAGACCAGCCCCAGCTCGCGGTGGATATCCACGTCCTCAATTTCGACCACCTTGACCTGTCCGCTGGCAACCTCGTCGCGGGCAAAGCTGGCGCTGATCAAAGAAAGACCGACTCCAGCCGCGACGAAACCCTTGATCATCCCCACACTCGGCAGTTCCATGGCCACGCGGAGAGTCGAGCGATAAGGGCGGAAGTGTTTATCGAGCAGGGCGCGCGTGTACCCGGTGCGGGGAAAGATGATGGGATGCTCCGCGATCTCCGCGATGCGCACGCTTTGGCGGCGCGCCAGCGGGTGGTTGGCGCTGGTCACCAGCATAAGGCGGTCGCGGAAAATGGAATGGATCTTCAGGCTGGGCGATTTGACCGGCAGCGTGACAATTCCAACGTCGATGGAGCCATCCTCCACCTTTTCCAGAATCTTGCGGCTGAAATTCCGGTAGATATGAATCTGCACTCCCGGGTAGAGGCGCTGGTACTCGGCGAAGTGGTCCGGGAGCACATAGAGGCAAGTGGCCTCATTGGCGCCGATCGACAGTATGCCCCGGGGCGTGGCCCCCTGCTCGGCGACGGCACGCTGGGATTCGTTGCGCAGAGTGAGCAGCCGCTGGGAATATTCCAGCAGGGTTTCTCCCGCGGGCGTGAGCCGCACGGCCTTCCCAACACGGTCGAGCAGCTTCTCCCCATACTCCTGCTCGAGCTGGCGTATTTGGGCGCTGACCGCCGACTGCGAACGGAACACCTTCTGCCCGGCGCGGGAGAAGTTTCCCTGCTTGGCGACTTCGACAAACGTGACCAGCTGATCGAAATCCATGAGTGGCGTGATTATAGGAGCACCGAGTACCCGGTTGCGAGTACCGAGTGCTAGAGTCCCAGGTACGCCGATCGTAACCGCTCATTGCTCAGCAATTCCTGCACCGACGTGCCAATCCCGAGTTCGACGGCGCCGTTTTCTACGACGTACCCGCGATTGGAAATGCTGAGCCCGTCGACAACGTTCTGCTCAACAATCAGAACCGTTACGCCGCGCTTGCCGATCTCCTGCACTTTGTCGAAGACTTCTTCCACAATTTTGGGAGCAAGGCCAAGTGAGGGTTCATCGAGCAGAAGCAGCTTGGGTTGAGGCATCAGCCCACGGGCGATGGCTACCATCTGCTGTTCTCCTCCGGAGAGCGTGCCGGCAAGTTGCTTGCGGCGTTCCTTCAGTCGCGGAAAGAACGCGAACTGCTCTTCCAGGGAATTTTGCAGCCGGGGCCTTGCGCGTGCGATATAGCTGCCCAGCGCCATGTTCTCTTCTACCGTCATGTAGGGAAATAGCTGCCGTCCTTCGGGCACATGGCTGATGCCAAGTTCCACGATCCGGTGTGGCGGCGTGCGGGAAATGTCCTGTCCGTTGAAGCGCACCGTGCCCTTCATCGGATGCAGCAGCCCCGATATGACCCGCAGAGTGGTGGTCTTGCCCGCGCCGTTGGCGCCGACCAGCGTCACGATTTCTCCTGCGTTGACCTGCAATGTGATATTGAAAAGCGCCTGGAAATCGCCGTACGTGGCCTGCACGTCATCCATCACCAGCAAAGGCTCGCTCATAGTCCGAGCTCCTTGTACTTGGTGCCGAGGTAGGCCTCGATGACCGCCGGCGTGCGCACCACTTCCTGCGGCTTGCCTTCGGCGATCTGCGTACCGTGGTCGAGCACCACCACGCGATGGGCGATGCTCATTACCACCTGCATTACGTGCTCGACGCCGCCGACAGCTGCCACACCCCATTCGGGCAGCTTCTTGAGGGTCTCCGCCAGCGCCAGCGCTTCCGCGGTTGAGAGTCCGGAAACTACTTCATCAAGCAGGACCAGCCGCGGCCTGGTGGCCAGAGCGCGGGCAATCTCCAGGCGCTTCAATGCGGCTACCGGCAGTCCGCTGGCAGTGAAGTGTGCGATTTTTTCCATCTCTAAATACTTCAATACCTCCCGCGCCTGTTCAGCTGCCTTCGACGCGCTGGCGGTGTGCAGAAACGCGCCGAGCATCACGTTTTCAAGTACCGTGAGGTTGCGCAGTGGCTTGACGATCTGGAAAGTACGCCCGATTCCGAGGCGCGCGGCTTGATTGGGGCTGATGCGCGTGATGTCGTGTCCCTGAAAGCGAATGCTGCCTTCATCGGGATGGAAGACTCCCGTGATCAGATTGAATAGGGTGGTCTTGCCGGCGCCGTTCGGCCCAACGATAAAAACAATCTCGTTCTGCTCGATCGCGAAAGCCACGTTCTGGATGGCCCGCAAGCCGCCGAAGCGTTTGCTGACGTGATCGATCTCGAGCAGGGCCATATTCGTCGTTCTGTCCTAACGCGCCGCCAGTCCTTTGGCTCGCGCCCCGATGCCGCCGAACATGGCGCGGCGGCGCAGATAAGCAGCAAGTGTGCCGACAATTCCTTCCGGCAGGAAGAGCACCACAACAACCAGCAGCACGCCATAAATCAGCAGGTGGGCTTCTTTGAAAATGTTCTTGAAGATTTCCGAAGCTGATTCAAGCACCACTGAGCCCACAATAGGACCGAGCACCGTGCCCGCGCCCCCCAGCATGGCAACGATGGCGATCTCGTTCGAGACATCGATAGAGAGTACCTGGTCCGGCACAACGTAAAGAAAAAGGCTGCCGTAGAGCGAGCCTGCCAAAGAAGTCAGGGCAGCGCTTATGAGCAGGGCAAGGAGTTTGGTCCTGGCTGCGCCGATGCCGATGGAGAGTGCGGTGTCCTCGTCTTCCCGGATGGCCATAAGGTAATAGCCGAACCGGGCTCGCGAGATGGCTACCGTCGTGGCGTAGGCCAGGGCGGTGAGCAGCACAGCCGCCCAGTAAAACGCCCGGTTCACGTTAACGTGAAACAACGCGGGGACCTGTAGGCCGACGTCTCCCCCGGTTATTCCAGGCAGATTCTTCACGATCAACCGCAAGACTTCGCCAAAGGCAATCGTGGCCAGCACAAAGTAAGGACCGCGCAGCCGGAAAGACACGCCGCCGATCAGTAGCGCGCAAGCGAGCGCGACCATTATGCCGAACAGCACCGCCAGCCACGGCGAGATGCCCAGTTTGCCCGAAAACAAAGCCAGGCCGTAAGCTCCAGCGCCGAAGTACGCTGCGTGGCCCAGTGAGAGCTGCCCCGCGTATCCTCCGACGAGATTCCACGCCAGCCCTAAAGCCGCAAACAGATAGATACGGAAAAGGATTTGCAGGACGTAATCGGTCTGCACTACCAGCGGTACCAGCAACGACAGAACGAAGACCGCGAGGGCGGCGAGCAGGTGGGAACCCTTCATGCCTTCTGGCTCCCGAAGATGCCGCTTGGCTTGAGGGAGAGCACAAGCAGAAAGATGATGAAATCCACGGCCAGCGCCCACTCATTTCCCCAGTAGAGGCTGGTTAGACTCTCGACGACTCCGAGAACCAGTCCGGCCAGGGCAGCGCCGACAATTGATTCCATGCCGCCCAGCACCACGATTACGAACGCTTTCAGTGTGAACTGGTCTCCAACCTGCGGATAAATGTAGAAAACCGGCAGCAGCAGACCGCCGGCAATTCCGGCCGCGGCAATGCCAATGGCAAACGAGATGGCCTGCACACGAAATACGTTGATTCCCATCAGCGGGGCGGCGTAGCGGTTCTGCGCGATGGCGCGCGCAGCGCGTCCCAGCATGGTACGCATTACAAAGAGATACAGCGCGAGTGCCAGCACAACGGCAATGCCGAAGGAGACTACCCACGGGGCGTTGACACTGATGTGCGATCCCAGATGGAAATCCCTCGACAGCAGCGGAATGTTGATCTGGTGATAATCGGCGCCGAAGATGAGCAGGATTCCATCCGTGCAGATCAGCCCGACGCCGAGGGTAAGGAGGATCTGCATGAAATCCGACTTGCCGTGAATAGGCCGCAGCAGGCCGTAGTAGATGGCGTATCCGACCGCGAACAGCACAATCCCGGCCAGGATAAACAGGATGTAGGGGCTGACGTCGGTGCGAGTGAAGAGCACGTAGGTGGCGTACATGCCCAGCATCATGAAAGCGCCGTGGGCGAAGTTCACGATGCGCATCACGCCAAAGATCAGCGCCAGGCCCATGCCCACCAGCGCGTAGAGAGCGCCAGTCAGCAGGCCGTTGATCACTGCTTGGAGAGACGCGTAGAAGTCCACCCTCACTCCTTTGCCATTGATAAACGGCCATGTCGATTGAGTAATTGGGCAATTTGGTAATTGGGTAATTGAAAACCAGACTCAGCGCCACGATTTTTCAATTTCTCAATTACCAAATTACCCAATTACCAGATTTCTAAAGTCCCTGTCGCTTGTTCCAGGGCGGTGTGGGGATAACGGCCTTGGCTTCGGCAGCGTCGGGTGGAAAGACCACCTTGTATTGACCATCGAGAATCTGTGTGATCAGCACGGGGTGCGGGTTCTGCCCGTGCAGATCAAAACGAATCGGCCCGAAGGGCGTATCCGGCAAGTTGATGTTCTTAATGGCGTCGCGGATGGCGGCCGGCTGCGCAGAATTCGCCTGGTTGATGGCCGCCACCGCGGTGAGCAGGGTGACGTACGCCTCCATCGCGTGATACGCCGGGTGGTTTCCCGTCAGCCTGAAGAACGCCTCGTCGAATTCCTTCGAGCCCTTCCACTGCGCCGTAGGCAGCCACTGCGAAACCGAGAAGGTGTATTCCGCATAGGGCCCGGCGCCTTTGTCCTTGGTGGGAAATTCGGCGGCGGCAAAGCCCGTACCGGCAGAGGTGTAAAACTGCGGATTCAGGTTCAATTGCGCCGACTGCCGCATCAACGTGCTGGCATCCAGCAGGTAAGAGGCGAAATAGATGATCGCAGGATTCTTGGCCTTCACTCTCTGCAACAGCGCTTTGTAATCAGGGGAACTGGCCTGGTAGGCCTCGGTATCGACCACGTCAAAGCCGTTCGCCTTCGCCGCTTTCTCCATGGCCTGGCCATTGGCCTGACCGAAGTTGGTGTTTTCGTAAACGACTGCGATGGTCTTGGGTGCGTTCACGGCCTTCAAGAACTCGATGGTGGTCGTGGCGTATGCGCCCGAACCTGCGCAGATGCGAAAGGCCCAGGGCGAACCCGTCTGGACGACATTGTCTGCGGTCGCGGTCGGCATCAACAGCGGAACCTGTTTCTGATCGACGGCCGGCACGATGGCGCGCGTATTCTCGCTGGAATAGGCTCCCAGGATGATCGGTACGTGGTCCTGATCTACCAGCTTGTTCACGCCCTGCACCGCCTGGTCGGGACGGCTCTGGTCGTCGTAAAAGACCAGTTCGATCTTCTTGCCCATGACGCCGCCTTTGGCATTCAGATCGTTCAGCGCCACCGCGTAGCCATTCTTGTGCGCCTGGCCAAAGGCGGCCGCCTGTCCGGTGAGGGAAGTGATGACGCCGATCTTGAAGGTGTTGCTGGTTTCCTGCTGGCTGCCGCCCTTACATCCGCCCAACACCAAGGCACCGGCCAGCAGCACAAAGAAACCGCGCGCCAGTTGCTTCATAGCAACACTCCTGGTGGGAATCACAACCGGCGCATTGTAGTAACAGAAACGCGCCCGCACAACAGGCGGACGCGACGCGCGGGCCGGAGATGTCGCGCTGCAATCAGCTGGCGCGTGGAAGCGCGCCCGGGGCCTGCATGCGAGCTGGCCGCGGAGGCAATCGCTTTGCCTGCCGCGGAACGGACCGCTCTATCGTCCCGATGCAGTGCAAGGATAAATCGCCGTGTCCGTTCCCGTTGACCAGAAACTTGCCTTTGTGGCACAGCGACTCGATCAGCGAACGCTCATTGCGATTGAGAACTTCTTCCGGCAGCACAGAGAAGTTGCGGAAGGTCCACAGCAATCGCACACGCTCGGCCAGAGCCGGTTGTACGTAACGCGTACCGCAGTCCGTCTGCACAGCAAGTACGCCGCGAACGATTTTGTCGATCAGCATAACAAAGTGGCTTCTGTTGTCTTTTTGTGCTACGGCGCAAAAACGAGCCCACACCCTAGCACTGCACAAATGGTGATGCAAGAACAAAGTGAAAAAAATTGCACGCCATCGAATGGCGGGAGCTTACCCTCGTCGCGCAAGTGGCTTGGCAGATGCAGGCCGAAAGCGCCAGTTTGTATCAAATTGAGACTGGGGTTAACAATCTTGGTACCCCGCGCGCGATTGGACGCTGGGACTCAGGAAGTGCGGTTGGACAAGCTTGATGAAGATGCCCGCACCGAGCAGGTTTGCATCCGCTGCGGCTTTCGAAGAGAATTCACGACTCGGAGGCGAGGATGAAGGCGCCCGCGCTGGTTCCGGTACACCGTTTCACGGCCCGCCTGCGCCAGTTTTCCGAGCCGTCGTTCAACGGCACTGGGGTGATCCTGCAGTATCTCGCCGAGAATCCGGTCGATCCTGGCACGATCGACAAATATCTCTTCTGGGACGGGCAACACTACACGCGCAACCTCATCGATAAGACGAGCCTCTACGAGTTGATCGCCATCTGCTGGGACGTCGGCCAGGTCAGCTCCATCCACAATCATCGTGAGCAGAATTGCTGGATGTCCGCGCCCATCGGCCGATTGATGGTACAGAACTACCGCGTGCTCGAACAGGACTTGAAGCGCGGCACTTGCCGCCTGGAAAAAACCTACGCCGTGGAGATGAACCGCGAGCAGCCCTGCGCCGTGAATCCTCTGGAGCCGGTGCACAAGGTCTATAACCCGCGCGAATTCCGCCAGCGCGCCGTCAGCCTGCACGTGTATTCGCGCCCCTACGATAGCTGCGACGTTTACTCGGAAGAGCAGAACACCTGCGGCACCATCGGCCTCAGCTACACCTCGATGTACGGCAAGAAGGTCACGGCCGTATAGCGGGCGCGAGAAAGCGCGAGAGCGCGGATAGAGCTAGAATTGAAGAGCGCTAAACCTGCTTATGACGCCCAACTCCATTACCGTCGATGGCCAGCAGGTGAAGCTGCCCATCTACCTTGATAACCACGCCACAACGCCGCTCGATCCGCGCGTGCTCGAGGAGATGCTGCCGTACTTCAAGGAGAAGTTCGGCAACGCCGCCAGCCGCAGCCATCAGTTCGGCTGGGAGGCGGAAACGGCGGTCGAGAAAGCGCGCGGACAGATCGCCAGGCTGATCGGCGCCAGCCCTAAAGAGATCGTGTTTACCTCCGGCGCTACCGAGAGCGACAACCTGGCGATTAAAGGAATCGTCGGGGTGGGGGTTTCCGAAGGTAGTAAAGACCACGTCGTCACCTGTGTCACCGAGCACAAGGCCGTCCTCGATAGCTGCAAGCACCTCGAAAAAGAAGGCTATCGCATCACCTATCTGCCGGTTGGCAAAGACGGCCTGATCGATCTCGACGACCTTCGGCGCGCGCTCGACGCGAAGACCATCCTGGTCTCGATCATGTTCGCCAACAATGAAATCGGCGTGCTGCAGCCCGTCGCCGAAATCGGGAAGCTGTGCCGCGAGCGCGGCGTCCTCTTCCACACCGACGCGGTACAGGCCATTGGCAAAGTGCCGGTGAATGTCGAACAGCAGAATATCGACCTCGCCTCCATCACCGCTCACAAGCTTTACGGGCCGAAGGGCATCGGCGCTCTTTATGTCCGCCGCAGGAATCCCAAGGTCGAAGTTGCCCCGCTCATCGATGGTGGCGGGCACGAGCGCGGCATGCGCTCCGGCACGCTCAACGTCCCAGGAATCGTGGGACTGGGCAAGGCGTGCGAACTTGCCGGACTGGAGATGGCGTCGGAATCGGAGCGGACGAAATCGCTGCGCGATCGCCTTAAAGACAAAATTTTCGCCGGGCTCGACGACGTCTACGTCAACGGCTCGATGGAGCATCGGTTGCCCGGCAACCTGAACCTCAGCTTCGCCAACGTGGAGGCCGAGCCGCTGCTGATGGGCATCAACGACATCGCGGTCTCGACGGGATCGGCCTGCTCCTCGGCCGCCATCGAGCCCTCACATGTGCTGAAGGCGCTCGGCGCCGGAGACCTGACCCACGGCTCCATCCGCTTCGGTATCGGCCGCTTCAACACGCAGGCGGAGATTGACTATGTTGCTGCAAGGGTGGTGGAGACGGTGAAGCGGCTGCGGGAACTGTCGCCGCTGTATGAAGCGCAGTCCGGCCACTGAGGCTAGCCAATCGACTGTGCAACGCTTGATGATTTGCGTGATGGTTCTGGTTTTCGGGCTGGCCTCCGCCACCGTCTTTTCAGCAGGACAAGACCTAGTATTGGGTGTGCTCGAGGACGTCCCAGGGGTGTACGCCGGCGAGTCGGATCACCCTGGTGTTCGGGTCGTATTTCGGAAGGAAGGCCGCGATTGGCAGGCGTTCCCGAGTCACTGCCCGGATGAGCAATGCCTCAAGCGAATACCGTCGGAATACCCTCGTGAAGTGAGTTGGACTATCGCGTTTGACGGACGAAACTTAGGTCAGATAACGGGGCGTACTCCAAAGGAATTCCACTTCTACTCCCACGTAGGCCTGCAAGAAATTGCTGGTCCGGGCTCCGTCCCGGTCGTTGGCGAACGCTCGACGGAGTACGGCGGCTTTACGGATGCTTCGGTGTACCGACCGTTGGTGGCGAACTCAAAGCCCTATTTCAAGGATCCGGAATCATGGAAAGTATCTGACTTGTCGCCTGACCTCCTCAAACTAGCCCGTCAGGGGTTCCGTCAACAGTTCCCCAAGCTTTGCAAGTCCAGTAGGCAGGACGAGACAAAGTTGGAACGATTCTTGTACCGCGATGAGGACGTAAAGCCCGTGAAGGCCTACGCATCAAGAAAAGGTTGGGCGGTAGCTCGACTGCACCTACCGGAAGCCATTGATTGCGATGATACAGAAGCGGGATTTGGGATTGACGACCCTTGGTTTCTGGTCGATCAGCAGAAGTCAGCCAAGTATCTCGACGCGGGAATGTGGTTGGTTGAGGCTTGCGATTATGACGGCGATGGCAAATCTGAGCTTCTATTCTCCATAGACCGTTACAACAGGGGTGGATACGAGCTCTTCTACGAGGATTTCACGAAGCGCGTAGTGTTCGAGTTTAGTTATCACTAAGCCGCTGATCTAGTAGCCTTAGTCCGCCCCCTCGCACGCCGGCAGTTCCGGTTCGTGTTCCGCTCCCACCTGTGGCTTGACCTTGGCGCTGGTCGTAAGCGCAACCGCCCGGCACGCGACACAAGTGAAGGGGCACGCCTTTCAGGCGTGCCGTAAGGTCGCAGAAAAAACTTGGGGCTTCAGCCCCTGAGGACACCCAGGGCCTGAAGGCCACTTTCCTATTTGGAGTTAAATGGCACGACCAAGGTCGTGCCCCTTCACTTCTCTCGGCTCGTAGCCGCGCAAATCGGGAAGTGCTAGTCCGCTCCCGCTTCGCACGCCGGCAGTTCCGGCTCGCGCTCTGCGCCCACCTGCGGCTTGATTTTGGCGCTCGTCGCGAGCGCGACCGCAACAATAATGATCGCTGTCCCGGCCGCGATGTAGCCGTCCACGCGCTCGCCCAGGAAGTACCAGCCAAGAAACACGGCGATCACCGGATTCACGTAGGCGTACGTCCCGACTTTTGACGTGGGGACGTGCTTCAGCAGCCAGATATAGGCCGTGTAGCCGACCAGGGATCCGAAGACCACCAGGTAGCCGATAGCGCCCAGGCCGCGCACGGTCCATTGCGCCTTGGCCGCCTCGCCCAGCAGCAGCGCGATCACGAGGTTAAGACAGCCTCCAATGGACATCTGCCAGCCCGTTGCGGTAAAGGCGTCCACTGACCCCTGCCAGCGGCGCGAGAGCACCGAGCCCACAGCCCATACAAACGATGAGCCGGTCAGGCACACCGAGGCAAACAGCTCCATGCGGCCGCGGGAGGTAGACGAGGCCAGCTTGGGCCACAGCAGAACCACTGTTCCCACCAGGCCCAGCCCCAAACCGACCAACCCGCGCGGGGCCAGGCGCTCGCCTCGCAGGATCCAGGTGTCAAGCACCAGGAACCAGATCGGGATCGAGGCCACCAGCAGCGACGCCAGGCCGGTACGGATGTACTGCTCCGCCCAGGCGAGCGTGACATTGGAGACGCTCAGCAGCAACGCTCCGATGATCGCCTGCTGGAGAAATTCGCGGCCCGTGATGGCGACGCGGCGTCCGGTGAGCGCGCAGGCTACCAGCATGATGATCCCGGCGATGGGGAAGCGCACCCCGGTCATCAGCTCCGGCGGAATGCGCTCGATGGCAATACGAATTCCTAGGTAGGTCGATCCCCAGAAGACGTATACCAGCCCGAAGGCGAGGGCGACACGAAAGCGGAATTGGCGTTCGGCGGATGTCATGGGAAGACGATATGGATTGGATGGTGTTTGGGGCTATCCGATTCTTGCGTTCAAAGCTTCAGGATATCGGAATCCGGCACAGGCCGCGCGGTGCAGGCCCGGGGGGAACGAGCCAACCTCCGTTACCTCCCATGGGCCAGTGTCCGCCCGTGCCTTGGCCGGGGGTTACGCGCCCGCATCCAAATGACTATACTTGGGGTAGGAGTTCGGTATGAAGTTCGACGCGTTCCACTGTCCGTCGCAGGCCCGTCCCAACCTCTTCGCGGGTGACTAGTTCTCTCCTCGTTTGGTTCTGAAGCGACACGGAAAGAAAACCCACGTACAAACGGCCCAAAGAGGAGGATCCCATGGCCACGACTATCGTACCCACTGCCGGTCCCAAGATTCGCACCGCGCTGCCCGGACCTAATGCCCGGCGCGTGCTTGCCGGGGACCAGACTTACATTTCGCCATCCTACACGCGCAGCTATCCGCTGGTCGCCAAGCGCGGCCGCGGCCTGGTGATCGAAGACGTTGACGGCAACGAGTTCTTCGACTTCGCCGCCGGCATCGCCGTGGTTTCAACCGGCCATTGCCATCCCGAGGTGGTCGGCGCGATCCAGAAGCAGGCAGCCGAGCTGATCCACATGTCAGGCACCGACTTCTATTACGAAAACATGATCACGCTGGCCGAGCGCCTCTCGCGCATTGCGCCCATGAAGGGACCGCACAAGGTCTACTACGGCAACTCGGGCACCGAGGCGGTTGAGGGGGCGCTGAAGCTGGCGCGCTATCACACCAAGCGGCAGAACATCATCGCCTTCTACGGCGCGTTCCATGGGCGAACCATGGGCGCGCTCTCCATGACCGCCTCCAAGGTTCAGCAGCGGCGCCGATTCTTTCCGCTGGTGCCGGGCGTGACGCATGTGCCGTATCCGAATCTCTATCGCCGTCCCGCCGGCACGGACGCGAAGCAGTACGCCATCGACTGCGCGCGCTTCATCGAAGAGAAGCTGTTCAAGACCACGCTGCCGCCGGAGGAAGTTGCGGCGATTTTCGTCGAGCCCATCCAGGGCGAAGGGGGATACCTGGTGGCGCCGCCGGAATTTTTGCAGGAGCTGCGGCGGATTTGCGATCGCCACGGCATTCTTCTGGTAGCCGACGAAGTGCAGTGCGGCTCCGGGCGCAGCGGGAAGTGGTGGGCTATCCAACACGCGGGCGTGGAACCGGATATCGTGACCATCGCGAAAGGCATCGCTTCCGGCATGCCCCTGGGCGTGACCATCGCGCGCGCTGAGATCATGGACTGGGTGCCGGGTTCGCACGCTTCCACCTTCGGCGGCAATCCGGTCTGCAATGCCGCGGCGCTCGCGACTCTGGACGTTCTCGAGCGCGAGGGCGTGCGCAATGCCGAGCGCGTCGGCAAGCACATCATGGAGCGCCTGCGCACCTGGCCGGCGCGTCATCCCATGGTCGGCGACATTCGCGGGCTGGGGCTGATGATTGGCGTCGAGATCGTCAAAGATCAGCGCACGAAGGAAACCGCGCACGACGAGCGCGACAGAATCGTCGAGATGGCCTTTGAGCGCGGAGTGCTCTTCCTGGGCGCCGGCGAGAACACGCTGCGAATCTGCCCGCCGCTGGTGGTCACGCCAGAGCAGGCCGACATCGCGCTGGATGTGCTGGAAGAGTGCATTTCGGTCGTCGAGAAAAGGTAAAGCCGGAACAAAACGCCACGGATTTGCACGGATGGACACGGATCATCGCGATCCGTGAAAATCCGTGTGAATCCGTGGCTGCATTTCTGGAGTCAAAAGCTCCTGCGCGTAAGGCCAGGCGAGGCATGATCAAGGTCGTCTATTGCATTACCAAGAAGCCGGGGCTCACAGATGAGGAGTTTTTTCGTTACTGGGAGGGAGTCCACGGACCCATTGGGGCGCGGATTCCGGGGCTTCGGAAGCTCGTTCAGAGCCGCCGTTTGCCTGTTCCCGGAGACCAGCGCAATTGCGATTATGACGGCGTGGCGGAGCTATGGTTCGACAACGTGGAGGCATTGCTCACAGCTCGCCGATCCCCCGAGTGGCAAGCTTCCACCGAGGACGAACGGAACTTTATCGATCATCGCAAGGCCGCATACCTGGTCTCCGAAGAGCATGTCATCCTGGACAAAATTGAGAAAAAGTAACTCCTGGCGCGTTTTTATATCGTCAAACGACATATGACCCATAACCTCACAGGTCGCGGCTGGCTGGCGCTGCTCACCAGTGTTGGGTTATGGGGATCGGGATTCGTCGGCATCCGCATGGCGCTGCCCGCCTACTCGCCGTCGCATCTCGCGCTGCTGCGCTTCCTTGCGGCCTCGGCGACCATTTTGATTTATGCGCTGATTGCGGGCGTGCGCCTGCCGGCGCGCAAGGACGTTCTTTACATCCTGCTTATGGGATTTATAAGCATCAGCGTTTATCACCTGGCGCTCAATGCCGGTGAACGGACGGTGACCGCCGGTTCGGCGAGCATGCTGATAGCTTCCGGGCCGATCTTCTCGGCGCTGCTGGCGCGTGCAGTGCTCGACGAGCGGCTGCGCTTGTGGGGATGGATCGGGATCGCCATCAGCTTTGCTGGCGTGTCGCTGATTGCCATCGGCGAAGGCGGCGGACTGCATTTCAACCGTGGAGCCTTCCTGGTGTTGATCGCGGCTTTGGCTACGGGCATCTCGGTGGTTCTGCAGAAGCATTACCTGAAGACGTATAACGTCACCGACTTCTCCACACACCTGATATTGGCAGGCACTCTGTTCCTGCTGATATTCCTGCCTGGTTTGGCGGGAGAGATCCGCCATGCGCCGCTCGGG
>Ga0335081_10011129_pt1 | contig 14550 bp, 14 predicted proteins | sample Lox_Sample_35_FD_206713 | JGI IMG/M metagenome (GOLD analysis project Ga0335081, IMG submission 206713) | Soil microbial communities from Loxahatchee National Wildlife Refuge, Florida, United States - Lox_Sample_3.5 | ecosystem: Environmental > Terrestrial > Soil > Wetlands | place: USA... | reverse complement strand
GGGCCGGTACCCTGGCCGACGCCGCCCGAAGTCGCCACACCCGCGCCGGTCAAGCTGAGGTTGTAAATACCCGACGTACCCACCACTCTGGAGATGCCGGCTATCGGCACGTCGACCGCCTGCTTGGAATCAAACGCTGTCTGCAACTGCGCCGTGGAGGTGTCCAGCGCGGCGCCCGCTTCCTGCACTTCCACCACCGTCGTGACCTCGCCGACCTTAACCGTGATGTTGGCGGTGATGGTTTGATTGAGCGCAACCACGACGTTCCCCAGCGTCGCCGGCGTAAATCCGGCAGCGGTGGCGTTCAGCGTGTACGCGCCAATAGGCAGGTTCACGAACCGGTACTCGCCCATGGCATTCGTGTTCACCGACGTCTTCACGCCGGTGTCGGTATGCGTAGCCGTTACGGTTGCGTTTGGAACCGCCGAGGCGCTTGCGTCAACTACTGTCCCCACAATGTTTCCGCTGATCGCTTGGCCGTAAGCCAGTCCAGTGAGGAGCAGTAGAGAACTAACCCAGACGATGAGTGTGCGCATAAACCCTCCCAGTTTCACGTGTCGTAAAGCCGGGCTGATGCACGCCGGGAGCCAGATACAATTGTTAAATGAAATCAGTAAGTTACCACATGCGGCCTGATGAATTATTTCATTAATTGTACGAGTAGTTATGTGGTTTCATAGAATTTGGCGTTTCACCCTCGTTTAACTGAAATTCACCCCCGGAACAGGGGCGAATCGCTTTTCCACAGTTTTTCCACCTGGCACCGAGGCTATCGACAAGCTCCGAGCGATTTTGGTAAGATAACAACTGACGCGTTGTGCTATTTCCCTCTCAGCCGGTGGATGGTCTGAGTTTCCCCCCACCTTCAATCGAACCGCAAAGGAGCAAAACGTAGCCTTATGGCTGCTAATCCGTATAGCCAAGGTGCCCAGGTAGAGCATTCTATCTTTGGCCTGGGAACCGTAATGTCCAGTAACGAAGAGCGGATCGTGATCAAGTTTGATGATCACGGTGAAAAGAAGTTTGTCACTCCCATGGTTGTTGCTTCGCTCAAGAAGAGCGACCGGCAACCGCCTGCTGAAAAGCGCGCCGCGCGCCGTAAGAAGGCAGCGGCACCTGCGGCAGCTCACTAGCCATCCAGGAAAGACCTCGCTTGAACGCAAGACAGAAACGCCTATTTGAAGAGGCTCGCAAGAAGAATCCGAGCCTGAAAGTGCCCGAGCCCCAGCCAGTTTCCAACTGGAGCGAGGACGACCTTGCGCTGATCAAGCAAGGTGTGGGAGACAAGTCCGGCCGTCCGGCGTCGGCTTCGGGCGGTGACGCCCCGGCCGGTGGCGACTCGGAGACGCCGTCGGCTGAAACGGGCGCCGTGGTCACCTACTTTGAAGAAAAAGGGTTTGGCTTCCTGCGCCCCGACAACGGCGGGCGGGATGTGTTCTTCCATATCTCGCGGCTGAATGAAGGTCAGGCTAGCGACCTGGTGCCGGGGGCGCGGGTGGTTTACGAACTGGGCATGGACCGCACCGGCAAGATGGCGGCCAGCAGCGTGCGCGTTGTACCGCCGGCCGCAACCACCTAAAAACATTACTCCCACCGGAGAGCGGACACCGGGTCGAGTTTCGCCGCCCTTCGGGCCGGAATGTAGGAAGCTGCCAACACTACCAGCATTAATACCAACGAAGCGCTCAGAAACGTACCCGCGTCGAGCGCCGGAACTCCGTAAAGCAAGCTGGCGAGAAGGTGTGCCAGAGGCAGCGCTCCCGCCAGGCCAAAGCCGGTACCGGCAAGCCCCATCGCCAGTCCCTCCCAAATCACCGATCGCAGCACGGCTCCGGGGCGAGCGCCGAGCGCCATGCGAATGCCGATCTCGTGCGTGCGATCGACCACGGACTGAGCGATCACGCCATAAATTCCAATAGCCGCGAGAATTAGCGCCAGGGTGCCGAACGCCCCCAGCAGAACCGTTTGGAAGCGTGGCTGAGCGACCGTGGCGGCGACGCGTTGCTCCATGGTTCTGACGTCGTACAGCGGCTGATTCGGGTCGAGGGAGAATAGCTGGGCGCGGACAGACGAAATCACGCTGCCGGTATCACGCACGGTCCGGACAACAAGCGCCATGGCATGCGTGGGCGTCTGGTCGATGGGAACGTACATCTGCGGGATGGGTACAGCAGCCAGACCGGCATTGCGGACGTCACCGACCACGCCGGTGATGGTGAGCCAGGGAGCGCCGGGCCGCGGAGCGCCGAGCAGAATGCGCCTGCCGATGGCTTGGGATAGATCGCCGGGCCAGAAACCGCGAGCCATAGTCTGATTGATGATCACCGCGGGTTCAGGCTCGCGCTCTCGAAAGATCCGGCCGGCCAGCACCGGGATCTGCATGGTCCGGAAGTAATCCGGATCGATGACCTGATGGCTGGTGATCTGTGGTGTTCTGCTATGCGTATCGTACGGGCGGCCTTCGATGCTGAACGGGTCGCCGCCCGGCGAACCGGTGAGGGGCAGTTGCGAAACGACGCTCACGGAGAGTACGCCGGACAACGTCCGTACACGCTCGAGTAGTTGGGAATAGAACGCGGCGACGCGCCGGTCTTCCCGGTACGTTTGCTGGGAGAGCGAGATGCGAGCCGTGAGCAGTTTTTCGGCGCGGAATCCAGGATGGACGCTAAGCAGGCGCGTGAAGCTCTTGATGAGAAGGCCGGCGCCGATCACCAGGACCAGAGACAACGCGACTTCGCCGGTGATCAGCAGGCGGCGAATGCGGCGCGAACCGCCTCCGGTTACGCCGCGGCCGGCCTGCTTCAGGGTTTCGCTCAGCGCGAGTGCCGAGCCTTCGAGCGCCGGAGCCAGGCCGAAAATCACGCCGGTGATCAGCGATACCGCCAGCGCGAAGCCCAGCACCCGAACGTCGAGAGGGATGTTTTCGAGATGCGGCAGGCTATCGGGCATCAGGGCGCGCAGCGCGTTCACGCCCCAGAAAGCGAGGGCCAATCCCAGCAATCCACCGGCAGTGGACAGGGTGATGCTCTCGACGAGCAACTGGCGCGCGAGACGGAACCTTCCCGCGCCGAGTGATAGGCGGACAGCGATCTCGCGACGGCGCACCGCAGTGCGCGCGAGCAGCAGGCTGGCTACATTGGCGCACGCGATCAGAAGAACGAACGCCACCGCCGCCAGCAGTACCAGCAGGCCCCGGCGCATGCTGCCGTAAAGCTCGTCGCGCAACGGAATCACCGTGACACCGTAGCCGGCGTCTTCGCCGTGCGGCCCGCGATAGGGGTGATACCGATCTTCGATGCCGCGGGCGACGGCACGCAAACCGGCGCTGGCCTGCTGGAGCGTGATGCCAGGCTTGAGTCTGGCGATCAGTTGCAAGGCTCCCTCGGTGCGGTCCGGAGCGGGGCGAAGCTCGACGGGTACCCAGAGTTCCGGAGCCGGATTTCCGGCCGAAAAGGAAAAACTCGCGGGCAGGACACCGACGACAGTGAGGGCAGTGCCGTCGAGAACGACGGATTTGCCGACGATTCTCCGATCACGGCCGAAACGGCGCTGCCAGAGCGAATCGCTCAGCAGAACGACGTTGCCGCGGCCGGGTGCGTTCTCCTCACTGGTGAAGATGCGGCCCGCGGCGGGCGCTGCGCCGAGCATCGGCAGCAGATTGGCGGACACTCGTATGCCGGGGACGCGCTCGGCTTGATCGGCGACGGTGAGATTGAATTCGGCATATGCGAACGCCGCGACATCCTGGAACACGCGGTTCTGCGACCGGTAGTCGAGATAGTTGGCGTAGGAGACGGGAAACGCATCCAGGCCCAGCTTCACGAGCTGATCCCAAACCACGACCAGGCGCGAGGAATCACGGTACGGCAAGGGCCGCAGAAGAGCTGCGTTCACGACGCTGAAGATTGCGGTATTGGCGCCGATACCCAAACCCAAGGCGAGGACGACCACGAAGGTGAAACCAGGGTGGCGAACGAGCTGGCGAATCGCGTAGCGAAGATCGTGCATGGGTACAATGATAGGCTGGAGGCGCGCGTGGACGAGTTAAATTTCAAGGTCAAGGACATTGGCGTGGTGATGCTCGGCGTGGACCAACTGGCGCGCTCCGTCGCGTTCTATCGCGACAAGCTGGGCCTGGTGTTGAAGGGCCAGAATGAAGGCTTCGCGTTTCTGGATGGCGGCGGCGTTACCCTATGCTTGAGCGAGGCGCTCGCCCGGGCGGGCGGGCCGATCGCGGGAGCCGTCGAGATCGTGTTCTCCGTGGAAGATGTTCGCGGGGCGCACAGAGCGCTAGCGGCACGCGGCATCCCATTCACTCACGAACCTCGCACGGTTACCGGTCCGCTGTGGGCGGCGAATTTCAACGATCCGGACGGGCACAAGCTGTCGGTCTTCGGGCCGGAAGGGAAAGGCTGAAAGCGGCCACGCATCCGGCGGCGCCAAGTTTGGAAAAATAGGGGCTTGAAGGAACAACCATGAGCATCCAAGTCCATCAGCGCGAGAAAGAAGGGATTCGGATTCTCGATTTGCAAGGCCACCTGACCATTGGCGATTCGGAAGCGAGCCTGCGTGCGGCGATAGCGGCGCTGGCGGAAGCAGGGGCTGTGCACATCATCCTCAATCTCGCGGGCGTGACGGAGATAGACGACGACGGACTGGGCGCTTTGGTCTCCTGTTACGCACGGATTGCGAGGTCCGGCGGCGCGCTGAAACTGCTCAATCTCAACCCGCATCATTCAAGCCTGATGGTGCTCACCAAGCTGGACGCGGTATTTGAAGTTTTCACCGACGAACACGCTGCTGTGGACAGCTTCTTTCCAGACCGCGCGGTTCGCCACTACGATGTTCTCGAGTTTGTCCAGGAGCAAGAGAAGGGACCGGCGCCCGATGTTCCGAAGTAGCGGTCAAGCTTTACTCCGTGCGCAGGGCTTCCATCGGTTCCAGGTGGGCTGCCCGGCGCGCGGGGAGATATGCTGCGATCAAGGCGACGGCTGCAAGCAAGCACGGTACCGCGATGAAGGTGAGCGGATCACGCGGCCCGATGCCGAACAGGAGGCTCTTCAGCAGACCTGCCAGCGCGAGGGCTCCCGCGACTCCGGCGACGAGACCGCCGATTACGGGGCGCGCGCCTGTTTTGAGCACCAGCGCGATAATGCGGCCGGAATCGGCCCCGAGTGCCGCTCGCACCCCGAACTCGCGCGTTCGTGCCGTAACGGAGTAAGCCAGGACGCCGTAGATTCCGACCCCGGCCAGCACCAGCGCAACGATCGAGAATCCCGAAAGCAGCCAGGCGCTCAACCGCTGGCGCGAAAAGTTTTCGCCCAGAATGCCTTCCATGGTTCGTATTTCCGCAACCGGCTGAGCGGGATCGAGGCCTCGAATGATCCGCCGCGCCGGCTCGGACAAGCTCAACGGGTTGCGTTCCGCGCGAACCAGGAAAATCATGCTGGTGAAATTGAGATGCGCATAAGAGTAGTAGACGGTCGGAATCGGTTCGTGATCGATCGACCACTCTCGTAAGTCGCCAACCACGCCGATGATTTCGCCAAAGGGGTTTTCAGTCTCCATCAATGTGTTGATCTTTTTGCCAAGCGCCTGTTCATCGCGCAAGACTTGGCGCACGAAGGCCTGGTTCACAATGAAGCGGTAGGGCGAAGTTTCCAGGTTGTCGGACGCGGTGAAATCCCGACCTTGCTTGAGAGGAATGCGCAGTGTCCGGAAATATCCGGGCATCACGGTTCGGATCAGCGCCAGGATTTCCTCGCCGGGTTTCGCGGGCGGACGCCCTGCGATGTTCACCCACGTACCAAAACCCGGACCGCTGAACGGCGGGTACATCACCGCGCTGGCCGAGCGAACACCGGGCAAATGCTCGATCTGCTCGATCGCGCTCGCGAAGAATTGGGTGCGCTGAGGGATTTTTTCATAACGGGCCGCCGGAAGGGAAACGCGGAAGGTGAGCACATTGGAAGGATCCAGGCCAGGATTCAATGCCTGATATCCCACCAGGCTCCGAAACAGCAACATCGCACCGGCCAGAAGAACAACGGAACTAGCAATCTCCGCCCCAACCAGCCATGCGCGCAGATGTCCGCCGGCCCCAAGACTGGAACGGCTATCACCGCGCAGAGCATCTACGAGATTCGACCGCGATGTGACCAGCGCGGGCGCTATTCCGAAAAGGATGCCGGTCAGCATGGAGAGACCAACGGCGAAGACGAAGATTCTGGAGTCCACGTGAATATTGGCGGACTGTGTGAGATTGGTGGGCGCGAGAAGCAGCAGCCCGGTCACGGCCCAACGGGCCAGCGTTACGCCGCAGATTCCGCCAGCCAAGCCCAGAAGAAGACTCTCCGTTAGCAACTGGCGGATGACGCGCCCGCGGCCCGCCCCGAGGGATGCGCGCACCGCAATCTCGCGCCGCCGTGAGCTGTATCGAGCCAGCAGCAGGTTGGCGACGTTGGCGCAGGCGACGGCGAGCATCAACCCGACCGCTGCCAACAATACCAACAACGACGTTTTGACCGGAGCAGAATCCGCTCCGACTGAGCGATCGCGCAGCATGGAATCGCGCAGCGGCTCGATTTCGACGGTCCAGTTCTTATTGAATTCCGGATGCGCCGTTTCCAGTCGCGCAGCGAGCGCGGTCATGTGGGCTTGTGACTGGCCAACTGTGGCGCGGGGTCGCATGCGAGCCACGCACGTCATCCATCGTCCCTGCGTCTTGCGGTAATCCTCAGCCGGGTTGAGGCCGACCGGTTCCCAGAGATCGATTTCGCGATTGAGGAAATAGAAACCCGGTGGCAGAACACCGATTACGGTGCGCGGGACCGCATTCACTTGCACCTTGCGCCCGATGACGTTGTCATCGCCGCCGAACCAGCTCTGCCAGAGCCGGTAACTGATCAACAGGAGAGTGTCGGTGGAAGCCGCAGAGCGATCCTCTTCGGCTGTGAACAGGCGGCCGCGCACAGGCTGTACGCCGAGCAACGGAAAGAAATCGGCGGTCACGCTTTGCTTTCCGAATTCCTCGGCGCGATCGCCATCCATGAGTACAGAACGAGATTCCCGAAGACCGGCCATGCCGGAAAAGACGTCGTTCTGCGCCTTCCAATCGAAGAAGTTACCGGGGGATACATCGTTGTGACGGAAACCGCGTTGTGGGTTCGCTTCCGAAATCATCACCAACTGTGACGCATTGCGGTACGGCAGCGGCCGCACCAGCAGATTGTCCGCCACCGTGAAGACAGCCAGGCTCGCTCCTAAGCCCAGAGCCAGCGACAGGATCGCGGTAATCGCAAAACCCGAGCTTCGCCGCAGGCTGCGCAAGGCATATCGGATGTCCTGCCAGGTGGTGTCGAACCACAAAAACGTGGCCCGGTCGCGCATGGATTCCTTCACGGATTCGACGCCGCCGAATTTGACAAGCGCCTCTCTCCGAGCCTCTTCCGCGCTCATGCCGGCGCGCAGGTTGTCGTCGATGTGCATTTGCAGATGCGACTCGAACTCAGCGGCCCACTCGCGCTCACGCCGCATTCGGCCAAACCCGCCGGCCAGCCGAACCAGCGCCGCACGCAGTCGTGTCATGACGCTTGTTCTCCAGGTTTGAGGAAACGAGACATGATGGCCGCGGTCTCCTCCCACGCGCGCTCTTGTTTCTTCAAGTGGCCGCGGCCGGCGCGCGTCAGGCGATAGTACTTGGCTTGGCGATTATTTTCCGAGACTCCCCACTCCGATGCGATGAAGCCTTCCTGCTCCAGCTTGAGAAGGGCCGGGTAAACGGTCCCATAGTTGAGCGAGAGGCGGTCGCCGCTGGTCTGCTCGATGCGGCGGGCAATCCCGTAGCCGTGCAGCGGACCCAGGCTCTGCAGGGTTTTGAGCACCATCAAGGCGAGGGTGCCTTGGCGGACATCGGCCTTCTCATTCATCGGCGCTCCCTATTGGAATCTTATATAAGCATCACACCATTCCTATGGGAAGGCAATAGAGCGGCAGAATGCTGTGAACAGCGCCCGCTATGCGTTCTGCGTTTCAGTTCGGGAGCCGGAGCGACTGATGGGCAACCAACTGCCACCGGCCGTTCTCAAAGACCCACACGTGAATGAATCGCAGGTGCGCAGGAGTTGCACTACCGCCTTTCTGGCTCGTTTCCACCTGCGCGGTAGCCGTAAGGATTGCGGTGTTGCCGTACAGCCGGACGTCCATGGATTCGTGATCCAGCTTGTGATATTTCCGCGCGCCGGTCTTCAGATTGCTGATGTATGCAGCCTTATTGTCGGTGTCGCCGTTGGAATGCGTGTAGGTCAGATCGTCGGCCAGCACTTGACCGAGCGTGGCTTCATCGCCGGCCACCGTCGCCGACGCCCATGACTTCTCCGCGGCTTTCACGCCTTCGGCGGATTTGTCTGCTGCCAGGGCCAGGCCCGCTACGACGAACAGAATCGTGAATACTCTCATTCGTTCTCCTCCTTTTTTAAGAAACGTGAATCATAAGCAGCATAGTCGAAACGGCGCGTCTTGGGGTGACGGAAGTCGTGGTCCAAAGGACGGTTGTAAGATTGTGAACGGGCCGTCCGTGTGATTAAGACTCTGATTAAGGCACTGGCTGCAAAGGCCGGCGTGGGGATCTTCAGCGTCCGGGGCCGGTATGCGCAGGACGGACTCTTCACGGTTCACGGCGACCATTTTCGTGCCGATCCCGACTTCCGCTCGGCTTACGGGCGAGGAGTGCAGGCCAGTCACGGCGTCGATCCGGGTTTTGAGTGGCGAATCCATGTGGCCCTCTGGGCCGCACGAACGGCCTTGCGCGTTAAGGGGGACTTCGTAGAGTGTGGGGTGAATGCCGGCTTCGTCAGTTCGGCCATCATGAAATACCTGCGCTGGGACACACTTGGGAGACGCTTCTATTTGATTGACACGTTTACCGGCCCCGTTCTCACGCAGTATTCGCAGGAGGAAATCGAAAAGCAGAGGCTTAGTGTCGCAAGGCGCGCACTCGAAGCCGGAGCGTACGTCACCGATATCGATCGCATTCGCACGAATTTTGCCGAGTGGCGGAATGCGATCGTCGTACAAGGCGCAGTACCCGAGATTCTCGACAAAATCGAATTCGGCGCGGTCGCGTTCCTGCACGTCGATATGAACTGCGCCTGGCCGGAGCGAACCGCGCTTGAGTTCTTTTGGGATCGGCTATCGGCGGGGGCCGTCATCCTGCTTGACGATTACGCGTACCACGGACATGAATGCCAACGCGAGGCCATGGACGCCGCCGCTCGGATCAGGGAGACCGAAATCTTATCTCTTCCCACCGGTCAGGGTCTGATCATCAGATAGCTGGGGCAAGGCATGTTTGAGGATGTGAGCGATCACGTCTTTCCCGTGGGACCCGCGGGCGCGTTTGCATTCTCCGCAGCCAGCAGATTCGCCAGCATCCGCGAGTGGGGACCCGCAGGAAGCAGAGTGACACGCGCATTGCCGGCGAGAATCCTCTGCGTTTCGAGGACATCGAACAGCGCTTCCGAGACGGCGGGCTCGCGCGCAATCTCTTGAAAAGCCTGGCCCAGCGTGGCGGGGCGGATAGCGGCGGCTTTGGCAAACTCAATGGCGGCTTCCTTCTCGGCGGAACTGGTGATCACGCTGACCTGGTTCGCGCCGGCCTGTTTGATGGCGGAGGTCACCTGGCGCAGCCGGTTCACTACTTTCTCTTCAATCTGCCGGATCATGCCGGCGTCGCGAAAGTGAACCTTGCGAATGTATACAGAGCCGAGTTGATAGCCCCACGCCTGGGACTTGCCGGTCACCTCGGTGCGCACGGTCTGGCTCATGTTATGGCGCGTCTCTAACATTTCCGACAGAGGCATATTGCTGAGGCAGCGCACCGTGGCGTTGCTCACATTAGCGCGAAGCGAGCCGCGCGGGTCTGTGTTTTTGAATAAATAAGAAACCGGATCGCTGATCCACATTTCGTACCAGATGCCGATGCCCATGGGCGCGCCTTCTTCCGAATTGACCGGCTGGCTGCGAAGGTACTCCTGATCAAGCCGCAGATCGAGTACGTAACAGTTTCCCAGGAAGCCGACCAGGAAAGCCGCCGGCCCGAGCTTGGCCGGCAAAAAATGCAGACCGGGTTCGTCCAGAATGCCGATCACCTTTCCGAACAGCACGTAGACGCGGCACTTTCGCTCTTCGACGATGGCGTAGATGCCGAACATGCGACCCAACCCGCGCAGCAGGGGTTCAGCGATCAACGCGCCGATGAAGGTCATCAAGGCCGTAGCCAGCATCGCGATCACGGGTTGCTCGGTCATTGGCCGGACCCCAGATAAATCTGTTGTGCCTTGTCGTAAAGCGCGAGCCGCACATTTCGCATATAGGCCCCAAGAACATTCGGACCGGCGCGATGGAGATCCGCCAGTTCGGCTGCCAGCGACTTGACGGGCTCGACCTCGGCTTGAGCGCGCAGCGTTTCGATTTCCACGGCGCGTTTGGATTGAACCACCCTTTGATCGGCGGCCGCCTGCGCCAGGCTGATGTCGCTGGAGACCTGGTTGTGCGCGGTGTTAATGGCCGCCAGCGCCGATTCCACCTCCGGCGGCGGGTCGATGCCGGTGATCAGCGACGCATCCAGGATCACGCCGTACCGTGCCGGAGCCGAGCGGGATTCCTGGTCCATGTACTCGTTGAGGTCGCGCAGATTCTTTCGAAGATCGTTGATGGAGATGCCCGTCATCTCACCTCCCGCAATGGGAGCGGCGGCTCCGGCGGCATCCGTGGTTGCCCCGAGCGGCACGGGCTTGGCCTCGAAATTGGCGATGCGCTGCCGCAGCACGGAAACGAAGTAGGCCATCACGTGGACGAACGGTTTCTTGATTCCGAACAGAAATGCGTAGAGGTTGGCCTCGCTGACCCGATAGCGGATTTCCCCGGTAAGCCCGGTGTTGAGTTGATCCTTGGTCACGGCCTCCAGGCGCGTGCCGTTCTCGTTCGCGGATGGATTCTCCAGGTCGAGCGCCATGTTCACGGTCATGGTGGCGATGGACACTTTGCGAATCTTCTCCCATGGCATCTTGAAATACGGTCCACCCGGCGGGATTACGCGGACTTGCGGGTAGCTGTAGCGGGTTCTTTCCTCCGGGCGGAGGAACTCCGCGATGGGATCGTCAAGCGTGGTTTTCGCGCCGGTCACGCGCACGGCACGGCCGAACCGGGTTTTTACCGCGCGCTCGTTCTGATCGACGGTGTAAACGCCGAGCAGAACGATGCGCATGAGGAACCAGGCTGCCAGACCAACAACCACGCCGGCCAGAATCTGCATATCAACCTCACAGGTAGTATATCTTTCGGATGTTGCGGTATGGTTTAGGGCTCGCTGGGGAGTGACCGGAGTCCGCCGGGGCGCGTACGCCGGGCCAAATCCTGTATACTGTGAGAATCACCTCTGGTCACCAGCTAGCCTCTGTGTGTCCGGTTGTAACTCCGTAACCGAGTCATGTTCGACAACTTATCGGAAAAGCTGCAGCGGGTTTTCAAGAACCTACGCGGCGAAGGCCGGCTGACGCCGGAAAACATGGAGAGCGCCCTGCGCGAGATCCGTGTGGCCCTGCTCGAAGCCGACGTCAACTTCCGTGTGGTCAAGCAACTGATCGAGGCCATCAAGGTGAAAGCCATGGGCGAAGAAGTGCTCACGGCCCTCTCGCCTTCACAGCAAGTCATCGCCATCGTGCGCGATGAGCTGATCAAGATCCTGGGAAGCCACGAATCCAAGCTGCGCTTCGCCAATGAGCCGCCCAGTGTGATTCTGATGGTCGGTTTGCAGGGCTCCGGCAAGACCACCAGCACCGGCAAACTGGCCCGCTGGCTTTCGAAAAACGGGCACCGGCCGCTGATGGTTTCGGTGGACGTTTACCGCCCGGCTGCGCGCGAACAGTTGCGCGTGGTGGCGCGCGATATCAGTTTGCCGATCTACACGGGCACTCCGGAAGAGACGGCGCCCGCAGATCTGGCGCGCTCGGCCCGCAAAGAGGCTGTGAATACCGGCCGCGACGTGCTGCTGGTGGATACCGCCGGACGGCTGCATATCGACGAGCAGCTCATGATCGAGTTGCAGCAGCTCCGCGAGCTCCTGACGCCGGTGGAGATCCTGTTCGTGGCAGACGCCATGACCGGCCAGGACGCCGTGAAGAGCGCCGACGAGTTTCACAAGCGGCTGAGCATTACGGGTATCGTGCTGACGAAAATGGACGGCGATGCGCGCGGCGGCGCGGCCCTTTCCATCCGCCAGGTAACCGGACAGCCGCTGAAATTTATCGGCGTGGGAGAGAAATCCGACGCCTTTGAGGTTTTTCATCCGGATCGCGTGGCCTCCCGCATCCTGGGCATGGGCGACGTGCTGTCCTTCATCGAAAAGGCCGAGGAGGCGATCGACAAGAAGCAAGCCGTCGAGATGCAGCGAAAGCTCATCGAGAACGACTTTACGCTGGAAGATTTTCGCGATCAGATCCGGCAGGTGCGGAAGCTGGGACCGCTCGAATCCATCCTGGGCATGATGCCCAACATGGGGATTCTAAAAGATTTGAAGAACGTGAAGATCGACGAAAAGGAAATCACGCATATCGTGGCCATCATCGATTCAATGACGCCCCGCGAACGGGCCAATCATATGATTATCAACGGCAGCCGGCGGCGAAGGATTGCGAAGGGCAGCGGAACCAGCGTGCAGGAAGTCAACCAGTTGCTGAAGCAGTATTCGCAAGCGCGTAAGATGATGAAGAGTTTATCCGGCGGATTTCTCGGTAAGAAGATGGGCAAAATGAAGTTGCCGGTATTTTGAGAAGTCAGACACAAAAGACAGAATGCAGGAGTTTGAATGTTAATGATTCGACTGGCGCGATTCGGCGCCAAGAAGAAACCGTTTTACCGGGTGGTGGTGATCGAGAAGGAGCGAGCGCGAAATGGCCGGAACCTCGAAGTGGTCGGCCAGTATAACCCGCGAAGCACTCCGGCGGCGGTGAAGCTGGATCACGAGAGGATCGCGCACTGGGTCAAATCGGGCGCGCAGATGTCGGACACGGTCGAGCGGTTGGTGAAGAATCATCCGGCGGCGGCTCCGGAGCCCGTGGCCTGAGTGTACGATTCCTGACGCCGGTTATAGGAATTTAGCAACTCCTTTCGGGTCCGCGTTTTGCCTCGTCGTTTAGAATGGGTTAAGGAGGCGCTGGGATGAAACAGTTGATCGAAGACATCGCGAAGGCTCTCGTCGACATCCCGGAGGAAGTGGCCGTGCGCGTCGTGGAAGGCGAGCAGGTAACGGTTCTGGAGTTGCGCGTGGCCGCCAGCGACCTGGGTAAAGTCATCGGAAAACAGGGCCGAACGGCCCGATCCATCCGCACCATCCTTGGCGCCGCCGGCATGAAGCTGAACCGGCGATTCACGCTTGAAATCCTGGAGTGAATCTCCCGGAAGAAAACCAGTGGGTGACCATCGCCCGGCTGGGGCGTGCCTGGGGAAACCGCGGCGAGTTGGCGGCGATCGCCCTCACCAGTAAGCCGGAACGATTTCAGCAGTTGCGCGAAGTCTTTCTGTTCCGTGAAGATGCGCCGGTGGGCTCGGGCGGAATCGAAGTGGAAGCGGTTTGGGAGCACGGCCGCGAGTGGGTGTTCAAGTTCCGCGGCGTGGATACGATTTCCCAGGCCGAGCTATTGGAGCGCGCCGAGGTTCGGATCCCCCTGGCCGACCGCCTTCCCGTCGAAGAGGATGAGCATTATGTCTCCGATCTGATGGGCTGCGAGGTACGCGATCGGGCGACCGGGGAGTTACTGGGTGCCGTAACCGGCTGGCAGGACGCCGGCGGCTCGGGGCTGCTGGAAGTGGGAGATGGGGACGAGCCGCTATTGATTCCGTTTGCGCGATCGCTGTGCGTGGAGATTGATACCGTTGCGAAACGGATTGTTGTGAATTTGCCTGAAGGATTGAAGGATTTGAACCGGCCGTGACATTTCATGTGCTCACCATCTTCCCGGAGTTTTTCCGGTCGCCGTTCGAGCACGGTGTGATCGCGCGCGCCCGGGAGGCGGCAAAGCTTGATATCCGGATTCATAATTTGCGGGATTGGACGGGCGACCGGCACAAAACGGTGGATGACCGGCCATTCGGCGGTGGCGAAGGCATGCTGCTGAAACCCGAGCCGGTGTTCGCGGCCGTGGAAACGATTTTCCCGGAGCGCGGGCGCGGCGAGCGCGATCCGCTCCGGCGCGTAATTCTGCTTTCGGCGCAGGGAAGGAAGTTTCACCAGGCGGCGGCGCGGCGGCTGAGCGAAGCCTCCGAACTGCTCTTGATTTGCGGCCGTTACGAGGGCGTGGACGAACGAGTGGCGGAGCATCTGGCCGACGAAGAGCTGACGGTCGGCGATTATGTGCTGAGCGGCGGCGAACTGGCGGCGGCCGTGGTCATCGATGTCATCGCGCGCTTGCTTCCGGGCGTGCTGGGGAACGCGGATTCGGCGATGTTCGAATCTTTCGAGGGCGAATCGGGCGTTTTGGATTGCCCGCAATA
>Ga0335081_10011127_pt1 | contig 14551 bp, 14 predicted proteins | sample Lox_Sample_35_FD_206713 | JGI IMG/M metagenome (GOLD analysis project Ga0335081, IMG submission 206713) | Soil microbial communities from Loxahatchee National Wildlife Refuge, Florida, United States - Lox_Sample_3.5 | ecosystem: Environmental > Terrestrial > Soil > Wetlands | place: USA... | reverse complement strand
GGCTGCAGCTGACTCCTGCAATTGCACGGAAACGCTGGTCGGCGGATTGATGCCGAGATTACGCAGCTTGTCGCGCGTGACCTGCATGATGGCGACTTCCACCACCACCTCAGGCTTCGACTTGTCCAGGTCTTCGATCAGCTTCTGCGCCATCACGATCTGGTCGGGCGTGCCGCGCACCACAACTGCCTGCTGCGAAGGAAACTGCTGCAAACGCTGCGTATCGAGCAGCGTGCGCAGAATGTTGACCAGGTCCTGAAGCTCGTTGGGCTGCGAAAGATTGGTCAGGTAGAAGGTGCGGATGACGCTCTGTTCCAGTTCCTTGCGCTTGGCGGGCGTGTCGGCGGCAACGAAGATGGTGTTGGGCGTGACTGGCCGCCAGAATGTCTTCGACTCCAGCGCCGTGATTTCCAGTGCCTGCTGTAACGTGACGCCGTTCAGGTCGACCTTAATGCGCTTGGAGGTGTAGTCGGGATCGAACAGAACATTGACGCCGGCCAAGCGCCCTACGGTTTCGTACACCGTCTTAGCGTCCTCGGTGAGCTTCAGCGTGATCGGGGCCTGCGAAATCGGCGCCAATTCCACCGGGCCGGTCGCCTCTTCCATGCGCTTGGTCAGGCCGGACTCCGTACTCGGCGCCGGCGGCGGGGGATTCAGCGACTTCTTGATCAGCTCGCGCGTCTTGTTCGCCTGCTGCTGTGCGATGAAACTGGAGGGATCAATGGCGATTGCCTGCTCGAAGTCGGTAAGCGCCTCCTGCAATTTTCCGGCTTTGACCAGCATCTCGCCCTGATGAACGAAAGATGCTGCTGCCAGGAAGCGCACATACTCGTAGGCGGCGCGATAGCGCAGGTCGGTGGGCCGCAGCTCGTAGGCCTGATGATAAAAGTTGTAGGCCGAAATGAAATCCTGGCGGGCCTCGGCGTTCTGGCCTTTTTGATAAAGACTCTTCGCCTGTTTCTCGGAGGAAGAGGCGAACGCCGACATCGCGAGGACAAGAAGCAGCGCCAGCACACCGGTGAAGCGTTTCATCACGTTCCTTAAACCTTGGAATTTGGACCGGACCTATCGCCTCCCTACGGCTGATACCAGGCTCCGGATGTAAGACTTAGGCCCACGCTAAACGTGAGCATCGTCTGGGCGCCGACGTGCCTCTTCGTCCCGAATTGCAACGAAGATCATGCGATGGGCGCGATTATAGCATCCCAATGCCGCTCCAGTGGCCGCATTCATCGTGTGTTAGCATGAAGAATTCGCGTGGTTAACGGCACAGCTCTTACCAGCTAGAGACTGCGTTGCAACCTCCTTCGATTTCTGTGGTGAAACAAAGTTCATCCCTAGGGAGGAAATAGCCGCAAAGCGGCGGAATGAATTTAGGCGGCGGAAGCCCCCATCCAGTTCGAAGGCAATCTGAGCCGCAGAGCGGCGACGTGGGTTGCGACACAATCTCTTAGCATTGTTCAATAGCACGGGCTGACGCTTAGGGCCCGTTGATTGCGGCCCGAGCCTCTCCCGCAAAGGACCCAGTACGCACCCTAGGATGTGACCTCGCGCCGGATGTATGCCTTATGCCGCGTCAATCGCAGATCGCAACTCGTCCCGAGAAGAAACCGGGGGTGCGCCGCGATCCCATCGCCAGCGGCGAGCGCGATGCGTCGCAGAATCGGGCAGCATCGCACAACTACTTCCTGCTGGAGAAGTTCGAGGCGGGAATCGCGTTGCGTGGCACCGAAGTGAAGTCGGTACGCAACGGCCGCGCGAATCTTAAGGACGCATACGGCTTGGTGAAGGATGGCGAGCTCTGGCTGATCAACGCCCACATCGGTCCCTACGAGCACGGCAACATCTTCAACCATGAACCGTTGCGGACGCGAAAGTTATTGGTGCACAGAAGTGAGCTGCACAAACTGATCGGCAAAACCCAGCAGAAGGGACTGACGCTCATTCCCACGCGGCTGTATTTCAAGAACGGCCGGGTGAAGGTGGAGATGGCGCTCGCGAAGGGCAAGCAGACGTGGGACAAGCGCGAGACCGAACGCCGAAAGACGGCGGACAAGGAAGCGAAAGAGGCCATCGCGCGGAGCAGGAAGACGTAATCGTCACGGTGCGCGCAGATCGGGTGTGATAACGCCTATTTGCAGCCATCAGCATTTTTGGTGGGAAGCTGCCGCCATTGGGTGCGAGAGTAGGCAGCTCAAACGACGACGGTCCTTCCACGAGGAGACCATTATGGCGGACCCGGTACAACACTCTATGCTCTGCTCGACCATCCGAGGGTGCATGTCACGTTTTGAATTGTGGCTCATTGTTGCGCTGACACTGTTTGCGACAGCAGCACACGCGCAAAGCTATACCATTCTCTCCAATTTTACCGGGCAGGCGGCCGGGGCTCTACCTTACGATGCGGTGACGATGGACGTGGCCGGAAATCTCTACGGCACAGCTAGTCACGGAGGTAGTGGCATTGGCCAAAGTGGTAATGGCACGGTTTTCCGCTTATCGCGCTCGGGATCCGGCTGGGTATTCACGCTGCTGTATACGTTCCAGGGTGGATCTGACGGAGCTGTCCCGGAGTCGGGCGTAGTGTTCGGCCCGGATGGCGCTCTGTACGGCACCACGACCGCCGGAGGAGGCAACGGGTGCGGCGAAAATGGCTGCGGCACTGTATTCAAGCTGACACCTCCTACCGGCGTATGCAAAGCTGCATCGTGTCCCTGGAGCGAAGTACTGCTGTACCGCTTCGTAGGAGCACCGGACGGAGCTTTTCCCGCCTACGGCAATCTCGTTTTTGATCAGGCTGGAGCAATATATGGCACCACCGCCTACGGCGGCAGCAGCGGGTATGGGACGGTTTACAAGCTAACAAATTCGGGTGGAACCTGGACGGAGAGTGTTCTGTACGCGTTCACAGGCGGCCCTCAAGCATATCCATTTGCGGGGCTTGTGGCCGATGAACTTGGCAATTTCTTTGGCACCACATTTGGGTATGGGTATGGGCAAGGTAGCGTATACGAATTGTCCTCATCAGGTTCCGGATGGATATACCAGACCTTATCTACTTTCTCGGGTCAAGGCGAGGGCGCTCAGCCGACTGGTGGTGTCAGTATAGATCAGTACGGGAATCTGTACGGCACCACTACAGGTGGCGGCCCCTACGGGGGCGGTATGGTTTACGAGCTCATGCCTTCGCAGGGCAACTGGACTTTTGTGTTGCTACAAGGGTTGCAGTTTTACGCCATAGCCTGGGACACCCCGACACTCGATAACGAAGGCAATATCTACGGAACGGCAGCGTTCACCGGAGGGCCAGGTGAGGTTTTTGAGCTAAGAAGATCGGGCGGCGGATGGAGCTTCCGCATCCTCCATACCTTCACCGGCTCCGACGGGTATCTTCCTTTCGGAAGCGTAACCGTCGACAGTAACGGAAATTTGTATGGGACCACGTACAGTGGTGGCTCGGGCGGGGGTGGCGTAATCTGGGAACTTAGCCCTTAGCGCCTGGTTCCACACATTCGAAAATCGCGAATGTGTATGGCACCCGGCGAAAAAAATTAGCCCAGCGCGGGAGCGCTGGATACAGGGACGGCATTAAGTACCCGAGCCCTTCAGGGGCGACATTAGAACGGAATCACGATCATGAAAACGACCCTTCACACCGTACCACCTTCACAACTCGAAACCGAATGCCTTGTCGTCGCCGTGATCGACAACGCAGCCGAAACTAACAACGGCGACAAATCCGAGAAGCACGACCCTAAGATCCAGACCGACGACAAGGCCGTGCTGGATGCCGCAGCCGAGCTCATCGCTTCCGGCGAAGTCACAGGCAAGACGCTGGAGACTACGCTTCTGCACAAGCCGCAGGGTCTGAAGGCCAAGCGCCTGCTGCTGATCGGCGGCGGCAAGGCTGCCAAGTTCTCTTCCGCAGAGCTGCGCAAGCTGGCCGGCGCTGCGGTGCGCGCGCTGAAAGCCAAAGAGCTGAAGAGCTTCGCGTTCGTTGCTCCCTCCGGGGTGGGCGATGCCGCCAAGGTCATCGTCGAAGGCGCCTACGTCGGCAACTTCGAGCCCGACTACTACAAGAGCGATCGCAAGGAGCAGAAGATCGAAGAGCTAGCGATCGTGGCCCCGAAAGGCGCGAACCAGAGATCGCTGAAGGCGGCGATTGAGCAGGGACGCATCATCGGCGAAGCGCAGAACTTCACCCGCGACCTGGTAAACGAGCCCGGCAATCGCATGACGCCGACCATCCTCGCCGACCGCGCCAAGGCCATGTGCGAAGAGACCGGATTGGTCTGCGAGGTCTACGGTCCCGACAAAATCAAAGAGCTGAAGATGGGCGCTTTCTGGAGCGTTGCCCAGGGCTCGGAAGAAGAGCCGCGGCTGATCGTCATGCGCTACGAGCCGAATCGCGCGCCCAAGAAGCGCGTGCTGGGCCTGGTGGGGAAGGGAATCACATTCGACAGCGGCGGCATCTCCATCAAGCCCGGCGAGGGCATGGAGAAGATGAAGTACGACATGGCGGGCGGTGCGGCGATGATCGGCGCCATGCGCGCCATCGCGCAGCTCAAGCCGAAGCTGCGCGTGATCGGCATCGTGTGCGCCAGCGAGAACATGCCCTCGGGCAAGGCGCAGAAGCCCGGCGACGTGCAGATCGCAATGTCGGGCAAGTCGATCGAGATCATCAACACCGACGCGGAAGGGCGCCTGGTGCTTGCCGACGGCCTGCATTACGCGCGCCAGCTCGGCTGCACGCATCTGATCGACGCCGCGACGCTCACTGGCGCGTGCGTGGTCGCGCTGGGCATGGTGAACGCCGGCGTCTTCGCCAACGACGACACGTTCTACAACCGCTTCAACCAGTCGCTCGCCAAATCGGGCGAGAAGATGTGGCGCTTGCCGGTCGATGATGAGTATCGCGAGATGATCAAGTCCAACATCGCCGACATCGTGAACAGCGGCGGACGTTGGGGCGGCGCGGTGACCGCGGCCATGTTCCTGAAGGAATTCGTCAGCGACACGCCGTGGCTGCATCTCGACATCGCAGGCGTGGCGTGGATGGAAGAGAACAAGCCCTGGATCGCGAAGGGGCCGTCGGGGATCGCGGTGCGCTCTATCGTCGAGTTCGCGCAGGAGTTCGCAAAGACCGGCAGCGACAAGTAGAAATCGAGACCGCAGACGCCTGCGGGAAGAATTCGTAATTCTTTAGGAGAACAGAATGGCCAAGATCGCCAAAACCGCAGACCGCAAGAAAGTGATGGACACCGCGAAGAGCACGGATTGCCCCAAGTGCGGCAAGCCGACCCGCGTGGTCAAACGCGTGAAGGACCGCGAGCGCAATATCGCCGGCGGGATGTATATCTCGTGCTCGGCTTGCGAGTTCTACGAGAAACTGTAAACTAACCTGCGCCGTGATATGACTCACGGCCAGCGGTGTTGCGAATCACAGACACTACCGGGGAAAGAAGTTATGCTCTTCCCCGACTAAGGAGGAGGGAAATCATGCTTCAAAAATTCGCGAGACTCTCCTTATGGATGGTACCCGCCCTATTTGTAGGTTTAACTGTGGCGTCGATGTATGGCGCAGCGCAAATGGCCGACGAGAAAACGCCCGCCCAGCAGACCGTAACCGGTTGCCTTCAGAAAGGTCTTGAAACCGGGGGATTTTTTCTCATCGCCGCCAACAAGCAGCATTGGGAGCTTTATCCGAGCACCGGGGTTTCCCTTGCCGATCACGTCGGCCAGACGGTTGCCGTGACGGGCATCTTTAACCCCATGCGATCGGCAGCACAAGAGGAAAAAAGCCAACCTTACGAAAAGAAGGAAACTGGTGAGAGGAAGCATGGCGACTTTCAGGTGTCCAGCCTGAAGGTGGTGAGCGAGACCTGCGGCAAGTAAGGGAGTTTGGCGAGCGCCTAAAGTCGCATCGTTCGTGAACACCGCCGAACTAAGACAGTTCGGCGGAGCGCGACGATCGCTGGTTTACTTGCCAAACCCGCAAGTATCCGCAATAATCAGTAGGTTGTTGCCTCAAGCTATGTGAGGTCCGACGAGCGCCTGAGCTGCGCTCGTTGGGGTGCGGTAGCGACGCCGGGTCCCGACAAGCGCTTGCTTTGGCGCTGGCGGGGTGGAAGATCGCTGGAGCACCCATCACCGGTCATCTCGCCTGAGGAAATGTTTCACCGGAATCGTGCATTTGTAAATTGCAAGAGGCGGGTTCCCGTGGTGTCGCAGGCTAAAGTCTGCTCGGGAAACGAAAGGACCGAGATAGCCGCTGGCCTGAAGGCCAGCTCTACCCGGCCCACTAGCAGGAAAGGAAACCATTCTCTGTGTTGATGATTCGTCTATCACGCCGTGGCGCGCGCAAGCAGCCGCATTACCGCATCGTGGTAATCGAGAAGGACCGGGCGCGCGATGGCCGCTCGGTGGAAGTGGTTGGCACCTATAACCCGCGCACCAGTCCCGCGACCGTCGACTTGAAGCGCGAGCGCATCGCCTATTGGACGGGGAAGGGCGCGCAGTTGTCGGACCGCGTAAGGAAGCTGGTGGAGAAGGCGTCGGCCGGCACGCCAACGCCTCCGACCGAGGCCCCGGCCACCGCGCCTGAAACGCCGACCGCGGCGTAGCCGGCGGAGAGTCTTACAATGTCAGATAGCAAGCCGGACATGGTCGCGCTGATGGAGCACCTCGCCAAGGCGGTCGTCGAGGCGCCGGAGGAGGTCACCGTCGAGCCCTTCGAAGAAAACGGCCAGACCGTGCTGGAGTTGGTTGTGGCCGAGGAGGACGTGGGCCGCGTGATCGGCCGCCACGGGCGCACGGCGCGCAGCTTGCGCACCATTCTGCATTCAGCGAGCCTGCGTACGCGCAAGCGCTACCAGTTGGAGATAGTGGAATAGCCGGCGACTTCATCACTATCGCGCGCGTGCTGGGGCCGCAGGGACGGCGCGGAGAAGTACTGGCCGAGCTGCATACGGATTTTCCCGAGCGCTTCGAGGCCCGGCGGAAGCTATGGTGTTTGGCGCCAGATGGCAGTCGCCGCGAGGTGCAGCTCGAAAAGCACTGGTTCCACAAAGGCGGTGTGGTGCTGAAGTTCGCGGGCGTGGACAGCATCAGCGACGCCGAGCGGCTCACCGGATGCGAAGTGCAGGTCCCGCGCGAGCAGCGCGTTGAACTGGAAGCGGGCGCGGCGTACGTTAGCGAGATTGTCGGCGCGGACGTTTGGATCGACGGCGGCCGACGATACCTCGGTCGCGTGAGCGAGGTGCAGTTTGGCGCGGGAGAGGCGCCGCTGCTGGTTGTGAAGTTGCCGGTTTGCGCGGCGCAAAACGAAGTCTTGCTGCCGTTCGCGGAAGAGTTTGTAAAGAATTTTGATGCGGTTGGGAAGCGGATCGACATGGAGTTGCCGGAAGGGCTGCTCGATGTGGATGCGCCACTGAGTGACGAGGAAAAGCCGCGCCAGAAGCGGGAAGCGGATGAGGCCAGATCGGCCCGCGAACCTCGGAAACGGACGTGAGGATTCGCCGCATTGAAGGGGCCCGGCTTTAGCTGGGCCGATGAGGCGGAGAACATATGGGCTTCAGCCCATGAGGAGATTCGGTTTGGCGTGTTTCTCCCGCGTGTCTGCCTCGTGCAGTGCGAGTTCCCGCAGGGGCTGAAGCCCCGAAGGGTACAAGATATTCACGGCACGGCTGAAGCCGTGCCCCTTCAAATCGCAGGGCCGAATGAAGTTCGAAATCCTGACGATCTTTCCGGACTTCTTTCGCGGGCCCCTGGATTACGGCATCGTGCGCAAGGCGCGCGAGGCGGGGCTGGTTGAGATCGCGATCCACGACCTGCGGAACTTTACCCACGACCGGCATCGCACGGTGGATGACAGGCCGTTCGGCGGCGGCGAAGGTATGGTGCTCAAGCCGGAGCCCATCTTCGAGTGCCTGGAGTCGCTGAGCGTCGCGTCGCGCGAAGAGCGAGCGAGGGAAACCGCGCGCGAGTCGGTAGTGCTGCTGTCGCCGCAGGGCAAGCTGTTCACCCAGGCGGTAGCGCAGGAGGTGACGCAGCGCGAGCGCGTCGTGCTCATCTGCGGCCGATATGAGGGCGTGGATGAGCGCGTCAGCGAGCATCTTGCCGACCGCGAGATCTCCGTCGGGGACTTTGTGCTGAGCGGCGGCGAGCTGGGCGCGGCGATCATCATCGACACGGTCACGCGCTTGCTTCCCGGAGCGCTGGGCAACGCGGCCTCGTCGCAGCAGGAGTCGTTCACGACGGGCGCAGTGGCGGAGACGCCCAGGGACGGCGAGCCGCCGAGTTCGACCTGCGGCTCCGGGGGTTTGCTGGATTATGCCCACTACACGCGTCCGGCGGAGTTTCGCGGCATGGCGGTCCCCGAGGTGCTGGTGAACGGGAACCACGAGGAGATTCGCCGCTGGCGGCGTCGCTGCGCGTTGCAGAAGACGCTAAGGAATCGCCCGGACCTGCTGCGCGCAGCGGAGTTGAGCGAAGAGGACCACGAGCTGCTGGTAGAGAGGGAAGGCGAACCATGAAGGATTCGTTGACAACCGACGTCATTCTCAAGCGCTTCGATCAGCCGGACGAAACGCGGACCTTCGAGAAGGGAAGGTTTGAGCTCGTCCACATCGGCGGTATGACGATTGGACGCGCCACTTACCAGCCCGGCTGGAAGTGGTCGGAGCATGTCGGCAAAGCGATGGGAGCGAAGAGTTGCTGGGTCGAGCACGTCGGCCTGGTCATCGCAGGTTCCGCCACGGCGGCCATGGATGATGGGCGTGTGGTCGAGATGCGAGCGGGGGATCTGTTCTATATTCCGCCCGGCCATGACAGTTGGGTAGTGGGCAACGAGCCGTACGTCTCGCTGCATTTTCTGGGCGCCGGCGACTATGCCCGCAACAAGTAGCTCCGGCAACGAAGGTAGAGCGGGCCTTCAGGCCCGCGTCCGGGAAGTTATCAATTACCAAGTCGGCTTCAGCCGACGACAAGTATCGCCCTAAAGCGGGCTTGTTTAGAAACAGGGACGCGTGACGCGGCGCTAAAGCGCCCGCTCTACCGGTCCCATTCCGAAAGGAACACAATGTCGAACTCTCCGATTATCGATCGCCTACTCGCCAAAACGCGGCGCACTGACCTGCCCGACTTCAAGCCCGGCGACACCGTGCGCGTGCACGTGAAGATCAAAGAAGGCGACAAGGAACGCTTGCAGGCGTTCGAAGGCCTGGTGATCGCCAAGAGCAAGGGCGCGCAGCCCAGCTTCACCGTGCGCAAGATGAGCTTTGGCCAGGGGGTGGAAAGGATCTTCCCGCTGAACTCCAAAGTCATCGACAAGATCGACGTGCTGCGCTCGGCGCACGTGCGTCGCGCCAAGCTGTATTATCTGCGCGAGCTGCGCGGCAAGGCCGCCCGCCTGCGCGAAGAGGAAACTGCTCGCGGCTAGTTCGGCGCACGGAGACACGAAACCCCGCTTGGAGGGCAGCGGGGTTTCGTCTTCTACCCAGCTTGTGCAGAGGAGGCACTCACCGGGTCTCGTCAGTGCGACGCCCGCAGCCCCCAACAAATCCTGGTTGAGGATTTGTTGGGGTGGATGGCGCCGCGCTTATTGATCTCTTGGCTAAACCTTCGACGCCAGTTCCAGCAATCCCACCGCCATGCCGATCCATAGCGCCAGGGCCACCGTGTTCAGGGCGACGCGGATTGCGGGGTTGTCGATTAGCCAGTTGTATTTCGCGTCCATAACACTCTCCTTCTCAAGTGGCTTTCCATCTCTCAACAACGCAACGCGCGCCTGTTGGAATGGGGAAGTTGCGTCCGCGAGCGTCTCGTGCGCTTACCTGCTGATGTGGCTATATACGGGCGAGGCAGAAAAAGGTTCCGTCAACAAAGTGTGAAACCGGGGGCTAGGGACTGGGGGCTAGGGGTTAGGGATAACCGGGTTTTTGTTGAAACCGACCGAAAGCTTCAGAGTAAGGGCTTCCAACTGCCCCTAGTCCCCAATCCCTAGCCCCCAGCCCCGAATCCTCCCCAGAATCGTGCCGAGCCTCCTCGTCATCCAAGCAGCTTAATTAATAGGAGGTCGCATGGCGAAATGTGAGCAGGTGAAAGTTGCCAATCCGAACGTTCAGCCCAGCGGCGACGGCTGTAAGGAATGCCTGGAAACCGGCCAACGTTGGGTGCAATTGCGCGAGTGCCCGGTCTGCGGACATGTGGGATGCTGCGACTCCTCGCCCGGACGGCATGCCACACAGCACTTCCATGATACCGGCCATCCTGTCATGCAGGCGTTCAAGTCGGGGGACTGGAAGTGGTGTTACGTGCACGAAGCATAATCTGTGAAGGCCGCTGTTCGCTCTTCGTTGCCGTCAAGCGCAGAGCGAGAGGCGAATAGCGAATAGCGGACAGCGGTTTTTTGTGTACTCTGTCAAAGGCAACACTAACTGCGAATGCACCTTCCAACTCGCACCACAGGCAGGCCAGTTCGGATCCGCCTCATTATCTGCCTCGCAGCGCTCCTCGCGTTCTGCAATGTTCTGTCTGCCCAGGCGCCATCGCCCTGGGTCGACACCAAGCCGCTTGCCGTCGATACCGGCGCGACAGGATTGAAACTGATGCTGCGCCGTCTGCACACCACGGCGCGGTTGATGCACACCGTCGCCCATCCCGACGACGAAGACGGCGGCATGCTCACGCTTGAATCGCGCGGCCACGGCGCTAGCGTGCTCCAGTTGACGCTTAACCGCGGCGAGGGCGGACAGAATAAGGTCGGCAGCAATCTGCTGGATGAGCTGGGCATCATCCGCACGCTGGAGCTGCTGGCCGCCGATCGCTATTACGGCGTGGAGCAGCGCTTCACCCGCGTCGCCGATTTTGGCTTCTCCAAGACCCCGGAGGAGACTTTCCAGAAGTGGGGCGGGCACGACATTGCGCTCGGCGACATGGTGCGCGTGATTCGCACCTTCCGCCCCGATGTCATCTGCACGCGGTTTCGCGGCGATCCTCGCGACGGTCACGGCCATCATCAGGCATCGGGCATTCTGACCCGCGAGGCCTTTCGCGCCGCCGCCGATCCCGCGCGCTTTCCCGAGCAGATTCGCGAGGGCTTGCAGCCGTGGCAGGTGAAGAAGCTGTACATGGACAACGTCCGCGCCAACGAGGACTGGACCATCAAGCTGGAAACCTCGCAATCCGATCCGCTGCTGGGCGAAACCTACGTCCAGTTTGCCTGGAAGGGGTTGAAGCACCAGCTCTCGCAAGGCGCGGGTGGCTGGAACCTGCCCGAAGGTCCGCGATACAGCTACTACCAGCTGCTCGACTGGAAGTACTGGAGTCGGCCAGATGAGCTCACGAATCCGAGCGGAATCGTGTATCACGAAAACGACTTCTTCGACGGCATCGACACCTCCCTGCCCGGACTCGCCTCCCGGCTCGGCAAAGATGAATCAAGCGTGCCGTGGCTGCGAACTCAGCTTCAAGCAATCGCGAAAACAGTGGACGATGCGACGGCAGGTGCGGACAAAGATCCGCAATCCGCAGGCGCGCCTTTGCTCCAAGGGCTTAGCCTTACGCGTGAACTCATCACACGTGTTGAAGCTGCAAATCTCTCCGGCGCGGAAAAGGCCGACCTGCTGGCCAGCTTGCGCACGAAGGAACAACAGTTCGAGCAGGCGGCGAACCTTGCCCTAGGCATACAGCTTGAAATCGGCCCCGGCACTCCCGACGGGCGCCCGATGGCCGCGAACTTCTCCACCGGCGAGGGCGATGTGCTGGCTGCGGCGATCACCGCCGGCAAGCCGTTTCTGCTGCGTGCAACCCTGCACAACGGCAGCACGGCCCCGCTCGAGCTCAGCCAGTTCGTGCTCGATGTTCCTGATGGCTGGAAGTACGAGCTGTTCATGGACAAGGCGCCCCAGCGTATCGCGCCCGGCGACGGCATCGCGCTCACCTTCCGGGTTACGCCGCCGCTCGACGCGCAGCCCACGAAAGCCTACTTTCATCGCGACGATCCGGAGAACGACGCGATCTACAAAATCGATAATCCGGAATTCGTGACGCTGGCCTTGCCTCCGCCGCCGGTTTCCGCGCGAGTGGAATACAGAGTGAACGGCGCTGAGGGTGCGATCCGCAGCGTCGCCCGTACTCCGATGCACGACGACGAAGGCGACGCCTGGTCGATGCCGCTCGCGGTCCTCCCGCCGTTCTCCATCGAGGCGTCGCCCGCAACGCAAGTGATTCCTGCCGGCAAAAATCCGTCCGCCGAGTTGAGCGTTGTCGTGCGTACCACCGCGGATCGCGGCAACGGAACTGTGCATCCCGAAACGCCGCGGTCGTGGATGATCGAGCCCAATGCAGCAAATGTCGCCTTCATCGCGCCTGGACAGCAAACAGCGCAATTCAAAGAGCTGCCCGATGGGGCGAAGGAATCGCGCTATCCAGTCCGCGCGCTGCTGTCCGCTGACGGACGCGATTACAGCGAAGGCTACAGCCTGGTGGCGCGTCCGGACCTCGGAGGCTTCTTCTACTACCAGCCGGCGGTGCAGCGCGCCAGCATCGTGGAGGTGAAGGTCACGCCGGGGCTGAAGATCGGCTACATCATGGGAGCGGGCGACGATATTCCCGCGGTCTTGCGGGAGCTGGGGCTGGATGTCACGCTGTTGTCCCCCGACGACGTGGCCCGTGGCGATCTGGGCCGCTTCGGAACCATCGTGCTCGGCATTCGCGCCTACGACACGCGCGACGACGTGAGGAAGAACAACCCGCGCCTGCTCGACTATGTGCGCGACGGCGGCACCCTGCTGGTGCAGTACAACACATCGCCCAGCGACTTCAATGCCGGCCACTACACGCCGTATCCCGCGGAACTAAGCCGCCAGCGCGTCACCGTAGAGGAGGCGCCGGTCACGATTCTCGATCCGCAGAGTCCCGTCTTTCACGATCCCAACCAGATCACCGAGCGCGACTTCGCGGGCTGGGTGCAGGAGCGCGGCCTGTACTTCCTGGACCAGTGGGACACGCATTACACGCCGCTGCTGGCGTCGAACGATCCCGGCGAGCCGCCGCAGAAGGGCGGACTGCTCCTCGCGCAGTATGGCAAGGGCCATTACATCTACACCGGGTACTCGTTCTTTCGTCAGTTGCCCTTCGGCGTGGCCGGGGCAATTCGGCTTTATGTGAACCTGCTGAGCGTTGGCCATGAGCCGAAGTAGTTCGGCCGCGCAACCCGATCTCGTTCGTGGTATCGGCCTCACACAAGCCACCACGCTGAACATGATCGACATGGTCGGCGTGGGACCATTCATCACCATTCCGCTGGCCATCGCTGCCGCCGGCGGTCCGCAAGCCATCCTCGGCTGGTTGCTGGGCGCGGTCCTGGCGCTCTGCGACGGGCTGGTGTGGGCGGAGTTGGGTGCAGCCATACCCGGCGCAGGCGGTTCGTATCAATACCTCAAGGAATGCTACGGCCCGAATTCGCTGGGACGGCTCTTCTCGTTTCTCTTCATCTGGCAACTTTCGTTCAGCGCGCCGCTCTCCATCGCATCGGGATGCATCGGTCTGGCTCACTATGCGGGATATTTGTGGCCGGGTCTAGACCGCACGCTTGCGACCCACACCATGCAACTCGCGCTTCCACTGATCGGCCGGTTCGAAGTGAATGCCGTGGTCATGCCGGCGACCTGGGTGGCGATGGCGACCGCCGCCTTGGCGATGTTCCTGCTATATCGGCGAATCACGGTGATTGGACGCCTGGCGGAGTTGCTTTGGGTGGGCGTGGCCCTCGCCGTAGGATGGGTCATCGTCGCCGGGCTGACGCACTTCAGCGCCGCGCGCGCCTTCGATTTTCCTCCCGGCGCATTCAGCTTGTCGCCAGCATTCTTTATGGGACTCGGGTCGGCAATGTTGATTTCGACCTACGACTATTGGGGCTACTACAACGTCTGCTTTCTAGGCGGAGAGGTGAAGGACCCGGGACGCACCATTCCGCGCGCCGTGATCATCTCCATCCTGGCGGTCGCAGCGCTTTACACGTTGATGAACCTCGCGGTGCTGGGTGTAATCCCGTGGCGGGAGCTGGCGTCACACACGGGTGAGCAGAACTACATCATCTCGGTGTTCATGCAGCGTATCTATGGCGCGCGGGCGGGGCAACTGGTCACCGGGCTCATCATGTGGACGGCGTTCGCCTCGGTGTTCTCGCTGCTGCTGGGATACTCGCGCGTCCCCTATGCCGCGGCGCTCGACGGCAACTACTTTCGCGTGTTCGCTCGCGTGCATCCCCAGCGGCGTTTCCCAACCGTGTCGCTGCTGGCGCTAGGTACCGCGGCGATACTGTTCTGCTTCCTGCGGCTGGCCGAAGTTATCGCTGCGCTGGTGGTCATCCGCATCACGTTGCAGTTCATTGTGCAGGCGGTCGGTGTGATGGTGCTGCGCAAGCGGCGTCCGGATCTGCCCCGGCCGTTTCGCATGTGGCTCTACCCCCTTCCGGCGCTGCTGGCCACCGCAGGGTTCACCTTCGTATTGCTGTCGCGGCCAAATTTCCTGCGGGAGATTCGCTACG
>Ga0335081_10011125_pt1 | contig 14552 bp, 11 predicted proteins | sample Lox_Sample_35_FD_206713 | JGI IMG/M metagenome (GOLD analysis project Ga0335081, IMG submission 206713) | Soil microbial communities from Loxahatchee National Wildlife Refuge, Florida, United States - Lox_Sample_3.5 | ecosystem: Environmental > Terrestrial > Soil > Wetlands | place: USA... | reverse complement strand
AGGTGCACTTCCACGAAGCTGCGATGCCCGCCGCCCAACCGGCAGAACGGGTTGAGCGCTTTCACTACGCCCGCCCCCTTGGTCCACCTGCTGCCCACGCCGCCCGCAAGCGAGACCACCGCCACCATCCCGCTCGCGAGCGCGTCCATTCCGGTCTGCCGGCAGTTCTCGGGCAAACCGTGCTTGGCATCCATCACGTCGCCCGCGCTCGCGTCGGCGATATCGCTCGATGCCGGCAGCCGGTTCTGCGCCAGGCCGATGCGGCCCGCGCGCATTTCGGCCTGAATCTGTTCGTGCTGGATTGCGTCGAAGCCGTGCTCCCGCAGCAGCGATTCCAGGCTATCGGTGGTCTCCCCTTCCCCTTCCGGCCCGCGCGGCAACAGGCGGTCGAACATCTGCTGCACCATGCCGGCGAACTCCGGTGCGTCGCGGCATGCGGAGGCGAAGCGGCTCAGTTCGGCCCGCCGCGCCGGCGAAAGCAGCCGGACCTCCGTGCGCACCAGCGGCGGCACAGCCTGTTTGTAATACTCCGCCGGCATCAGCGCCGCTTCGCCGTGCCATACCGCCGCCTGTGTGCCCCGCTCGTTCACCTTGAAGTTGTAAACCACCGGCTCCATGGCAAACGGCACTGCGTGCTCCATGCCGCGCTTGGTTTCGCTCATCACGGCCTGCAGGCGCTCTTGCGCCTCGGTCTTGCGGCCCGGGTCGAAAAGAAAACCCATGCCGCCGCCCGACATGCCGCCCAGCATCCAGAATCCCCAGAAATCGTCGCCGAACTCGCTGCGCACAAGCCGGATCAAGGTGTCCGTATAGAGGTTCCCGGCCCACGGAATGATGGCCTGGATCGGCCCGTCAAAATTGCGTCCCGTGCACGCGCCGATTCCCCGCACGTCGCCCTCCCTCAGATGCCCCAGCACTTCATCCAGGATGCCGATGGTCTCGCGGCGCGCCTGCCACTCTCTCTCCGACCGCAGCAGGTACCGCTCCGTCACCATTTCCAGGATCGGTCCCACGTCCTGCGCCATGCCGCCGTGCACCAGCACCAGGCTGTCCTGCAGCGCTTGGCGGGTTTCCGCCGGAATCTCCGCGGTGCTGAAGATGCGGTGCCGGGGCAGCAGGCACCCGCGGCTGATGCCGAACTCGGGATCGCCCTCCGCCGCGCATACGCCGTGGATCAGCTTGATGCCCGGCCACACGCCGCCCGAATCCTGCCAGCCGCCGCCGGAGCCGGCTAGCCATTCCCCCAGGATCGCGCGCGCCGCCACCAGGCGTCGCTCCGTTTCCTCCAAATCCCCCTCCAGATTCCGGATCTGGCCGGTGGCGCGCATGCAGGCCGAAATCAGACAGGCCAACAGGCTCGTCGAGACCGCCAGCCGCGATCCCTTGGGAATGCCGTTGACCTTGCTCACGATCTCCAGGCCGCATCCAGCCGCGCCCGTGAGCCGCCCCAAAACAACTCCCAGCGGCTCCGTGGAGCCTTCCATCCCCGGCGGCACGATCCCCGATGCGATCACCGCGGCCTTCAGCAAGCCCAGGTAATCGCGCGCGAAATCGAATACCTCCGCGATGGAAGCAACCTCCGCGCTGGCGCCCAGGTCCACGCTGGCGAGGCGCAGCACCGGTTGATCGATCACCCGAAGATAGGCCTCCACCGGCGGTTTCGGTTCGGCCGTGCCGCCAGCGCCGCGCACGCTCAAGTCGATGGAGACGTTCAAAACCCGCGCGCCTTCCGGAAAGTCCATCCCCAGAAAAAAGATGTCGCTCCAACCGCTGTGCGTGAAATCCATGCGCACCGGCGTCGCTTCGCGCAGCATCGGGAACAACCCGGCTTCGCTCCGCATCAGCTCGGGCCGCAGGCGCAGCGGATAATCGGCGGGGTGACCCGTGCGGAACATCCACTGGTTGCCCCGCACCGAGCGCACGCTCCGCCGCACCTGGTCGGCAAGCGTCTGAAAACCCAGGCTGCGATACGCCGCCGCGAGAGCGCTGGATATGGCCGCATCCGGACCGCCTGCCGCCTGTGCCGCCAGAAAAATATCGATGGCTTCCTCGAAACGGCGCTTCAACAGGTTGGCATACCCGGAGTAGGGTACCCGCGCCCGTGCGGCGGCGCTATCGCGTTGCGGAATATGAAACCGATGGATGGCGTAGAGAAAAAACAGCGCCCGCACCCGTTCGTAGAGGTTGTCGCTCGCGCGCCGGAAGCTGTCGAGCGCTTGGCATTCCGCCAGCAAGTCCCCAAGTGGCAAGCCCCCGCAGATCGCATCCACCGGGCGGTCCCGCGTTTCCGCATCGTCCGCCCGGATCACCGCCACCAGCCGGCTCACTGCCCGCTTCCCTCCGCGAGCTCGCGGTCCACGAGCAATTCCACCAGTTGCGTGAGCACTTCATCGCGGTCGCGCCCGTGCAGCGCCAGCGCCAGTTGCGAAGTCAGCAGCCCATAGCGTGCGCCCAGGTTGTAGCGCCTTCCGGTCTCTTCCACCGCCAGGTATTGCTCGCGTCGCGCCAGTTCCGCCAGCATCGGCGAAAGGGTCACCGGCCCGCCGCCCGCGGCTGCCACCGCGCTCCCCAGCAGATCCATCACCGTGGGCGTCAGCGCGTGAATCCCAAAGAAGCAAAGGTAGTAACCGGCGCGCATCCCCGGCACTACCAGCCGTTGTTCCGCCTCCGTTGGGGTCGGCTTCTCGATCACCGTATCGATCCGGTACAAGCCCTGCCGGCCCGGCACACGCCTGCCCGATACCGCTCCGAACATGCGCAAATGCGACTCGCGCGTGGGTTGCACTCCCGACACCGAGCACTGCTCCGCCTGGGCGATCTCTACCACGCTCTCGGTGGATGCTTTGCCCGCGCTGACGTAAAGATGGTCGCCCACCATGTGCAGAAACGCTTCGCCGCCCACAAAGTCCCGCGCGCAGTAAATGGCGTGACCATAACCCTGCGGCCGCGCTTGCGCGACAAACCGCACCGCTCCGCCATGCGTGCCGGCCGCCTGCGAATAACGCGACTCGTCTCCCGGCCAGACCACCACGCAAATCTCTTCGATCTTCGCGGCCAGCGCCTGTTCGATAAGGATGCCGAGCACGGTCCGTTCCCGCCCGTCGCGGTCGATCAGCGTCTGCAACGGCAAAGCGCGCTGATCGGGCCCGGCGGCAGTAATCACCGCCTTTCGAATTCGCAATTCGCAACGCTCCTGCTGTGAAGTGTAACAGCCGGCACGCTGCCGCGATTTTGATTTTGCTCGAAAGTTGCGCCGCCCTGCCGATGTGATCTTCGGACGGTAAGCAACGTGGAACCGGACTTCAATCTGACGATGATCGGTGCCATTCCGATTGGTGATGGGCCGGCCGTTGCCGCTCTCGAGCGGGAAAAGGCGTGGCGGACCGTCCAGGCTAGAGCCAACCGCTTATACCTGATGGGTGAATTGCAGCTCGCCGCGCGGATCTTGGTGGATTTCACCGAGGCCTGCGACTCCCAGCTTCTCGCAGCCTGACAGTACGCACAAGCTTGAGCTTGTGCAAGGCGAGCGCAAGCTCGCCGGTCTGCCCGGCCCAAAACCAAAAAAATAGCCGGAGCCAACGGGGTAGCTCCGGCTTTGGAGAAACTGACTCGTCCGCCTAAATGGCCAGTGGGCGGCCCCGAAACAATCACGAGGTGGTCGCCGAGAGAAGAGAGACTGCTCAGGGCCGCAAAAACATCATGCGCCGAATCGGCCCGGCCTGGATAGACCCATAACGTGCGGGTACGTACTGGGACTGCATCCCAACTCCCATCCTCTCAGCGGCTTCCCTTCCATTCGCCAAGTCTTCGCTAGATTTCAATTTTCCTCTTCTTCAAAATTCAAAATATTTTTTTCTTTTTCAATTTCCTTTACTTACTGCAGATTTCCATCCTCGCCCGCACCCCGGTTCTTGCTGCCTGCCTGCCACAATCAAAACAGGAAGTGAGGCTTTGAGGGGCAACCCGCTGTTTGCAACTAAAGTTGCAAGATCCGGCTACGAACCCTTTTCCCTTCAACAATCGCTTCCCGTTTTTTGCAACTTTAGTTGCAAATCCAAAGGAGATCGAAATGGAATTAGACAACCAATACCTCGAAGCTGGCGCCTGGATCGGCCGCCAGCAGGCGTTCGCCGTCATCGCCAGCAAGGCCACCGCGGCCCAGGCTCTTTCCCTGCAACAGGCCAAAGAGACCCGCGCATTCGAAAGGCTCGGCATCAGTTGGGACCAGTTCTGCCTCCAATATGCCGGCATCACCCGCACGCAAGCCGATTCCCTCATTCAGCGCCTGCATGAGCTTGGCGAGGGCTATTTCCGCTTCTCCGAAATCGCCCGCATCTCGCCCGACACCTACCGCCAGCTTGCTTCCAAAATCGAGGACGCCTGCATCGAGGTCGACGGCGAGAAAGTCGAGTTGACCATCTCCAACGCTCCCCGGATTCGCGCCGCCGTCCGCCGCCTCCGCGCCCAGCTCAAGGACGCTCGTGAAAACACCGAGCGCCTCCGCTCGCCCGATATCGCCCAGTTGACCGCTCGTGTCGATGCGCTCATCGAAAACTGCGAGCGCCTTCGAAAGCAATACCTGTTCCAGGGCCGTACGCAGGATCTCCGCGGCCTCGCCGCCTACGCCATCGAAAAATGGACCAAGTTCGCCGAAGCCATCGCCCTCTGACCCGGAGCCGTGGGATAACGCTCCTGCGTTGTCCCCGGCGTGCGAAGCTCGCCCGTTGTCTTGCATCCGCGCCGCGCCCCGCTCCGCTCTTCCCTTCTCCACCCTTTTCTGCTACCTTACATAACCAGTTGAGCTGACCCGCTCCGGGTCTGGGATGCGTCCATGGAACACACGATCTCTCTCCACATCAACGGCAAGCCTTATCAAGATCAAGTCGAGCCCCGGCTCCTTCTGATCCACTATCTGCGCGAAGTGGTCGGCCTCACCGGCCCCCACATCGGTTGCGAAACTTCCACCTGCGGAGCATGCACCGTCATGCTCGACGGCAAGTCCGTCAAATCCTGCACCATGTTCGCCGTGCAGGCCGACGGCCACGACGTGCTCACCATCGAGGGCTTGGCTGCCAACGGCCGCCTCGATCCGGTGCAGGAGGCCTTCTGGAACGAGCATGGCCTACAATGCGGCTTCTGCACGCCCGGCATGATTCTCTCCGCCAAACAACTGCTGGCCGATAACCCCAATCCCACCGAGCCCGAGATCCGTCACGGCCTCGAGGGCAATCTGTGCCGCTGCACCGGCTACCAGCACATCGTCAACGCCGTCAAGGCCGCCGCGGGAAAGGTGCAGGTGTAACCCGTGGCCACCACTACCCTGAAGCCCGAAACCCTGGTCGGCAAGCGCATCCGCCGCCGCGAGGACCCCCGCCTAATCACCGGCACGGCAGTGTACGTTGACGACATCAAAATGCCCGGCATGCATCACGCCTGCATCGTGCGCAGCCCGCACGCCGCCGCCAGGATCAAAAGCCTCAATCCCCAAGCCGCCTTGGCCCGCCCCGGCGTCGCTGCGGTCTTCACCGGTGCGGACGTCCAGCACCTCGGCCCCGTGCCCTGCGGCGCTTCCCTTCCGGGCCTCCGCGTGCCGCATCACCATCTGCTCGCCCAGGACCGCGTCTACTACGCCGGCCATCCGATCGCTGTCGTGGTGGCCACCGATCGCTACATCGCCGCCGATGCCGCCGACCTCGTCGAGGTCGACTACGAACCGCTCCCTGCCGTCGCCGATCCGGAAAAGGCCCTGGCCGATGGTGCTCCCGCCGTCCATCCCCAATGGCCCGACAACATCGCCTTCCAGTTCCACCAGGAAGGCGGCAACACCGAGCAGGCTTTCCGTGACGCCGGCGTCGTGGTCAAGCAGCGCATCACCAGCCAACGCTTGATTCCCGTCGCCATGGAGACTCGTGGCGTGGTCGCCGACTGGCGCGCGGGCGAAAAATCCCTGACCCTCTACTCTTCCACCCAGATTCCTCACCTGATGCGCTCGCTCGTGGCCGGCATCCTCGGGATGCCGGAAAACCACCTGCGCGTCATCACCCCGGAAGTCGGCGGAGGCTTCGGCTCCAAGCTCAACGTATATGCCGAAGAGGCCCTCATGGCCTTCGTCGCCACGCGCATCCATCACCCCGTGAAATGGATCGAATCGCGCCGCGAGAATTTCCTCACCACCATTCACGGCCGCGGCCACGTGGACTATTTCGAATTGGCGGCCACGCGCGATGGCGTCATGCTGGGGCTCAAGCTGAAACTCATCCAGGATCTCGGCGCGTACCACCAGCTCCTCACCCCGGCCATCCCCACCCTCTCGGTACTCATGATGCCGGGCCTCTACCACTTCAAAAACATCACCGCCGATATCGTCGGCGTCTTCACCAACTGCGTCCCCACCGATGCTTACCGCGGCGCCGGCCGGCCCGAAGCCACTCACGGCATCGAACGTATGGTCGATATCCTGGCGCGCGAGCTCTCCATGGATCCCGCCGAGATCCGCCTCAAGAACTTCGTGCCCAGCGACGAGTTCCCTTACTCCACTGCCACCGGTTTGCAGTACGACAGCGGCAACTACGCCGCGCCCCTCAAAGAGGCGCTGGCGCAGGTGGACTACGCCGGGTTGCTCCAGGAACAGAAGCGCGCGCGCGCCGATGGCCGGCTGATGGGAATCGGCATCTCGACCTACGGCGAAATCTGCGCCATCGGTCCATCCCCCGCCACGCCCGCCGGCGGTTGGGAGAGCGCCACGGTTAAGATCGAGCCGTCCGGCCAGGTCACCGTGATGACTGGCGCTTCGCCCCATGGCCAGGGCGAGGAAACCACCTTCGCCCAGATCGTAGCCGACGAGCTGGGCGTGGATATCGACGACGTACTGGTTGTGCACGGCGATACGTCGGTCGTCCAATACGGTATAGGGACCTTCGGCAGCCGCGGCACCGCCATCGGCGGCACCGCGCTCTACTACGCGCTCCAGGACCTCAAGGCCAAGGTCAAGAAATTCGGCGCCGTGCTCCTGGAATCCGACGACGTGGTTCTCTCCGGCGGCGTCTGCACGTGCCAAAGAACCGGCAACACCGTCTCCTTCGCGCAAATCGCCGGCGCGGCCTACCGCGCCCTCAAGCTTCCGCCGAATACCGAACCCGGCCTGGTGTCCACGCATTTCTGGGAGCCGCCCAATTTCACCTTCCCTTTCGGCGCCCACATCGTCGTCTCCGAAGTCGACCGCGAGACCGGCGCGATCGAAATCCGCCGCTACGTGGCCGTGGACGATTGCGGCAAAATCATTAACCCCCTGATCGTGGATGGGCAAGTCCACGGCGGTGTGGCGCAGGGCTTAGGACAGGCACTGTGGGAGCAAGCCGTCTACGACGAAAACGGCCAGCTTCTCACCGGCGAGCTGACCGACTACGCCATCCCCAAAGCTCATCTGATGCCCTGGATCGAAAGCAGCCACACCGAAACACCTTCGCCGGTGAATCCTCTGGGTGTGAAGGGCGTGGGCGAAGCCGGCACCATCGGCTGTTCGCCCGCCGTGGTCAACTCCGTGGTCGACGCGTTGTCGCCGCTGGGCGTGCGGCACATCGACATGCCCCTGACGCCCGAGAAAATCTGGAAGCTCATCCAACAGGGAGGCCAGGCATGATCCCGCAGCCATTCGACTACTCCGCGCCGCAAACGCTCGCCGAGGCGCTCGAACTATTGGAATCCGGAGAGCGCAAGATTCTGGCGGGCGGCATGAGCCTGATCCCGCTCATGAAGCTGCGCTTGGCCACGCCCGAGCAGGTGGTGGATCTCGGCCGCTTGAAGGATTTGAACTACATCGCCGAAAACGACGGCGCGGTGCGCATCGGCGCCATGGCCACCCACCACGATATCGAAATGTCACCCGTTGTTCGCGGCCGCTGCCCGTTGCTGGCCGACGTCGCCAGCCGCATCGGCGATGCTCAGGTGCGCAACCGCGGCACCCTGGGCGGCAGCATCGCGCATGCCGACCCGGCTGCCGATTACCCCGCCGCGCTCGTGGCCCTCGAAGCCAAGGTACGCCTGGTTTCGGCGCGCTCCGATCGCACTGTCGAGGCTTCGGCCTTCTTCCTCGATGCCTTCACCACCGCCATCGAGCCGGGTGAGATCGTGCTCGAGCTGCAGGTTCCCATCGAGGACACCAGTGAAGGCTACGCCTACGAGAAATTTCCGCATCCGGCCTCCGGCTTCGCCGTGGTGGGAGTTGCCGTGCGCGTAAGGAAAGACGCTGGCCGCATTTCCATGGCCCGTATCGGCGTCACCGGAATGGGCCCGCGCGCCTTCCGCGACCGCGCCGCGGAGAAATTGGTGGAAGAAGGCGTCGATCCCTTCCACGCCACTCTGGGGATCGGAGAGGGCGAACCGGTCAACTCCGATATCTACGCCTCCGGCGACTACCGCCGCCATTTGGCCCGCATTCACGCCGCGCGCGCCCTCAAAACCGCGCTCTCCAGGGCATTGTGAAGATCTCTGGCGCATACCCGATTCCCTGTCCATCCGAGCGTGCTTATTCGCTCCTGCAGGATCCGGAGGTTCTCGCCGCCTGCATGCCCGGCTGCGAAATGCTGGAACGCGTCGCCGACGGCGAATACAAGATGAAAATGAAATTGACGCTGGCCAGCGTCTGCGGCCTCTTCGACGGAAAAGTGAGAGTCGCCGAACCGCAGCCGCCGGATAAATTCCGCCTGGTCGTGGAAGGCGCCGGCAAGATCGGCTTCATGAAGGGCGATGGCCTTCTCTCGCTTTCGCCCGACGGCGCCGGTGTTAACGTGCTATACGACGGCGAGGTGCAGGTCGGCGGCACCATCGCCGCAGTAGGTCAGCGCCTGATCGACGCCACCGCCCGCATGCTCATCAAGCGCTTCTTCGAGAAGCTGACAAAGCACGCCTCCACTTCCACGGTCGCCGCCCCGTAAATGTGGCGCAGACACTCGTGTCTGCCGCGTCCCGACTCATCGGGACACTTGGGGTCGGCGCAAGCTTTTAGCCTGCAGCGCTCCGGCTTGTGCCCCGCTCTCTCGCTAGCGTAAATCGCGGCCCCGCAATGTGCACGCGCGCCGCCGCTCGGCTGCCTGAAACCTGGTCCATGACAACCAGGCCCCAAGGCCGCCCAAACTCGTCGTGCGTCTCGCTCGTAACCTTAGCCAGGTGGACGGCCAGGTCCTCTCGCAGGGCCACAAACGCTGCTGATTCCGGATTCGGATCGACCGCCAGCAACTTTCGCATGGCGGCGATCTTCTGGCCGCAGGAGTTCATGGCATTAGCCCACCACACGATGACCGTGTAGTCCGCCACGATCACACCCACCTTCTGCGCAGTCAGATCCGGAAACAGCGGCCCAAACTTAGTCTGCCCCTCACGGTGCATCCTGGCCCACAAGTCGTCGTCCGTGGCGGCTCGCAAGCGGTAAGCGTCCTGCGCGCCACGTGCAACAATCATCTGAATAGCTGCCCGCCCCGCGTCCTCGAGTTCCTCCACGGACTTGGGGTCCTCGCCGTTCAAAAACAGGCCCGGCGCGAGGTTGCCGTCGTACGAAGTTTCGGCGTATACCATGGTGCGTCCGAAATCGTTCTGGCCCCCCAGCAGCGCATCGCGCCCGGCGGCATCCAGCAGGCCCAGAGACGTGGCGGCGGCCAGTTCGTCCTGCATCGCCTTGCGATCCGTCGATGCATGCAGCTCGAAATACGAGTGGGAACAAGTAAGCTCGGGGGGCGCAACCAGCGTCTGGCTACCGCGATACACCGCCGTGATCAACAAGTTCTCCGCCAGAACATTTCGAAGCTTGTCTGTATCAGCCCCGAAGTTGACGGTGGAAGCACTCACCCGCTTGGCCGTTTCGGAGTCGGTGATCACCAGGTCTCCGGTCACCGGCTCGAAAAGAACGGTGCCCTTGCGAATCAGCTCGGCGGTAGAGATGTAGTTGAAGATCCCCAGCAGGTTGACCTTCCAGGTCAGCCCTGTTTGCGCGAGGTCCGTGGATATGTTGCGGACCGCGATCACGCCGGCAGGCAGGGAACCGCCGGTGAGGTTCGACAGGTCCCCACGCAGCGCGGCGACGAGGGCGTTGTTTCCATCCGGCCCCAAGGCGCCGAGGTCAAACTCGAAAAGGAAAGCGGCGTCTTGCGATTTGCTCGCGGTCAAGGTCGACAGCAGTGCGATTTCCAGTTTGCGCTGCGCGGCGGCTTTCACCGCCCCCTGAATCGCGTCGATCTGTTCGTCAGGCAGTCCGAGTCCTTTCAAGCCGCCGGTGTCTGCGGCGGCGCTCTTGCTGACCGTGGACAGGATGGTCGAGAACAGCTCCGTACCCGAGATGCTCGCCGACACCCCTTCACTGACTCCGGCTGAAACGGTCAGTTCCGTTCCGCTCTTCCGGTACAGTCCCAGGCTGACGCGGTTCCCGTCCAGCTTGCAGATGCGGAGCTGGTAGTCCCACGTGACCTGGCACGTCGCGCCGATGGTGACCGACCCGCCTGCCGATACGTCGAGCGCCGGCAGAGGCAATGGCAGCGTAACAATCGCTAGTGGATTCGCCAGCGTCAGCAGATTGGCGTTGGCGGAGAACTTCACCGTGCCGGCGCCCTCCAGAGTGATCACCGCCCCGGCAGCCAGACCCTTGAGGTCGTCCGCGCCGCCCGGGATGCAGAAGTCCGCCAAAGTGGCTTCGACCGCATCCAGGATCGACGGCGCGGCAGGCCGGGTGTCAAAAAGGCGGTAGTTGGCTATCGTCGCAGTGACGCCCGGCGTCAACCCGAAGCTCAGCGTGTTGATGCTCGCGCTGGCCGCGGGTCCGGCGTTGGCCGAGAACTTGATCGAGACATAGCGCTGTGTGCTATCGACCTGGATATCCGCGCCGAATGGGTCAGGATCGAACAACTTGCATCCGCTCGCCGGCGGTACACAGATGTTCAGTTCGCCGCAAATTCCCGCGTTCACCGCCAGCGTTACGCCGCCCAGACCGATGTCCACCGGTTGAGAGAAATTCAATCCAGCTTGAACGCTGGTGACCGCCGGGTTATCCAGCGTGAGGTCAGCGATCGATTTGAGATTGAAGTTGGTGAGCGAGAGGTTGGGCAAGTTGCTGAAGTATTTCGTGAGCGATGAGAGGATGCCGGTAGTGACATCCACGTCCAGGCCGAACTGGTCGGTCAGTTTGATGGTTGGCATGTCGATGTTCTGACTTAGCTCATGAGCGCCCGGCGCTCGCAGCCATCAGCGCCTTCTGCTTCTTCACGAAGCCAAGAAAGATAAAGAACGTGACCGCGAACGTGTAGTCCGTGCACACGGTGATCCAGAAGATCTTCGCGACGCCGCTCTTGAAAAGCAGGAAGTAGAAGTCGGGGGATGCCGATGCGATCTTCCCGCAGATCCCCGCCTTCACCACGTTCTCAGTGTTGTACAGATCCTTGTACACCATGTAGTACATGTAGGCAAAGACCAGGATCAGCAGCATCCAGCGCACGTAATTCACGCCCGGAACGGGCGGATGCAGGCCCTCCCGCGTGTAAACCCAATCGCCCAGAAAGATGAGGCCCACCCCGCCGATGACGTTGTGCCAGACGGCGACGGCCCAGTGAATTCTCCAGAAACGTTCCGTTCCCATCGCGAACCTCCTCGGAGTTTATTGATTTGCCGACTGCTCTCTTTTTCCCCAGGCCGACCAGTGCCCGCTTTCGCCGATCAGCGATGTCGGCTGGAACAGCGAGGCGTCGTGCGGCGGTTCGTCGGACATCTGCGCGCCGTAACCAAGGCTGGTAATGTACATGTCCATCATCCAGGGGAAGAGGACGCTGAGCGTCACAAATGCTTTGCCGATCAAGCCAACCCACACTTCGCGCCGCGCGCGGACCGCACACTTCACCACGTCCTTGGCCACGCGGTCGGCGGAGAGCACGATCGGCAAAGGCCGGGCGGTGTGGCCCATCTTGGACAAGGCGTTGTCGTAGAACGGCGTGTCGATGGACGGCGGGCAGATAGCGCACAGCGCGATGTTCTCCTTGTCGGTCTTCAGCTCGACGCGCACCGCTTCGGTCAGCCCGATGATGGCGAACTTCGTGGCGCTGTAGAAGTTCTGAAGCGGCAGCCCGCGCTTGCCGACCACCGAGGCCAGGTTGATGATAGTGCCGCCGCCATTGGCCCGCAGAATCGGCAGCGCCGTCCACATGCCGTACATCTGGCCCATGAAATTCACATCGAACAGGCGGCGGACTTCTTCTTCTTTGATCGTCTCGAAGCGCCCGTAGACCGACACGCCGGCGTTATTCACCCAGGTGTCTATTCGACCGTACGTCTTGGTGGCCAGTGCGGCCAGGGCTTCCACCTGGTCGCGGCGCGAGACGTCCACTTCCATGCCGACCGCCTGTCCGCCGGCTTCCTTGATTTCCTGCAGTATCGCGGCGATTCCAGCCGCGCTCCGCCCTCCTACCACCACGCGTGCGTCGTGCGCGGCGAATCTCTTGGCGGTCGCGCGCCCGATTCCGGATGCCGCGCCGCTGATCACGACCACCTGCTGGTTTAACGGCTTGCCCATTTCACCGTCTCCTTCAAAGCGTTTTCAGGTACTCGATCAAGGCCTGTTTATCGGCGGCGCTCAGGTCGCTGCCGTAGGTATGCCCCTGGTTCGAATTGCCGCGGACCGACGTATCGTACCGCAACCCTTCCAGCTCGGCCTGCGGGCCGGTGGAAACGAAACCCATGTTGGCCTGGTCATACACGTCGTAGCCGCGGTAAAAGATTTTGGAACGCTGGTCCGGCGGCAGCAGCAGCTCGCGCATATTGGGAACCGAACCGTTGTGCAGGTACGGCGCCCGCAGCCAGACACCCTCCAACGGAACTGACAAGTAGCCGTCGGAACTGCGGAAATGGTGGAACGCCCACGGATAGCCATCGGCCCATTTATTGAATGCGTCGGCCGAGGATTGCGGCCAGTGCTTGTTGCGATTGGGATCGGTCCCCACTTCCGCGAGCGAGATCACCGTGCCTGTGCGCTTGCCGCCGAAAGCGTGGCAATCCGCGCAATACTTCGCGTAGATCGGCTGGCCTTTGGCGGTCAGCGCCTGGTCGATGGCGAACGCGTACTTCGGGGCGGGCAGGTCCATCAGGAAGTTCTGCACGCGATCGAGCGCCGGGATGTCGATGGAACTCTTGGTGGCGCCGGCGGCCAGCGCGGCGCTGCGTACGGATTCAACGAGCGTGGTGTTGAGTCCGTCGGAGTGATGCAGCATGCCTTCGTGTGCGCGTTCGTTCCAGATGGCCATGACGTCGGTGCTGCCGATGGTGTGGTCGTCTGGAAGCCGCATGACCTGCCGCTGGAACGGGTTCATATCGGTGCGGCCGGGGCCCCAGTCGGGACGCTCGGGCATCCAGTAATAGTCGTCCTTCTCGGACTTCAGAATCTGGCTTTTTGTAGCCGGAATGATGAGGTACCGGTAGAGCACACGATCCACGGCCGGCATATCGTAGATGGCCAGGATGGCGTTCATGATAGTGGTGGAGTTGAAGCGATCGTCATGCGCGCAGGCGAACAGGAAGCGCACGTAACCTTGCGGCTGGAACCGGCTGGTGGCGCCTCCCAGGTAGAGTTGCGGCGCCTCGGTGGCGCTGGCGCGAACCGACGTGGTATGGCAGCCGGCGCAGTTGACGCCCACTCGCGGAAAGCCGACGATTTCCTTGGTAAAGCCGATCGGCAGTTCCTTGCCCGGCTCCCAGGAAACGCCCAGTGCCACGTACCCGCCAGGCCCAGGCAGCTTGTCCGCGAAGATGCGCGGCAGCACCACCCAGATCCAGTACGGAAGGCCGGCCGGAACTTCGACGCCGATGGAACCGTATTTGAAGTGCTCCGCCGGATCGGCGTAAACCGTGATCACCGTACGAAAGAGTTTGTACCAAAAGAAGAACCCCACGGCGGCCACGATGACCAGGCTGATGATGATCAGCCGTTTGAACCGCCGGGAGCGGAAATAGGAGTATTGATCCATAGTCGCCGCCTCTTCAGAGCTTTTTCATGTACTCGACCAGGGCGTCTTTTTCCGCGGGCGAGAGCTGCGAGCCGTAGAGATGGCCCCCGTTGCCGTTGCCGGGAAGAGAGGTGTCGTAGAGGAAATACTTCTTGCCCTTCTCTTCGGCGACGTCGGACACAAAGCCGGCCTTCTTGCGGTCGTACACATCGTAGCCGCGGTAGAACGTTTTGGGACGCCCGGCGGGTGGTTCGAGCAGATCGCGCAGGGTCGGGACCGAGCCGTTGTGCAGGTAGGGCGCGCGCAGCCAGATGCCGTCGAGCGGCATGTTGGCATAGCCGTTGGTTTTCCGGAAATGCGTGAATCGCCACGGATAGCCGGCATAGAGGAGATTCATGTTGTCGGCGAACTGGAAGGTGAAGGAGTCCAGGCGGCCGCGGTCGGTCGCGATCTCACCGATGGGCGTCACCTTGCCGACATACTCCGACCCGAAGTCGTGACAACTGGCGCAGTGGGCCTTGTAGATCGGCGCGCCTTGCGCGGCCAGGTTTTCGTCGATGGCATACGGGAACTTGGGAGCCT
>Ga0335081_10011124_pt1 | contig 14553 bp, 9 predicted proteins | sample Lox_Sample_35_FD_206713 | JGI IMG/M metagenome (GOLD analysis project Ga0335081, IMG submission 206713) | Soil microbial communities from Loxahatchee National Wildlife Refuge, Florida, United States - Lox_Sample_3.5 | ecosystem: Environmental > Terrestrial > Soil > Wetlands | place: USA: Florida... | reverse complement strand
ATCGTGAGGGTAGCGGGCCGTGACCTGGAACGGCTCGACTGTCCGCGATCGGCCGCAGCCCACCACCAGCACGGCCAGTGAAAGCCAGCCCAGGGGTCGGCAGGTGCGAGGGTTCACGGGTTCGAGCCTCGGCCGTGCTCCCGCGATGGACGCGCAGCGATCGGCGGCGCGCAACGGCAGAGCCACGCGACAACTCCTGGTGAAAGAATTGCAGTCGGGACCGGTGGATGATACCCGTGCGGCCTTGATCCCGCTCCGACGGTGGAGACTCGCACACTTGGCGGACCCGGGATCCGACCGCCGACGATCGGACCGCCCTCCTTGACGGAGTCCCAGGCCGAGGCCACGGTATGGCCATTCCCGAAGATCCCCCTCCCCTCGCCCGCGGTGCGGGCAAGTTGACCTATAGCGCGCGACGGCGACGGGCTCGAGGTGTGACGTGGCTCACCAGGCCCGCGCCTCGCTTGCACGGCCGCGCACGCGTTCCTACGATTGTCGGATGCCCGGTCCCCCGGAGTCGCCATGAGCACCAGAGCGCTCGAATACGGCAAGGCCCTCGCCGCGGCCGCCGCGATCCTGCTGGCCACCTGCAAGGGCTCCACGGAGCCGGCGGCGGTCGCGACGACGATCCTGGTGTCGCCGGGCACGGCGACGCTCACGGCGGTCGGCTTCACGCAGCAGTTCGACGCGCTCGTGCTCGACCAGAAGCACGACACGATGAAGACCGCCGTCGTGAGCTGGTCCTCCAGCGCGGGCACCGTGATCGCCGTCAACTCGACCGGCCTGGCCACGGCGGTGGCGAACGGCATCGCGCAGGTCGTCGCGACCAGCGGGACCGCGACGGGCCAGGCGACGGTCACCGTGGCACAGACCGTCGCGCAGATCACCAAGAACTCCGGTGACGCCCAGTCCGGCGCGGTCGGCCAGACGCTCGCCAGCCCCGTCGTGATCCAGCTGGCCGATGCCACCGGGCATCCCATGCCGGGCGCCAGCGTCACCTTCACGGCGGCCGCGGGCTCCGGATCGGTCACGCCGGCCAGCGCGACGACGAACGCCGGCGGGCAGGCGCAGGCCACCTGGACGCTCGGCACCATCTCCGGCGCGAGCCGCGACACCCTGGCCGCGCAAGCCGGCGCCAACGTGGTCCGTTTCACCGCCTCGGTGAGCCCCGGCCCGGCCACGCAGGTGGCCAAGACGGCGGGGGACGGCCAGCGGACCCTGGCGGGCGCCGCGGTCGCCGTGAAGCCGACCGTGGCCGTGCGGGACCAGTACGGCAACGGCATCGCGGGCGTCCAGGTGACGTTCGCGGTCGTGACCAACGGGAGCGCCACGGGCACCAGCCAGGTCACGGGCGCGAGCGGAACCGCCACCGTCGGGAGCTGGACCGTGGGAGCGTCCGCCGGCGTTGATACGCTCACGGCCACGGCGGCGGGCACCGGCCTCAGCGGGAACCCGGCCGTCTTCACCGACACGGCCTACGTGCCGGGCGCGCCGGCCAACGTGGTCGCGTGGGCGGGGACGAACAGCCAGCCCGGCCTCGTCGGCTACAACGTCAACGTCCGGCCCGCGGTCCTCGTGACCGACGGTTCGAACAACCCGGTGCCGAACGCGGTGGTCACCTTCGCCGTGGCGTCCGGCGGCGGGAGCGCCACGTTCCCCGTGGACACGACGAACTCGAACGGCGTGGCGCAGGTCGGCTCCTGGAAGCTCGGCGCGGCAGCCGGCGTCAACACGATGACGGCGACCGTCGGCGCGGCCACGCCGTTCACGTTCGCGGACACCGGCGTCGCGGGCGAGTTCAACATCCACGTGATGTTCTACGGCCCCCCGACCACTCCCCAGGAGCAGGCGGCGTTCGACTCCGCCGCGGCGAAGTGGGCGCGGATCATCTACCGCCACTCCGGGCCGCCGACCCTCATCCAGGACACCGCCGGCACCTGCGGCGTCGGCGAGCCGGGCCTCAACCAGACCATCACGGACGTCCTGATCTTCGCGTCCGTCAACAAGATTGACGGGCCGGGGGGAACGCTGGCGGAAGCGGCGCCCTGCTGGGTGAACGGTGACAGCGCCGGCGGAACGGTGCTGCCCGTGGTCGGGGTGATGCTGTTCGACAGCGCCGACGTCGGGGGGCTCGTATCGGCCGGCACGCTCAACGCGGTCGTCGAGCACGAGATGGGCCACGTGCTCGGGTTCGGGACGCTGTGGGATGTGATCGACTGGGGGCCGACGGGCCTCCCGCCGGTCAACTGCCTCCAGCTGCCGTCCAACCCGCCGACCCAGCTCGCGGACACCTATTTCTCGTGCCAGGGCGGGACCCACTTCGCCGCGGCCGAGTTCGACTCGCTGGGCGGCACCAAGTACACCGGAACGGGCCAGGGCGGGCCGGGAGGGAGTCCGCTCCACATTCCCCCGGTGGAGAACTGCGCCACCGCGCCGTACAACACCTCCAACTGCGGCGCGGGGACGGTGAACTCCCACTGGCGGATCGCGGCGTTCGGGGACGAGCTGATGGTGGGTTACCTGCCGGCGACTCCCCAGCTGAGCGCGATCACCGCGGCGTCGCTGCAGGACCTCGGCTACACCGTCAACTACGCGGGCGCCGACACGTACACCAACGTCTTCCGGGCGCCGCCGGCTCTCGGCGGGACGCGGGTCTTCATGGGGGACGACATCCTCCACGGGCCGCTCTACATGGTGGACCGGCAGGGCCGGATCCGCCTGGTGCGCCGGCAGCAGTAGCGGCGCTCAGCGCGCCGGCGCCGCTCCCGGCCAGCTCCCGCCCAGGGCCTTGTAGAGCTCGACCGCCGCGGTGAGCTGCTGCAGCTCCGCCTGGCTCGCCGCCAGCTCCGCGTCGAACAGGCTGCGCTGCGCGTCCAGCACCTCGAGGTAGTTGGAGACGCCGGTGTTGTAGCGCGTCGTGGCCAGGTCGAGCGCGCGCCGCAAGGCCGTCGCCTGGGTCTGCTCGGCCACCGCCTGGTCGCGGGCCGCCCGGACGCCCGCCAACGCGTCGCCCGCCTCCTCCAGCGCCCGGAGCACCGTGGACTCGTAGCGCGAGCGCGCCTCCTCCGCCTGCGCCCGCGCGATCCGCGCCTCGTCCGTGAGCCGCCCGCCGACGAAGATCGGGATCGAGATGCCGCCCAGCAGCGTGTAGATCCGCGAGGGCGTGGTGAACAGCTGTCCCGTGTTCAGCGCCTCGGTGCCGTACTCGGCGGTGATCTGGAAGGTCGGCAGGCGGGCCGCCTCCGCGACGCCGATCCGCGCCGTCGCGGCCGCGTACTCGCGCTCCGCCTGCTCGACGTCGGGACGCCGGTAGACCAGCGCGGCCGGGACGGAGTCGGGCACGGTCACCGCCTCGGCGGCCGCCTGGAGCGTGCCGCCGCGCGGGATCGGCGCCGGGCCCTCGCCCAGCAGGACGTCGAGCTGGTGCTCGACCTGGGCCTGCTGCTCGCCCACCTGCGCGAGCCGGGCGGCGGGCACCGCCACCTCCGCCTCGAACTGCCGCACGTCCAGCTCCGAGATGACGCCGCGCGCGTAGCGCTCGCGGGCCAGCTCCAGCGTGGACCGCCGGGTGGCCAGCGTCTGCTCCGCGGTCGAGCGCTCCTGGTCCAGCTCGAGCAGCTGCAGGTAGGCCGTGGCGACGTCGCTCACCAGCGAGAGCACCGCCCCGCGCTCGGCCGCCTGCTGCGCCGCGACGTCCGCGTTCGCGGCCTGGATCCCGCGCCGCACCTGTCCCCAGAAATCCAGCTCCCAGCCGAGGTCCGCCGTCACCCGGTAGGCCGTGTACGGCGGGATGCTGAAGCCCGGGAAGTAGGTCTTGTTCCGCGAGTCGCTGGCGTTCAGGGCCAGGCTCGGGAACAGCGGGCTGCGGGCGATGCCGGCCTCCGCGCGGTACTCCTCGATCCGCGCGACCGCAGTGGCGATGTCGCGATTCTGCCGCACGGCGACGTCCACCAGCCGCCGGAGCGTCGAGTCGTGCAGCACGTCCAGCCAGGCCAGGTCGGCGAGCGCCGCCGCCGTGAGCGGGCGCGAGGCCGGCGCGGGCGCCGGCGACGGCACGGTGTCGGCCGCCTGGGCGGCGGCGAGCGAGTCGTAGAACGGCGCGGCCGTGTCGGCGATCCGGGCGCCCACCTCGGACCCGGCCGGCGTCACCGGCGCGGGGGCGTAGCTCGGGCCGACGGCGCAACCGGCGAGCAGCGCGGCCGCCAGCGCGGGAGCGATGGCGCGCCTCACGCTTCCTCCTCCACCGTGGCGCCCTTCCCTTCCGCCAGGCCGCGGATGATCCGGAAGAACAGCGGGATGAACACGATGGCGATGGCGGTCGCGACCAGCATCCCGGAGAACACCGTCGTGCCGATCGAGTGCCGGCTCACCGCCCCGGCCCCGCCCGCCACCAGCAGCGGCGCGACGCCGAAGATGAACGCGAACGACGTCATCAGGATCGGCCGGAGCCGGTCGCGGGCCGCTTCGGCCGCGGCGCGGATGATCGGCACGCCTTCGGCGCGCAGCGAGTTGGCGAACTCGACGATGAGGATCGCGTTTTTGGCCGAGAGGCCCACGACCGTGATCAGGCCGATCTGCACGTACACGTCGCTCGGCTGCCCGCGCAGCCAGATGCCGAGGTAGGCCCCCAGCACGCCGAACGGCACGCCGAGCAGGACGGCGAACGGCAGCGACCACGACTCGTACTGCGACGCCAGCACCAGGAAGACGATGATCAGCCCCAGCACCAGCACCGCGCCCGCCGCGCCGCTCGAGGCCCGCTCCTGGTACGACTGGCCCGAGTAGGCGAGGTCCACGCCCTCGGCCTCGAACCGCGTGCGCACCAGGCTGTCCAGCTCCGCCATCATCTGGCCGCTGCTGTGCCCCGGCTTCACCGTGCCGGCCAGCAGCGCCGACGTGAACCCGTTGAAGCGCGTGATGAGCGTCGGGGCGCCGCGGAACTGCGTGGTGGTGAGCGCGGACAGCGGGATCATCGCGTCGTTGTTGCCGCGCACGTACAGCCGCCCGATGTCCGCCGGCGTCTGGCGGAACGGCGCCTGCGCCTCGAGCTGCACGCGGTAGGTCTTCCCGTACAGGTTGAAGTCGTTGATGTAGAGCGAGGAGAGCAGCGCCTGCAGCGTGCCGAACAGGTCGTCGAGGTGCACGCCGCGCGCCTTGGCCGTGGCGCGGTCCACGTTCACGTAGAGCTGCGGCACGCTCGCGCGGAAGTTGACCTGCACGCCGCCCGAGGCCGGGATCTGGTTCGCGGCCTGGGTGAACGCCGCCACCTCGGGCGCGAACGCGCTGACCGGCCGCCCGGTGCGGTCCTGGATGTACGCCTCGACGCCGGCGGTCGCGCCGAGGCCGGGGATCTCGGGCAGGTTGAACGCGTAGCCGATCGCGTCCTGCATCCCGAACATCCGGGCGCTCAGCCGCTGCGTGATGGCGTCCACCGATTCGTTCTTCCCGCGCTCGTCCCACGGCGCGACGTTGACGAAGAGCACCGCGCTGTTGGTCTGGGTGGAGCGGCTCAGGATGTCGAGCCCCGCCAGGGCCACGATGTTCTGGACGGACTTCTCCTGCCGGAGGAAGCCCTCCACGCGCTCGAGCACCGCCTCGGTGCGCTGCAGCGACGCGCCGTCGGGCAGCTGGATCGCGACCGCGAAGTAGCCCTTGTCCTCGGTGGGGATGAACGAGCTGGGCACGTGGCGCCACAGCACCACGGCCAGCGCGATCACGACGGCGAACATCGCCAGGCCGGTCCGCGGCCGCCGCAGCACGCGCTCGACCGTGCCCACGTAGTTGCGCCGGCCGGCCTCGAAGGTCCGGTTGAACAGGCCGAAGACGCCGGTGGTCTTGTCGGGCGGCTCCTTGAGCAGGATGGCGCACAGCGCCGGCGTGAGCGTGAGCGCGACCAGGCCGGAGAGCACCACGGCGATCGCGATCGTGATGGCGAACTGGCGGAACAGCGCCCCGGTCACGCCGCCGGTGAAGGCCACCGGGACGAAGACCGCCACCAGCGACAGCACGATGGCCACCAGCGCCGGCGCGACCTGCTGGATCCCGCGGTCGGCCGCGACGATCGCCGGCACCTTCTCCGTGGCCATGATGCGCTCGACGTTCTCGATCACCACGATCGCGTCGTCCACCACGATGCCGATCGCCAGCACCAGCGCGAACAGCGTCAGCACGTTGATGGACATCCCCAGCAGCTCGAGGCCGAGGAACGTGCCGATCACGCTGACGGGGACGGCGAGCATCGGGATCAGCGTCGCGCGCCAGCTCTGCAGGAAGACGAACACCACCAGCGACACGAGCGCCAGCGCTTCCAGGAGCGTGATCACCACCTCCTGGATGGACGCGGCCACGAACGGCGTGGTGTCGAACGGGATGACGGCCTTCACGCCCGGCGGCAGGCTCTTCTGCAGCTCGGCCAGGCGCGCCTTCACGGCGGCCACCGCGCGCAGCGCGTTCGCGCCGGGCCTGAGGTAGAGCAGCGCCAGGGCCGTGGGCCGGCCGTTGAGGCGGCCTTCGAAGTCGTAGTTCTGCGAGCCCAGCACCGCGCGGCCGATGTCCTTGAGGCGCACCAGCGAGCCGTTGGGCTCGGCGCGGACCACGATGTCGTCGAACTGCTCCGGCGTCTGCAGCCGCCCCAGGGTCGTGACCGGGATCGTCAGCTGCGTCCCGGGCGGCGCCGGCTCGCGGCCGAGCCGCCCCGCGGGATTGGTCGCGTTCTGCTCGCGCACCGCGTTGGCGACGTCGGTGACCGTGATCCCCAGCTCGGCCATCTTCGACGGGTCGAGCTGGAGCAGCATCGAGAACTGGAGCCCGCCGAACGTCGTCGCGTTGCCGATCCCCGGCACGCGCTTCAGCTCGTCCTCGATGTACAGCTTCATGTAGTTGGTGAGGTACGCCGCGTCGTAGCGCGGGTCCGTCGAGGTGAGCCCCACCACGCCCAGGATGTCGGTGTTCGCCTTGAGGATCGAGATGCCGTTCTGCCGCACCGAGGCCGGCAGCTGCGGCTCGGCGAGCTGCACGGCGTTCTCGACATCCACCTCCGCGAGATCCTGGTCGCGCGAGACGTCGAAGTAGACCGACAGGTTCATGGACCCGTCGCTGCCGTTCGCCGAGGTGTAGTACAGCATCCCCTGCAGCCCGCCGAGCTGCTCCTCGATCGGCGCGGCGACGGCCTCCGCCACGTCCTGCGCGGTGGCGCCGGGGTAGACGGCGGTGACCTGGATGGCGGGCGGCGTGATCTGCGGGTACCGCGAGACGGGCAGGAGCTGCATCGCGAGCAGCCCCATGATGGTGATGATGATCGAGATCACGCCGGCCAGGACCGGCCGGCGGATGAAGAAGTACTTGATCTCGTGCTCGGGTGCGGCGCCTCCCCCCTCCGTCACCGGCCGGCCCCCGGCGCCTGCGCCGCCGTCGTGTCGCCCAGCGGCGTCGGGCGCACCGGCCGGCCCGGCGCGACCTTCTGGATCCCGTCCACGACCACGCGGTCGCCGCTCACCAGGCCGCGGTCGATGATCCACAGATCGCCGGCCCACGGCCCCGCCTGGATGTCGCGCGTCTGGACCGTATCGCCCTGGCCCACCACGAAGACGTACTGGCGCCCCAGGCCGGTCTGCACCGCCCGCTGCGGAACGGCCAGCGCGCTGTCCCGGACGAAGCCGACCAGCCGGACGGTCACGAACTGCCCCGGCATCAGCAGCTTGTCCTGGTTCGCGAACGTGGCCCGGAACTCCTCGGTGCCGGTCGCCGGATCGAGCGCGGGCGCGACGAAGTCCAGCCGCCCGGCGCGCGGCAGCACCGAGCCGTCCGGCAGGACCACCCGCACCACGAGGCCGCTGCCCGGCTCGATGAGCGCGCGGGACCGCGGGTTCTCGCGCCACTCCAGCAGCTGCTGGGACGACGGCTCGAAGCTCGCGTAGACGGGGTCCAGCTGGTCGATGGTCGTCAGCAGGTCGGCCGGGCCCGTGACGCGCGCGCCGACCTCCATGTTGGTGCGCCCGACGCGCCCCTCGATCTCCGCCCGTACCTGGGTGTCGTCGAGGTCCTTCTTCGCCGCGTCCACGGCCGCCTGCGCCGCCGTGTACTGGCTGCGCGCGTTGTCCACGTCCTGCTGCGCCACCGCGTGCTGGGCGAGCAGCGGCTCGACCCGCTCGAAGGTCTGCTTCGCGTTCTCCAGCCGCGCGAGGGCCGCCCGGTAGGCGGCCTCATAGCGCACGCTGTCGAGGCGGTAGAGCAGCTGGCCGGGATGGACGATCATCCCCTCGGTGAACGGCCGCTCGAGGATCACGCCGTCCACGCGGGCGCGGACCTCCACCCGGCGGTACGCCGTGACCTGCCCGGGGAACTCGAACGACTCCGGCACCGCCGTCGGGCGGACCGTCACGACCGTGACCTGCGGCGGCGGGAAGCCCATGAACCGCGGGTCCGCCTGGCCCTTCCGGCAGCCGGCGGCCGCCAGCAGGGCCGCCGCGAATGTCACGAATTGGTAAAGCGCACGAGCGTGCTGCGACCGAACCACACTGCCTCCAGACACCGGCGGCGCGGCCCGGCCGGCAGGGCCGGGGACGCCGCACACGTGAACCCGTCACGATTTGCGGGTGCGAACCTGAAGAATACCTAGCAAGGGGTGCGGGGTTCCAGCCTTCCGTATGAACCGCGGATCAGGCCGCCAGCTCCTCCGAGCGCACCGCGAGCGCGGCCACGCGCTCCTCGTCCACCGCGATGCCGATGCCCGGGCGGTCCAGCGGCACGCGCACCATCCCCGCGCGGTCCATCGTCCACTCGGGCGACACCACGTCGCGCGCCCAGTAGCGCGCGCTCGGGCTCAGGTCGCCCGGCAGGGTGAAACCGGGGAGCGAGGCCAGCGCGACGTTGTGCGCGCGCCCCACGCCGCTCTCCAGCATGCCGCCGCACCACACGGGGATGCCGCGCGCGCGGCACAGGTCGTGGATCGCCTTCGACGCCGCGAAGCCGCCCACCCGCCCCGGCTTGACGTTCACGATGCGGCCGCTGCCGAGGGCCAGCATGTCCGCCGCGCGGTCCACCGACGTGATGCACTCGTCGAGGCAGAGCGGCGTCGCGAGCCGCCGCTGCAGCTCCGCGTGCTGCACCAGGTCGTCCTGGCCGAGCGGCTGCTCCAGCATCACGAGGCCGAAGGCGTCGAGCCGGGCCAGGTGCGCCGCGTCGGCGAGGGTGTAGGCCGAGTTCGCGTCGGCCATCAGCGGCGCCGCCGGACCCAGCGCCTCGCGCACCGCGCCGAGGTACTCGACGTCGGCGCCGGGCCGGATCTTCATCTTGATCTTCCGGTACCCCTCGGCCAGCGCGGCCTGCGCGCGCCGCACCAGCGCCGCGGGGTCGGGCTGGATGCCGAGGGAGATCCCCGCGGGGATCCGGTCCTGCGTCCCGCCCAGCAGCCGCGCGAGCGGGACGCTCGCCGCTTCCGCCGCCACCGCCCAGCACCCCATCTCGACCGCGGCCTTGGCCATCAGGTGGCCGCGGAAGTCCTCCGCCAGCATCGGAGCCACCGCCTCGGGCCCGTCGAGCCGCTTGCCGAGCACGCGCGGCGCCACCCACTCGCGGATCGCGAACCAGGCGGTGTCTATCGTCTCGGCGCTGTAGTTCGGCAGCTCGCCGGCCACGCACTCCGACCACGCCGTCGCGCCCGAGGCGTCCGTCAGCTGCAGCAGGCAGATGCGCCGCTCGGTCGTCAGCCCCGACGAGATCCGGAACGGCTCCTTGAGCGGGAGCCGGATCTCCCTGAGGACGATCCGCTCGATGCGGAGCGTCACGGGCGCTCGAGGAGGTAGTGGCCGCGGTCCGCGGCCGCCTCGCGCGCGAAGCCCGCGACCCGGTAGCCATGGACGAGGCACCAGAGGAGCGCGCGCCGGCTCGTCTCTCGCCAGCGGCCCGCGAGGTCGAGCGAGGCGTCCTGCACGCGGGCGATGTCCTCCGGGATCTCGATGCGGAGCGCGGGCGGCGGCGCGGCGGCGAACCGCTCCGGATCCCCCGCAGCCCCGGCGGCGGCGCCGGGGTTCACGATCGGCGCCGCGAGCAGGGCCGGCCCGGGGCGCGGCGGCGGTCCGGCGCGCTCCAGGTCCCACGCCACGATGAAGCGGTCGGTGCCGACGCCGCGGTGCAGCGGGCTGTGCGTTTCGCTCCCGTACAGGTCCCGCACGTACTCGACCACCCGCACGCCGTAGTGGTTGAAGTTGAGGTGGGCGTTCTTCGCGACCAGCGGATCGCAGGTCCAGTACATCACGCTCACGCCGAGGCGGCGCACCGCGTCCTTCTGCCACGCCTTGAGCGCGGGGCCGATGCCGCGGCCCTGCGCGTCCGCGCGCACGGCCACCATGTCCGACCAGTGCACCAGCTTCCCGCGCTCCGTCCCGGTGAAGCCGAACACGAAGCCCAGCATGCGGCCCGCCGGGTCGAACGCGCCGGCCACGATGCCGCCGATCTTCTGCACGGCGAACAGCAGGCTGGGCGGGACCAGCTCGGTGAAGTCCCTGCCCCAGGTCTCGCGCTGCAGCTCGACGCACGCCTCGCGCTCGGCGTGCGTGGCGAGCGGGCGGATCTCGACGTCGCGCACGGCGCGAAGATAGCAGCCGGGCGCGCCGGGTCGTAAGTTGGGGCGTTCCCAACGGAGCGGCGCATGGCGGAGGCGGCGAAGAAGACGACGCGGAAGCGCAGGAAGAAGGCGGAGCCCGGCTCGCGCGGCATCGCGGCGGCGGAGCTGGCCGCGGGCTCGCCGCCGGCGGCCACGACGGATGCGGCGGCGGCGATCGCGAAGGGCGGCGGCGCGGTGCTGGCGGTCTTCCGCGACCCGCTGGGCGGGCACTGGCAGGTCCTGGCCGCTCTGCCGGTGGACAAGGTCGAGCCCACGCCCTACCAGCGCGACCTCTCCGACACCCACGTCGCGCGGCTGGCCTCGGCGATCGACCGGCTGGGCCGCTATCTCGACCCGATCGTCGCCGTCCCCTCGGGCACCGGGACCTGGTGGACGCCGAACGGCCACCACCGGCTGGCCGCGCTCCGGCAGCTCGGCGCGCGGACGGTCACCGCCCTCGTGGTGCCGGAGACCGAAGTGGCGCACCGCATCCTGGTGCTCAACACCGAGAAGGCGCACAACCTGCGGGAGAAGGCGCTCGAGGTGAGCCGCCTCGCCGAGGCGCTCGCGTCCCTCGACGACCGGCCCGAGAAGGAGTTCGAGACCGAGTTCGAGGAGCCGGCGCTGCTCACGCTCGGCGCCTGCTACCGGCAGAACGGCCGCTTCGCCGGCGGCGCGTACAACCCGGTGTTGAAGCGCGTGGAGGCGTTCCTCGCCCACAAGCTCTCGAAGGCGCTGGCGGTGCGGAAGGAGCGCGCCGACAAGCTCATCGCGCTCGACGAGGCGGTGAACGACGCGGTGAAGGCGCTCAAGGCGCGCGGCTTCGAGAGCCCCTACCTCAAGGCGTTCGTCGTCGCGCGCGTCAATCCGCTGCGCTTCAAGCGTGGCGCGAAGGCGGAGTTCGACGAGACGATCGAGAAGATGCTGGCCGGTGCGCTGAAGTTCGACGCCGGCAAGATCAAGGCGGACCAGGTCGCGACCGCGGGCGGCGCGGCGGAGGAGTAGCGCTCTCAGGCACCCCGGATCGGCTTGCCCGCAACGAAGTCGTAGAGCGTAATGGCCCGAAGCTGGTAGTAGGCGATCCAGTATCCGCGGAGGGCGGCGACGAAGTCCAGCAGCGCCTGGTCCTTCTCGGCCTGCGCGATGTAGAGGTTGTCCACGGTGATCCGCCCGATCACGTAGCGGTTGTAAGCGACCTCGAAGCGCCTGTCCGCCACGCTGTCCGCCACCGCCTGCACGGCGAGGTTGCGGCGCGCCTGGACGAGCGACAGCGCCGCGAACTTGGCCTGCATCGCGAGTTGCTCCAGCGCCGAGCGCGACTGCTCCGTCGTCCGGTCGCGGTCCGCCTTCGCGGCGCGCACCGAGGACCCGTGCGCCCCCCACTGCCACAGCGGCATCTGCACGCTTACCTGGAGCGTGCGTGATTCCAGCAGGTTCTGGTACGCCGTCCGCATGTCGGAGGCGGTCGCGTTGTACCCGTAGCTCGCCTGGAGCGTCGCCCCGATCCCGTCCGAGAGCTGCGCCTCGGTGACCCGGCGGCTCGCCTGGACGTCCTGCAGAGCCGTCTGGCTCACGGTGGCGGAGTTCCGCAGCGCCTCGGACACCGCGATGCCGGTGTCCGGCTCGAAGTCCGGGACATCGGTGGTGACGGCGAACTCGATGGCGTGGTCGGAGGGCAGGCCGAGAGCGAGGCGCAGCGCCGCCGTGGCCCGGGCATCCTCCAGCCGCGCGGCCTCCAGCGCCGCCCGCGCCCGCAGCAGGGCCAGCTGACTCTGGAGCAGGTCGTTCTCACCGATCTTCCCGACCTGGAGGCGGCCGGTGTTGATCCGGTACAGCGTGTCGTTGACGGTCGCGTTGGCCTCGGCGTTGGCGAGACCTTTCCGCGCGGCGTACGCGGCGAAGTAGCGGTCGGCCACCTGACCGGCGACGTCCTCCAGCGAGGCCAGATAGGCCTGCTCGTCGGACGCGAGCTGCGCGTTCTGCACCCGGCGGTCCCAGTTCGCCTCGTTCGGGCGGAAGATGTCCTGGCGGATGCCGACGGCGAACGGCGCCGAGGACCAGGTGCGGCTCGACTGCTGGCCGCTCAGGTCGAGGCGCTGCAACGAGGAGGTGACGAAGAGCTGGCCTCCGGTGAGCGGCAGCGTCTGGGTGAGGGACAGGCCGAGCTGCACGGTCGTCTGCTGCTCCGGCCGGAACAGGGTCACCGCGTTGCCGGTCGTGTCGGTCTGCAGCACCGGCACGATGGAGCGGTCGTACTGCGGCACGGTGCCGGAGAGTGTGAGCTGCGGGAACAGCCGCTCGCGGAACGCCCGGTCGCGGCCCAGCGCCGCCTCGTGCGCGTAACGGGCCGCCCGGGCGTCGTGCCCGTTCTGTTGCGCGAGACGGATGGCGTCCTGCAGGGTCAGCGGCGCCTGCGCGCGGAGCGGCGCGGCGGCCACGGCGAGCGCGAGCCCGGCACAGGCGAGGACGGAGCAGCGGATGGTGGCGGACATGGGTCACTCGTAGCGAAGGCACTCGACCGGATCCTGGCGGGCGGCGCGGTACGCCGGCACGATGCCGAACGCCAGGCCCACCGAGATGGACACACCGAAAGCCACGACCACGGAGAGCACGGACACGATCGTCTGAATGCCGGCGAGCCGCTGGATGCCGGCGCTCAGCGCGGCGCCCACGACGATCCCGGCCAGGCCCCCGGCCACGCTGATGAGGACCGCTTCACTCAGGAACTGGAACAGGACGTCCCGGCGCGTGGCCCCGACGGCCCGGCGCACGCCGATCTCGCGGATCCGCTCCAGGACCGACGCCAGCATGATGTTCATGATCCCGATCCCGCCGACCAGCAGCGAGATCGAGGCGATGGCGCCGAGCACGACGTTGAAGATCGTCTTGGTCCGCTGCTCCTGCCTGAGCAGCAGCTCGGGCACCGTGATCTCGAAATCCACCACGGTGTTGTGGCGGCGGGCGAGCATGCGGCGGACGATGTCCGCCACCGACGGCACCAGCCGCGACTCGGTCACGCGGACGATGATCCGGTCGAGCTGATTGCGGTTCAGCCGCTCCTGGCGCTGCTCCGGGCTCTCCTGGCTCGAGTCGGCCGTGGAAACCGTGTACTCGCGCCCCGCCGCCTCCATCTCCTCGGGCGTGAGCTCGGCCCGGTTGCGGAACCTGAGCAGCATCGTGTGGACCGGGACGTACACGTCCATGCTCACGTCCCGGACGCCGAGGTGCTGCGCCGTCTGCTCGCTCACCCGGCGGTCGGCGAGGACCCCGACCACGGTGACCCAGGCATCGCCCACCTTCAGCCGCTTGCCGAGCGGGTCCTCGGTCGTGAAGAACTGCGCCCGCACGCCGTGGCCGATGATCGCGACCGGGAGCCCCTGCTCCGCCTGGCGCGGGCTGAACCACCTCCCCGACGCCAGGACCAGGCTGGTGAGACGGAAGTAGGTCGTGTCCACGCCGACGATCTTGCCGGAGCGGCGGTGGCCTTCGCGCGTGATGTTGGAGTTGAGCACGATCTCCGCGCTGACGGCCTCGACGGCCGGCACGTCCCGGCCTATCGCCTCGGCGTCCGCGTACGTCAGTCCCGGCGTGAACTTCCTGACGGGTCGCTCGAACGGGCTCTCGACCGGCCCCTCCCTCTGCTCCACCAGCGGCGTGACGACGACGTTGTTGGAGCCCAGGAGCCGCATCTGCTCCAGGATCTCCTGCTCCGCACCGCTGCCGATGGCGAGCATGGCGATGACCGAGGCGACGCCGAACAGGATGCCGAGCGAGGTGAGGCCCGCGCGCAGCCGGTTGTGCCCGACGGCCTCAATGGCGGTGCGGGCGCCGAACGCCGCGCGGCTGACGATCGCCCGGCGCAGCTCGACGAGCGCGGCGCGATCCGGCAGCCGCACCGCTCAGGTCCGCTTGGCGGCGGGGGCGGCCGGGGCGGCCGGGGCCCGGGGTCC